>Ga0208185_1000372_pt1 | contig 22519 bp, 27 predicted proteins | sample EasRivMeERMLT700_FD_187532 | JGI IMG/M metagenome (GOLD analysis project Ga0208185, IMG submission 187532) | Soil microbial communities from meander-bound floodplain in the East River, Colorado, USA - East River MetaG ERMLT700 (SPAdes) (version 2) | ecosystem: Environmental > Terrestrial > Soil... | reverse complement strand
CCGAAGCAAAATCACCTTCTTGATGCCCTGCCCGCGGAGGATTACGCGCGCCTGCTGCCCGATCTGGAGCTCGTAGCGATGCCGCTGGGATGGGCGATCTACGAGTCCGGGAGCCATATGGACCACGTGTATTTCCCGACCACCAGCATCGTCTCGCTGCTCTACGTCACGGAAAACGGCGCATCGGCGGAAATCGCGATCACCGGCAACGAGGGTCTGATCGGCATCTCCTTGTTCATGGGCGGCGAAAGCACGCCGAGCCGGGCGGTGGTGCAAAGCGGAGGCGACGGCTACCGGCTCAAGGAAGGTGTTCTGAAAAGGGAATTCGCGCTGGGCGGTCATCTGCAGCATCTGGCGCTGCGCTACACGCAGGCGCTGATTACGCAGATGTCGCAGACCGCGGTGTGCAACCGGCACCATTCGGTCGACCAGCAACTATGCCGCTGGCTGTTGTTGAGCCTGGACCGCTTGCAGGGCAATGAGCTGAGGATGACGCAGGAGCTGATCTCGAACATGCTGGGCGTGCGCCGGGAAGGGGTGACCGAGGCTGCCGGCAAGTTGCAGGCGGCCGGCTTGATTCATTACAGCCGCGGCAAGATCACCGTACTGGATCGCCCGGGACTGGAACAGCGTGTGTGCGAGTGCTACGCGGTGGTGAAAAAGGAATTCGACCGCTTGCTGCCGTACCAGGTCTCCCACTGACCGCGCTTCCGGCGCGGGCTGGCGAACACGGTCCTGTCTCGCCCGCGGTCTTTCCATCCAGGTCTTTTGAAGGCCCGCCCGCCGGGGTCCGTACTGAACGTCGGGTCACGCCGTTCGCATGACGGCTACTTGAGCTTCTTGTCTTCGCGCTTGGCTGCTTCCATTGCCTCCGGCTCCAGTTCCTCGGCGTAGCGATTGAGGCGGACGAATACACCCCAGCCGGCAAGAAGCAGTCCTACGGCGAGCAGGATGCTCGCCGCATAGGGCAGCTGCGACGGATCCTCGTGCAGAGCTCCAAACGTCGCAACGAGTCCTTCGATTGCGAGTGCGACTACAACGACCACCAGGAATCGTGACAAGAAACGGCGTATGCGTGTCGGCCCGCTGATATGAGCGTCACGAATAACTTCTTCCTCAGTAATGGTCTGCGCGATTTGAAGGGCGACAACCGCGGCAGCCAGCAAGCCTACCGCTTCGATTATCCTTTGCGCTGCAAGCCGGTCCAGGCCGGCGGCGAAGGCATCCCAGCCGATGCGGGCAGCTATTACGATGAGCAGAAGTGCGGCGGAGGCAAATAGAAAAGCCATCAGCGCATGGGCAGTCGCGAACAGCCGCAATAGAGCTTTCATTGGCACATCCTGTCCGAGAGAAATAGGAACGGAAAAACGGAAATCGGGAACAGACCACCATTTCCGGGGTGAGAAATCGTGGTCTGTCCCCGAATTGCTGCGAGTCCGACCCCACTCACAAGGTCGACCGCACTAGTTGAAGTTACTGCTTTTTCAATGGGGTCTGTCCATTGATTCTTTCGATTCTTCTAGGACGGGGTGTCCTTCTGCCGGGTCGCCGTCACGCCATGGACGATAGCCACCCCGACCATGCACAGAACGCCCACCCCGATCCACTGCGGAGGCGCGTTGAGCAGGTGCGCGCCAATCGCCACGCCGGCGATGAATATGACGTAACCAACGATATATATCCCGAACGACATCGGATGTTCCCCCAAAAGAAAAGACGGCCCCATGGTACCCGGCTCGGTCCGTCCGCTCTGTGCGCAAGCACACATATGTCCAGCCCGGCTCCAAACAAGATTAACGCCACATTGTGTACGCCGGCGCACAGTGCCGCTTGCAGCGTACGTGAACAATTGATCAGCGTGGAAACTCTGCCCTACGCGGAATCAGGACATCTCAGGACATGAGCATGCGGCGCAACGTCCGGAATCTCTCCGATTCCCTCACGACAGCCAACGTGGCGCAAGTTGACACGCCGGCTGGTTTGGCGTCCGAACCCGCGGCGACGCCCGAGTCTGTCGTCCGGGTCTACGGCGCCCGTTGCTCGGGCTGGCTCGGCTATTTCGGCGTTCATACCTGGATCGCCGTCAAACCGCGCGGCGCGACAACGCACACGGTCTACGAAGTGATGAGTTCCCGCTTCCGCCGTACGGGCACGGCGCTGGCGATTCGGCAGCGTGTGCCCCATGCACGCTGGTTCGGCCACACGCCCGAGCTCCTGGCGGAGAAACGCGGGGTCGGCGTCGACGCGCTGATCGAGCGCATTGACCAGGCCGCGCGCGAGTACCCCTACGCCAGGGAATATACAGTGTGGCCGGGACCTAATTCCAATACCTTTACCGCGTACGTCGCGCGCGCGGTTCCCGAGCTCGAATTGGACCTGCCGCCGACCGCGATCGGCAAGGATTACCTCGGCCGCCGCCTGTTGGCGGCCGCACCGAGCGGCAGCGGGTTCCAGGTGTCGCTGTTTGGCCTGCTCGGCGTGCTGGTGAGCGGTGTCGAGGGCCTCGAAATCAACGTCCTCGGTCTCACTTTCGGAATCGATGCGCTCTCCCCGGCACTCAAGCTGCCGCTGGTCGGGCGCCTCGGCGCGGCGCGCCCGGAGAACTCTGCCGCCCCGCCAGGCATCAGCGCGGATCTCCCATACGACGTTGTTAGTTAATGCTCTCCGGCCAGGGATGAACGACAATGAACGTGATCTACAACAGCGAGAACTACTGCGTGTTCCAGTATCTCGGCCGGAACATGCGGAACATGTACGAGCTGGTGGACAAGCGCAGCGCGCGCGGCGCGTTCTTCCAGGACGAAGTGGCGGCCAGATTCATGAGTTCCATGCGGACCGCGGTCGCCGAAGAACCCTCGGTCGAGCACATCGACGAATTCCTCGGCGGCTACGGGGAACTGGCTACCGTCCCGGTCGTCCAGCACTGATCGGCGCGGTCGTTCGTTCCGCACACATGCTTGTGCACGCGGCATTTCAGGCCGTCTCCCCGGTGGCGTCCCGCATCGGATGAAGCCCGACCCGCGCAACGCGGCTCTCGACCAGGTCCTCAAACGAATCGGGCGACCGAGCTGACCCGACCTAAAGCGCTGCGTTCTAGGTCAGAAATGCGCGTGGAAACCCTCAGGATGCGTCCATACAGTGACGTAGTCTTGCCCGATCAATACGTTGCGCTGGTCCGACCCGGAATCAGTGACACCCCTGTTCGACATTGGGGTCCGTCCCCGCCCGACCTTTCCGCTCGCCAGACCGGCCCCTCTAGGGGGATACTTCCCCCTTCGGCTTGGTCTTTCTCCAATTAAAAGGAGCGCGCCATGGGGCATGCATCTCGACTGTTTGTGGCTTCGGTTTTGTCATGCGCCGCATGGAGCATCGCGGGCCCGGGCGCTGCCGCGGACTATCCCAGCCGGCCGATCCGATTCATCGCGCCGTTCGTGCCCGGCGGCCCGAGCGACACGCTCTCGCGATACCTCGGCCAGAGACTCACCGAAAGCTGGGGCCAGCAAGTCGTCGTGGACAACCGCGGCAGCGCCGGCGGCATCGTGGGCTTCGAGCTCGGTGCCAAGGCGCCGCCCGACGGCTACACGTTGCTCCTCGCCAACGGCGCGGGCATCACGATCAACCCGAGCGTGTATTTGAAGCTCCCGTACGACCCCGCGAAAGACTTCCAACCCATCACGCAAATCACGTCCGGCGCGTACTACATGGTGGTCCCGCCCTCGCTCCCGGCCAAGACCGTGAAGGAATTCATCGCCCTCGCGAAGGCGAAGCCGGGCGGCCTGAATTTCGCGGCGACGGGAACCAACAACCTGCTCGCGGCGGAGCAGTTCAACTACATGGCCGGCATCAAGATGGTGGCCGTGAATTACAAGGGAACCGGGCAGGCGTTGAGCGCGGTGATGAGCGGCGAGGTACACAGTTTCATCATGAGCCCGCTGATCGCCGTCCCGCAGATCCAGGCGGGCAAGCTGCGCGCGATCGGCATCACCGGATTGAAACGCAGCGCCGTCCTCCCGGATGTGCCCACCATCGCGGAAACCATTCCGGGCTTCGAGAACATCACCTGGCATAGCGTGGTGGTCCCCGCAAAGACGCCCAAGCCCATCGTCGCCAAACTCTCCAAGGAGCTCATGCGGATCATCAAGCAGCCGGATACGCAGGAGCGCTTCAACTCGGTCGGCCTCGATGCGGTCGGCTCGACGCCGGAGGAGCTCGCCGCACTGATCAAGGCGGAAACGGTGATGTACGCGAAGCTGGTGAAGCAGATCGGTCTCAAGCCTCAGTAATCTTCCGATGCTCGGGCTAAAACGACGAATACGCGATTCCGCCGACGGCGCGCCAACGTATATCGCTCCTTCGACCAGGATCGTCGGGACGATTACCGGACAGGGCTTCTGCGTTTGCGGTGGCACGATCGAAGGAGATTGCGACATCGACGGCACGCTGACGCTTGCCGATGGGGCACGATGGAAAGGCACGATGAAGGCGACCGACATCGTGGTTGGCGGCACCGTCGAAGGCAACGTGGTCGCGCGGCAACGGATCGAGATCGCCCCTACAGCTCGTATTACCGGCAGTCTCTCGGGGAAATCAATCGCCGTGGCCGAGGGCGCCATCATCGATGGCCCGATCAACGTCGCGGGCGGCGATGCCCCCGTCAAGTTCCAGGAAAAGCGCCAATCCTAGGTTTTGAGCGCATGAACCACCAGATCATTGTGGGTCCGGCCGCCAGGGTCAGGAGGAGCAGAAACTCGTAGATCGAGGTGTGGTCCGTTCTCCCGCCGAAGCCCTGGCTGATCCATGTCAGCAGCACCAATATCGCCACCTGGAGGGCGAAGAGTGCGCCGGCGACGGCAGCGCAACCGATGACCCAGCGCCGGCCGCTTGCATACAGCGTCCCCAGAAAAACCAGCCACGTCCCGACGATCGCAGGCAGCATCACACCGATCGTTTCCGCGGGCCCGTGACTGAGGTTTGACACGAGCAGGACGAACGCGACGGCGAATCCGACGTTCCACAGGACAATCTGAACGAGGGTTCGCATGGGAGGCCGCTGGGGCTAGCCGAGTCTAACCCAGTTCTCCGGGACTCGGTTACCATGACGAACGAATAGGGGGAGGCAGCGCAGTGGGGAAGCCCATCAGCCTGGTTGCCGCGTTGGGGATACTCGCGCTCGCCGCGCTTCCGGCTGCCGCGCAGCAATACCCTGTTCGGCCCGTCCGGTTGATCGCTCCCTTTCCGCCGGGCGGCGGCGTCGACGTCGTGTCGCGGACTGTCGGAGAGAAGCTCGGTGCCCGCCTTGGGCAGACGATCGTCGTTGACAACCGGCCCGGCGCCGGCGCGACGCTCGGCACCTCGCTCGCGGCGAAAGCGACGCCCGACGGCTACACGCTCCTGTGCGCACCGGTCATCGGGCTCGCGATTGCGCACGCGTATTACCGCAAGCTCGATTACGACCTCCGCCGCGATTTCGCGCCCGTGACCAAGGTCGGTTTCGGCACCGTCGTCCTGGTGGTACCACCGAAGCTCGGTGTGAACTCGGTGAAGGAGCTGATCGCGCTCGCGAAGGCGAAGCCCGGCCAGTTGAGCTTCGCCTCCTCCGGTACCGGCGGGCTCATCCATCTCACGGGCGAGCTCTTCAAGCAGTCGGCGGGCGTCGATATTCTGCACGTGCCGTACAAGGGTACGACGCAACTGCTGCCCGACCTGATCGATGGCAGAGTCTCGATGGCGATCGACAGCCTGCCGGCGCATATTCCCCATATACAGTCCGGGAGACTCAAGGCACTTGGCGTGGCGCGCAAGACCCGCTCCGCCCAATTGCCCGATGTGCCAACAATGACCGAGGCCGGTTTGCCGGGCTTTGAGTCCTATACCGATTACGCGCTCTATGCTCCCGCCGGCACACCCAAGGCCATCGTCGCGGCCCTGAACAAGGAGACGAACGCGGTGCTGCTGCTGTCCGATCTGCGTGCAAAGCTCGCGGGCCTCGGAATCGAGATCGCCGGCAGCACCCCGGAGGACCTGGGAGCGGAGGTGGCGAGTGAAGTCGCCCGCTGGACGAAAGTCATCAAGGGCGCGAACATCAAGCAGGAGTGAGCCGGCATGCCCTATGACCTGCTGATCACCAACGGCACGATCGTCGACGGCACCGGCGGCCCGCGGTACAAGGGCGACGTGGCGGTCCAAGGCGGCCGCATCGCCGCGCTCGGAAAGACCGATGGCTCCGCAGCCACGGTGATCGATGCCGTCGGAAAGATCGTAAGCCCCGGCTTCGTCGACCCCCATACCCACTACGACGCGCAGATCACCTGGGACCGCGTGCTTTCGAGCTCCGCCGAGCACGGCGTGACCACGGTCGTGATGGGTAACTGCGGTGTGGGCATCGCGCCGTGCAAACCGTCCGACCGCGATTGGCTGACAGAGGACCTCGTGACCGTCGAAGGGATCGACAAGGAGGTCCTCGCCGAAGGCATCCAGTGGGAGTGGGAAACGTTTGCGGAATATCTCGACGCAGCGGAGCGGCGCGGCTCGGCGCTCAACCTCGCGTTTCTCGCCCCGATCACGCCGCTGCGCACCTACGTCCTCGGCGCACAGGCGAACGAGCGCGCCGCCACCCCGGCAGAAACGCAGAAAATCGCCGCGATGCTGTTCGAAGCGATGCGGGCCGGCGCCTGGGGCTTCACAACGACGGCCAACCGGCAACACATCGGACACAGCGGCAAGCCGCTCGCCGCGCGTCTGGCGAGCCGCGACGAACTCGCCGCCTATGCCGGCGTCCTCAAGCAACTCCGGCGCGGCGTGATCGAGCTGGCGTTGACCAAGCGCTACGCGACGCTCGCCGAGGACGAAGAGGACCTGCTGAAGTTCCTGCTCGACTCGGGCGAGCGCCCCGTGACGTGGCTCTCGCTCAGCAATCTGGTCGAGAAGCCCGGCGCAGCGAAGGAGATCCTCGATCGCGTCGAGCCACTCATCCGCCGCGGCGGAATCCCGCAGATCCTCACGCGGCCGTTTGTATTCGACATGAATCTGCGCCGCCCCTTCATGTTCACCGAGATGAACACGGCGCGGCCGCTATTCGATGCCGCTTTCGAGAAGCAGATGACGATCTACGCCGACCCGGTCTTTCGCACGGCCTTCAAGGAAGAGTTGAAGCAAAGCCGCAAGTGGGGCGGTGTCGTCAGGAATACGACGGTCGTGTCGGTCGTGAATCCGGATCTCAAGAAATACGAAGGCTGCACCGTCGGCGAGATCGCAGACGAGCGCGGCCAGGATCCCAACGACGCGTTCTTCGATCTCGCGGTCGCGGACAATCTCCAGATCAAGTTCGTCGTGCCGCGCGCAAACACCGATCCGGAGCAGCTCGCCGACATGGTGCGGGACTCGCGCACGTTGATCGGCCTTTCCGACGCGGGCGCCCATCTCGACATGCTGTGCGAATGCGGCTACCCCACTTACCTCCTCGCCCACTGGGTGCGCGAGAAGCACGCCCTCAGCCTGGAACGCGCGGTCCAGCGCATCACCTCCGAGCCGTCGGACTTTTTCGGATTCAAGGACCGTGGCCGCCTGAAGTCCGGCGCGGCGGCGGACATCGTGATATTCGACGAGAACACGGTCGGCTCGCCGCTGCGTCCCACCGCGGTTAAGGATCTGCCGGCAGGCGGTACACGCCTCTACTGCAAGGCGGAGGGAATTTCCCGGGTGATCGTCGGCGGCCAGGAGATCTACCGCGAAGGCCGGCACACCGGGGCTTATCCGGGCAAGGTTCTGCGCTCGTCCTGAGCGAGTCGCAGCTTCTTACAGGTATCGCGTCGGCCAGTTGATGGTCCGCCACATGTGGGCGGACGGACTTTGATCGAAGCCCAGGCCTTCCCTGGGTTGCCGGAAATGGCGGCCCACGATGTCGGTAAATTCCTCCAAATCGACGTGCAGATCGGGATCGAAGGCATAGAGGTCGTTCACTGTCAGCAGTCGCGCTGACATGTAGTACTTATGCTTGCGTGCGTACTGGTACTCGCGCTCGACATAGGGCTCGGGGGTAAAGTCCGCGCCGAACAGACGAATGTAGGACTCGGGATAGGTGTAGCCCACGGACTCGTCTGGGTAGAAGCGCAGGACCTGGTGATAGCGGATGGCGAAGGTCACTTCGTCGTCCACGTACGGTTCCACGAGCTGAGCGGCCCAATAGCCGTGATCGGCGCGGATAAACCCGATGTTGCCGATATCGTGGAGCAGGCACGCCAGCACGATCTTCTCGCTTGCGCCGTTCTTCTGTGCCAGCCGCGCGCTCTGCAGTAGATGCGCCGCCGGTCCGAACCGGTGCTTGAAAAAATCCAACACGGTCGGCCGATCCGGCATCTGCGAAAGGCGCGGATCGTGCCCCATGAGGTGCAGCTTGCCGCGGGTGTCCTCCCGCGCCGGCGGCTTCCGGGGATCGCGCTCGCCCGACGTATAGAGCACCGACTTCACGATCACGAGCCGGTCCATCGCTGCGCTGAGCGCGTGATCGGCGGCTTCGGCTTTCGCGAGCATCGACATGCCGGTCATGATCGGGCGCGCTGTTCATGATTGTCAAGCGTGCGGACGGGCCCGGCAGTATGATAGCGGCGCAGGTCGGGTAACCATTGGGAGGAGCCAATGAAATCGAAGATCGTGATGACCGCCGTTTCCATGCTCGCGTTCGCAGCGGGCGCGCAGGCGGCGCAGCGACCGCTGGCCGAGGATGTGGCGAAGAATTATCCGACGCGGCCGATCCGCGTAATCGTGCCGCAGGCGCCCGGCGGCAGCAACGACATCTGGGCCCGCTACATCGGGGGCCAGCTCTCCGAGCGCCTCGGCCGCACGGTCGTGGTCGACAATCGCGCGGGCGCCGAAGGGATGATCGGCACCGAGATCGTCGCGCGCGCGAACCCCGACGGCTACACGCTGCTCATGGCCTCGACGGCGTTCGTGATGAATCCGGCGGTGATCAAGAAGCTTCCGTACGACCCGATCAAGGACTTTGACTGGGCGGCGACGTTCGGCAAGGCACCGGTCGTGATCGTTGTGGGCCCGGGCGCGCCGGTCAATTCGCTCAAGGATCTCATCGCGCTCGGCAAGTCCAAGCCCAACTATCTCACGATGGCCTCGGCCGGCGGATTCATGCACTTTGTGTCCGCCATGTTCCGCAGCCACGCCGGGTTCAAAGGCGAGATCGCGCTTTACAAGGGCGGCGCCCCGGCACTGATCGACGTGATGTCGGGCCAGGCGCACATGGCGGTCGCGACGATCCCGACTGCGAATCCGCATCTGCGGTCGGGAAAGGTCAAGGCGCTGGCGGTCGGCGCCAAGAAGCGCGCACCGACTCTGCCGGACGTGCCCTCTACCCTCGAAGCCGGGCTGCCGAGCTACGAAGCGGACATCTGGTGGGCGTGGGCGACGACGGCCGGCACGCCGCAGTCCGTCATCAACAAGCTGAACAAGGAGATCGCGGTCGTGCTGGCGATGCCCGAAACCGCGAAACGCTTCGCCGCGGACAGCGCAGAAGTGGACATCCGCACGCCCGCCGAAATCCGAAAAATGATCGTGGCGGACCTGGCCAAGTGGGCCAAGGTCGCCCAGGACGCCGGGATGGAAAAGCGCTGAATGGAATTCGGAACATTCCTGCTCCTGCAATCGCCTTCCGGTCGCTCCTCAAAGGAGATCTACGCGCGCGGCATCGAGCTCGCCCAGGCCGCTGAGACGCTCGGCTTCCACAGCGCGTGGCTGGCCGAGCATCACTTCTCCACCTACGGTTACCTGTCTCGCCCCGTCCAGCTGGCGACTTACATCGCGGCGAAGACGACACGGCTTCGGGTGGGCACGGCTGTTATCGTCGTTCCGCTCCACCATCCCCTCATCGTCGCCGAGGAAATCGCGACACTCGACGTGGTGAGCGGCGGCCGCGTGGACATCGGGCTCGGCCGCGGCTACCAGCACTACGAATTCGAGCGCTTCGGCTACGAGCTCGACGAGGGGCGAAAGCGCTGGGACGAATCCATCGACATCATCTTCAAGGCGTTCGAGGGAAAACCCTTCACCTACAACGGCAAGCACTTCGCGTTTCCCGAGACTTCGGTGTTCCCCCAGCCGGTGCAGAAGCCGCATCCACCGGTGTGGATCGTCGCGCAGAGCCCCTTTGCCGTGGAGGCGGCGGTGCGTCGCGGCTTCCACGTGCTCACCGGCGGTTTCGGCGTCCCTGTTTCCCAGCTCGCCGATTACGGCCGGCTCTTCAGCAAGGTGGTGGCTGAGGTCAAGCCGCGGACCTCGCCGCGCATCAGCGTGCAGCGCCCGGTCTACGTGACGGACAACGAGGCGGACCTTCGCGATGCAGTTGAGCACGCGCGCTGGAACATGCGGGTGACCCTGAGTCTGCGCCACCACCGGGAGCGCGTCGAGAATGGCGTCGCCATTCCGGTGCCGGGCCAGAGCGAGCCCGCCATGGATGAGCTCCTCGAGCACATGTTCGTCATGGGAACGCCGGACGCCTGCGTTCGCCAAATTAAGCGCCTGCAGGAGCAAGTGGGCATCACGCACTTCAACTGCAACTTCTGGTTCGGCGACCTGGAGCACAAGCGCGTGCTGCGCTCGATGGAGCGATTCTCGAAAGAGGTGATGCCAGCTGTTGCCTGAAGCTCAGCCGAAAAAGGCCGGGACAATCTCGCGGGCGAAACGATGCAGACTGTCGCGCGAGCCCGCGAAGCTTGCCAATATGTAAGTCACTCCCGCGGCGCGCAGCGCTTCGAGCTTCCTCGCAATCTCGTCGGGCGATCCGTAGAGTGCGACCGCTTCCCGGGTCGCGGCGGTATGTTCGTACGCGAGTACATGTGAGCCGCCCGGCCGGCCCGGGACCCGCGACACCTCGACGATGCGCCGGCGCGATTCGGCGTTGCGCTCCAGCGCCGCCTGCTTATCCGCGGGATCCTTCGCGACAAAGGCGTCGCGGGCAACAGCAACCGACAGCGGATCGAAGACCCGGCCACGCGACTCGATCTCTTTCTTGAATAGTGCGATGCGCTCGCCGAGAACTTCGGGCGAGGCGTACTGGTCGAGCAGCAGGTTCGCCCCGCGCTCGGCAACGCGCCGCACCGACTCCGCGCTGCCGGCAGCCATCCACAGCGGCGGATGCGGCATCTGATACGGGGGCGGCTCGACTACGACTTCCTCGAATTGCCAGAATCTTCCGTGATGAGAGAAGCGCCCTCTCGTCGTCCATGCCCTGACGATGACATCGAGCGCCTCGTCGAAGCGCGCCTCCGCCTCCTCCATCGCGACCTGGAATCCGCGAAACTCGCTATACCGGTAGCCCTTGCCGATGCCGAAGTCGAGGCGTCCGCGCGAGAGCATGTCGAGCATGGCCGCCTGCTCCGCGAGAAGCACCGGATTGTGCCAGGGCAGAACCATCACCGCGGAACCCACGCGCAGTGTCCTGGTGCGCGCGGCGATCCACGTCAGGAGATTCAACGTGGCGGATACCTGGTTCCATCCGGAGAAGTGATGCTCGACGACGAAACTGCTGCGATAACCCAGAGCCTCGGCTTCTACATTGAACTCGACGAAGTCCAGGAACCCCTGCCCGGGCGCGGCCTCCGCGCCGGCCGCGTCGGCCTGCGTGGTTCCAAAGAGCCCGAAGCGCACGTGAACGTCTGCTCGCTGCGGGCGAGCGCAGCTCTAGAACGCGATCGTGAAACTCAGCTCGGGGTAGGTGCTGTCGCACTTGCGGTAGACCGAAGTGCTGCAGTCGAGATAGGACTCGTAAACGACGCCGGCGCCGATGTAGACATTGCGTCCGGCCTGGATATAGGCCCCTGCGCGGCCGCCCACGGAATCGACGTCCGGCAGACCGTCGACGTTGGTGCGCCGGTAAAAGCCTCCAACATAGGGTTTCACCGTCTCGACCTGGTAAAAGACGTACGTCAGCGAAGGCGTGATCCGGTACATGCTCGGGTCCGACCCCGACCACGATTCGAAAGCGAGACCGGCATTGAGCCCGTTGACCAGGTAGTAGCTCACGCCGAGCCCAACGACGAAGTAGGTCTCGTCGAAGGCGTAGCCGGTGCCGCCGGTGATGAAGAAGTGCGTGCGGCCCTTGCCGAAGACTCCGGCCACCTGCTGTGCTGCTGCCGGCGGGGTGAATGCCAACGCTGCGACGGCAGCGATCACGGTGGCGGCGAGCCCTTGTTTCATGGTCATGGTCCTTTGCGAGCCGATCACGATCATACTTTAGTCGATGCGCAGGCCGGCGGACTTGACGACCTTCGCCCACAACGCGAGCTCGGCCTTCACGTGCGCGGCGAGCACTGAGGGGGGACCGCCGACGATCACGGCGCCCTCCTTGTCGAAGCGCCCGGCCAGCGCGGGGTCGCGCAGCGCGCGTTCGATGGTGTCGTTCAACGTCTTCACGACCGGCGCCGGCGTCGCGACGGGGGCGTAAACGCCGAACCAGGCGCCGAAGTCGTAGCCGGGCACGCCCTGCTCGGCGATCGTGGGAAGCTGCGGCGTGACCTTCGAGCGTTTCGCGGTGGTGATGCCAAGCGCGCGCATCCGGCCCGTCGCAATATGCCCGGTGACGGCGACCAGGGAAAGAAAGCTCAAGCCCGCCTCGCCGTTCAGGATGGCGATCAACGCCGGCCCGCCTCCGCCGTAGGGAACGTGCACGATATTCGTGCCGGTGAGGTTCTTGAACAGCTCGGCCGCGACGTGGAGATTGCTGCCGTTCCCCGCCGATGCGTAGTTCAGATCTCCCGGACGCGCCTTGGCGAGCGCGATCAGCTCCTTGACCGATTTCGCCGGCACCGAGGGATGAACGACCAGCACGAAGGGCGACGAGCCGAGATAGGAAACCGGCGCGAAATCGCGCGCGGTATCGAAGGGCATCTTCGGATAGAGCGCGGGATTGACCACGAACGGCAGCGTGTTGATGAGCAGCGTGTAGCCGTCGGCCGGCGACCGCGCGACGTGCTCGCTGCCCACGATGGTGTTCGCGCCTGGCCGGTAATCGATGATCACGTTCTGGCCCATCACCTCGCCCCACTTGGGGCTCAGGATGCGCGACATGACATCGAGGCTGCCACCGGGCGGCACCGGCACCACGAGCCGCACCGGGCGCACCGGAAACTCCTTGGGCTGCGACCACGCCGACGCGCACACCGCACACGCGATGGCCGCCGCCAGGCCTGCAAACACACGCTTCATGCTGGTCTCCCCTACCCTCAGAATAATTTCAGTTTCCCGTTGTCACGCCACTGTTCCGAACAGGGTCCCGACGGCTGCCGTCAGCCCCATGGCAAGCGCGCCCCAGAATGTGACGCGCATTGCACCCACCCTCACGCTTGCTCCGCCCACGCGCGCAGCCAACCCTCCGAGGATCGCGAGGAACACAAGCGAGGTCCCAGCGACGACCGGGATCAGATTCGACCCGGGCACCAAGGCAACAGCCAACAGCGGCATGGCTGCGCCCACGGCAAAGCTGGCCGCTGATGTTAACGCAGCCTGGATCGGGCGCGCACTGAGCGTCGCGGAGATACCGAGCTCGTCGCGGGCATGCGCGCCCAGGGCGTCGTGGGCCATGAGCTGGTCGGCAACCTGCTTCGCGAGCGCGGAATCGAGGCCGCGGCTGACGTAGATCGCTGTCAATTCCCGGCGCTCGCCCTGGTCGTCCGCCTCGAGCTCCGCGCGTTCCAGGTTGAGCGCGGCCTGTTCGGAATCGGCCTGTGAGCGGACCGATACGTACTCGCCGGCGGCCATCGACATCGCTCCCGCGACCAGGCCGGCAATTCCCGCGATCATCACGTTGCCGTGAGTCGCATTCGCGGCCGCGACACCGAGCACCAGGCTCGCTGTCGACACGATGCCGTCGTTGGCGCCCAGTACCGCTGCCCTGATCCAGCCGATGCGTTCCGTGCGGTGCCGTTCGCTGTGGCGTACTGCCATTCTGGTGCGCCAGGTTACCGTTTCTCAGCGACCACCCGGCCCTGGGCGTTTACGTATACGCGGTAGCGGTTCTTATCCTTGCACGTTGCCAGGTAGTCGTTGTCGCCGAGCCGCTGGGCGCTGATCACCTGTCCGCAGGGCAGCCCGAGAAGGGCGATGGTGGACGTCAGATCCTTGGCGAGCTCGTCGGCAGCGATGGCCGTTCCGGCACTCAACGCCCCGATCACGATGACGGCGGTCCAATCCTTCATGGTCTTGATCATAGCGCTCAACCCCGATTCTGTACTACCAGCTTTTGAAACTTGACAGGATCCGCAAGGATGCCCCATATCGCTTCGCGCGACGCAAGGATCGCGCCTGCCAGTGAGGAATCGCGGTCCTGCAGGAGAGAAAGCACCTTGAGGATCAGCAGATCGAACGGCTGTCGCAACTCCGGAAGGGTGGACTTGGCGCTCCCTTCGTAATGCGCCCGGAATCGATCCAGCAGGTCATCGACCTGGTTCTTGAGCGTGAGCTTGGAGAAAATTCCGATGGCATCGGTCTCCCGCAGCCGCTTCTCCAGCGAAGTCAGGTCGAGTGGCGGTGGGGCGGGCGCTTTCTCCGGGACGGGGGCCTTGCTCTTCACTTTCGGAGCTGGGCCCGGGGACTCGGCAACGGGTGGCGCTGCCCGGGGAGCTTCGGGCTTGACGGCGACGGCCTCATCCTTCGCCACCTGCGCTTCGGGCGGCTTCTCCGCGGCGCCCTCACCCTGCCTGGCAGTCGCCTCAGACGGTGATGCCGCAACCGGTGCTTCCTGTGCGGCGCCGGACGCGGCCGGCTCGCGAGGGGGCGCGTGCCCTATTCCAGCGCACCCCGCTGTCACAAGAATAAAGATCAATCCGATTTTGCGCACCGGCGGCATGAGGTTACTGCGGGTCAAAAGGAGTTGCCATTGGGTTGCGCGGACGGCTTAATCAGTTTCCTATACAAGTCGCTGTCCCCTGGGATTATGATTCGTGGGGAGACTCGGAATCTAACCCCATTTATTCTCTCGACGCGGAAGGAACCAAGAAAATGATGAACATCGGATACCACAGCCTCTGGGGCCTGCTGATACTCGCTGGCGATATCTGGGCGATTATCAATATTCTTCAAAGTCCCGTTTCCAATGAGAAAAAATTGCTCTGGATCATCGTGGTGGTGCTGTTGCCGCTGCTGGGCTTGATCCTGTGGTTCTTCCTCGGACCACGGGGCGGCAAAGGGGTCTAGTGGACAGTCCGAGCTGACCCGGGTCGTACGGACGGGTGTTCAGGATACACCGTTCATCTGTCCGAATTCACTTGCTTCTTCAGCATCCGGCAACGCATTTACCCGTGCCGTCGAACTCCATCGTGCGCCCGCTGATGGCGAGGTGGGGAGTGGCGCTCTTCAACTGCTTGATGAGCGCCGCCGCGCGCGAAGCCGGGCGCAACACGCCGCCTTCGGTCACGGCCTCGTTCGGGTGCGTGAGGATCACCGACGCGGGCCGCACGAGCTCGTTCATCGCGTAGGCGCCCGACATCACGGTTCCCGCGCTCGGCCCGAGATTCAGCACCGCGAGATTCGCCTTGTGGTACTCGTTCACAACCGTCTTCATCTCGGTATGTATGCCGGTATCGCCCGAAAGGTAGGCGGTGAGCCCGTTGGTGAACTTGATGACGTAGCCGGTGGGCGGCCCGATGACGATGCTTGCGCCGTCGGGGCCCAGGTTTGCGCGCTGCGCCTCCGACAGCAGGGAGAGCGGCACGTTGTTCGCGTGCGAAGCGAAAACGATGGTGATTTCCACGCCTTGCGATGCATTGGGCGCCCGGGCTATGAACGCGCCGCCGAGATGCGTGTTCGAGCGGCACGAGGTGGCGACCGGTACATTGGTAACGCCGGCGGATTGCGGGCAGGGGGTCATCGGCTTGCCACCGGTAATCGTCCGAATTTTCGCGCCGATGAAACTGCCCATGTCGCTGGTCATGACGAGTGCCGCGTTCTTCGCCGCCGCGACCTCGGCGGTCATGGAATGGGGGCCGGCGGGCACCCTTCCCGAGTTTGCGCACGTGCCTGCGCCGGGCGCCTTCAGCTTCTGGTCGCCGATGTGATCCCCATGCACGTGGCTCAGCAGCACGAGGTGGATATCGCCCAGCCGCGGGTCGTCGGGGCCGGTCAGGGTGTGGCCCACGTCGTAGAGGATCCGGACGCCGGTCGGGTCTTCGAACAGCGTCGCGCGGTCGTTCGCGCAGAGCTCGCCCTCATGCGAGCCAAGGGGCGTGATTTTCACGTTCTGCGCTAACGCCGGAGCGGTGACCAGCGCGATTGCAAGCGCAGCGGATGCAGTCTTCATATTCTTCTCCCTTGGTTCGGAAAATGCAGTTTAGGACCTAAAGCGCGGCTTTCCCCGTCAGATAGATACCTCAAGCCTTCGGAATGCGTTCTTATCAGTGGCCACTATGACGGCGGTTCGTAGTTCACTTTTCCATCAGCGACCGCTATTACCCCACGCCCTATCAGCTGCTCGATGATCTCGTCCACCTCTGCATCTGGGAGCTTGTCTCTGAAATGAGCCTTGATCGTACTTCGGAGTGTCTTGAGCTTTCGAGGTTTGGCCGCTTTGCGTTTTGTCAGATTGTTTATGACCGCATCGACCTTTTCCGCGATCGACCTAGAATCAGGTGTCTTTGGCTTTTCCACCGCAGCCGATATCGATTTGGAACTGGACAACTTGAGTCCGGCGATTTCAGCGATTGAGCTTGAGCGTTGGCAAGAGATCCCCTGCGCCTTGAGGTGCTCAATCAGGGGATCAAAGCCCTTGTCCTTCGAAATCACGCAAAAGGAAGCGTCGGGCGCCTCTGATGCCAACCGGCCAAGGTAGTAAGAAATGTGGAAATCGAGCGCGTTCTTTCCATTCCCAGCGATCTGTATGTACTCGGCATCCGGTCCGAACTCGTGAAGGGCGCGCGCCAACTCAAAAGGGATCCTAGCCTGGCTGGCACCCACGAAGACCTTTATCTTGATCGAACGACCATTCAACAGGCTCACGTTCTTGGGCTGAACGTTCTCGAAATCGACCAGCACGAAGTTGGTTTTCATTGTGAGTGGTGTCTCATCCCCAATGTTCCCCTGCTCACTTCTTCTTTTCGGGCTGCTGCTTCGGTTGCCTCTCTTCCGGCGCCTTGTAATCGCCGATCACGGTTTTCAGAGGACACATTGATAACGCGGGACACTTCATGCAGCCAACTGCCAGGGCGATGGGACATAGGGTCATTTTGCTTCTCCTTCGTTCAATCGGAGATTACTCCCCACGGATTTCTGTGCAATTGAGATGCGCCCGTAGGGTCTGCTCGCGCATCACGACGAAGCGTGGCGCCACCACGCGGGATATAGCCCAGAGCATGATCAAGCTCCTGCTTGCATTCAGATGGCGCTACTTGCTCGCCACTTCCCTGGTCCAGCGCACGATCTCGTCCGCCGAAGCGGTGGGCGTGCCAGTGTGGTCGGCATCGGGCTCATACAGCCGTGTCAGCGGATTGTCCGGAAGCGAATTGAACAAGGCGATATTCACCTTTCGCAGTCCGGGACGTTCGCCCCGCCCGACGATCCACAATATCGGGACCTTTGGATTTGCGGCGCGGGCCGCGCGCTGCATGTTCATGGCGCCTTCCGGCTCGAACCATGTGAGGTAAACGGCGGGAGCAGTGGTGACGGAATATGTGCCCTTGTCTCCCTCGTAATCCTCGAGCCTTGCCGGCTCGTTCCCCTTACCTTCCGCGACCAGCCTGCGCGCGCGTGCTACCGACTGGCCGAGCTGCTCGCGAAAGACGCGATTTCCGACGTCACCCCCCGGTGCCATAGCGATAACTCCATCAATGCCCTGCTTTCCCGCGATATGGAGGGCGAAGGCTCCACCCTGGCTGTGTCCGGAAACGAAGACCTTCTTGGCACCCTTGGCGCGCAGGCCTGCCACCGCAGTCTCGACTTCCTGCGCGCCACGTTCGACGGTCACATCGTAGTTGCGGCTGCGGGACCAGGGCATTTCCAGGTTGGCGACGAGGTAGCCACTCCCCTCCAGCGTTCGGGCGAGAATCGCGACATACCCGGTCGGCGCTCCTCCTTTGCCGTGCATGATCACGATGCCGATCGGGTCGCCTTGGGCTGTTGCAGGGAGCGGCACCGCGACAGCGAGCGCCCCCAGTACAAGATATGCAATTGCTCGAGCAAATCCCGCGGCAACGCGCAACAGCGCCGCGTTGAGCGACCGGGTTCGGAAACTGCCCGCGATGCCGATGATCTTAGACACGTCTTGCCAACAAGGTCAGGACTAGAACGGAACTGAGCCGTTTACGGTCACGCGATGCATCAACCTCCGCTGGCCTTCGCCATAGTCCCGAACGGCGAGGTGCTGGCACGTGCAGTTGTCCCACATGAGCACGTCCCCGACTCGCCACCGGTGCCGGTACTGGAACTTCGGGTCGACGAGGTGCCGGTGCAGCTCGGATATGAGCGGCAGGGCATCGGACTCCGCCATGCCGTTGATGCTGGTGCATTCCCCTTCCGTGACGTAGATGCACTTGCGTCCGGTGACCGGATGCGTGCGGAAAACCGGGTGCGCGACGGGCGGCGTCTTCGCCAGATGCTCCGGCGTAATCTCACGGGTCAATCCCACCGCTGCCCTGCGCGCGCTCATCTTGGCGAGGTAGCTGTGCGTCGAACGCTTGCCGTCCAGACGCGCCTTGAAATCTGGCGCGAGTGCGTCGTATGCCGCCGCCGCGCTGGTGAATATCGTATCGCCCAGGACGGATCCATCGGAGGTACGCGGCACTTCCACGGCGTAGAGAATTGAGCAGCGCGGCGGACAGGCGTACGCGGACATGTCCGTATGCCAGGTGGTCCCCGCGTCGGCCAATCCGATGTAGCGGCCGTTCTCCTTGATGTTCGAGACCAGCAGGACTTCGGGATCGCCGGGCAGGCAAGCCTGCGTATTGACGTTGATCTCCACTTCCCCGAAGCGCCGGGCGAATGCGATTTGCTGCGCGACCGTAATCTTCTGGTTACGAAAGAAAATCACGCCGTAGCGATTGAAAGCGTCCTCGATCTGGCGGAACGTTGCCGTATCGAGGTCCTGAGCAATATCCACGCCGCGAATCTCGGCGCCCAGCGCCGCACCGGTCGGCACGATGCTCATGCCCCGAAAAGCTCGCAGGCTAGTTTGTCGCATCTGGATTTTGAAAACTGAGCCTAGGTCCTTCAATTTCTTCCTACAATGCTACTTACTTTCGGGCTGTTGCTTCGGTTGCGTTTATCCCGGCGCCATGTACTCGGAGACAATTGGGCATTGGCTTAGACGTGTTGCGTAGGTGTTCATTCTTAACACCTCAACGCCGTCCTCCACCACCCGACCGGCTTCCTCCACTTGTTCCACCTCCGGCCGAACGTCCACCGCTGGAGTAACTTCGACTTCCTGACCCGCCACTTCCGCCTGAGTAGCCTCGTGATCCGCTGGAACCCCCACTCCCTTTCGCAGTACTCGATCCACTCGATTTGGCAGACCCTGACTTCGAAGTGCCCAAAGGGCCTTTCGATGACTTTGCCATTCCGGCATTGCCTGACTTTGATCCGGACGAACTACCAGTTCCTTTAGTGGACTTTGCCTGGCTACCTGGTGCACTACCTTCACGTGTTCGCCCCTGTCCCGAAGGCGCCTTAGACGCCCGCGGCGAATCCACTTTAGGGACATTCGCCCTTGACTGACCAGTTCCACCGACATCGGCGCCCCGTCCGCCCTTCCTTCCGATATCGCTTTGAGTGATCTTTCTATTGTTTACATAGACGTCTGCTACAGTTCTGCCATACGCGTCTTTGGCTTTGGGTACTACTCGAATCTCACCGGAGTCAAGCTTTCTCTGAAGATTCTCGCGTGCTTGAACTCCACCCGGCGCTCCCTTTTCAGCGGCATATACCCCACGAAGACGTATTCGATCCGGACCACATTGCACCGTGTCACCATCGATTGCTTGGCAGTTCGCTGCCAAGGTAACGTTGCATGCGATACCAAGACAAAATCCAAGAAGCCCTATGCACTGCAAACGAACGGAGGACAAAAGTTCCATACTTAAGCGATGTCAGGCAGAAAGCTGAGCTCACTCGAGAAAGTCAAGACGCACACACTTTCACCATCAAATATTTGTGCGAATTATCGTATCTTTCCGTGATCATTCAAGTTCCCTCGCAAGGAATTCGCCGAAGTTACGAACAAGACGTATGTCATTCTTCAAATCAGATGTCGAATCCATGTGCAAGTGGATCTTCCTTGCCCTGCTCTTCCGAACAATATCGCATTCGTGTGCAATCTGATTACGCCTCGCGTACAGCCGGGACCACTCCTCATGAAGATACTTGCTCGACCTGCGTGGTTTCAGAATGTTTCCAAATCTCTCAAGAATTGTCTTCTTTCCGCAAGCAGAACAGATTTCATGCAGACGCCGTAACGACAGAAAGGATTCTCGATATAGCTTTTCCAGTGCCTCGGCCTTGATCTTCGGACCGGGTCGTTTGCGAATTCTTCCGCCCTTTCCTTCTCTTGCTCTTGCCTCAATGGCGATCCGATATGCTTTCGATAATTCAAGATCGACTAGCTTGTCGAGTTTTTCTTTCTTTACAAGTGCGACGAATCTCCTCGAAACCGCTTCGTGTAGGACCTTATCAATCGCGGCCATTGCCATTACCAATGCTACACGCAAGAACACCAACAATGCGTCAGAAGCAAAATCTTTATGAGATAGTCCCGCATTCTTTGTCCCTACAATTAGTATCGTGTCATTCTTGCTTCGCCAGAGACCGTCTCTCATTGGCCAATCCGTCAGCCTTGCCGCATAGAACCGCTTAGACCACTCAGGGCGAATTCGTCTTTGATTCCTAGTCGTAAGCCGATCGTGAAGCTCGACGAGTTTGTCGCTATGGCGGATTGCCTCCCCGAATATTTCAGTAAGCTTCATTGGCTATGGCAGTGCGGATCTTGGATTCTAGCCAGTAACCGTGAGTAGGCTCTTTTGCCGGCCCAGCGCCCAAACGACATGCTCTCTAACTATCGCCGATGGATGCGACACCCGTTTGTCGAGAGCAGCGACCGCCACCGCTGAGTACGGTGCGTTACCAAGCCCTACAGACAAGTTACGCAACCAACGCTCGTAACCGATTCGATGAATCGCGGTTCCCGCTAGCCGCTCGTGAAATTCCGCCTCGCTCCAGCTGAATAGCGCAACCAGCGTCACGTCATCGAGGCCATTCCGCACCGCGAAGTCGGGCTCGCTGCTCGGTGAGGCGAACTTGTTCCAGGGACAGACGAGCTGACAGTCGTCGCAGCCGTACACGCGGTTGCCGATGAGAGGGCGCAGCTCTTCGGGGATCGAGTCCTTGTGCTCGATTGTGAGATAGGAAATGCAGCGCCGCGCATCGAGCTGGTATGGCCCGACGATGGCTTGTGTCGGACAGACGTCAATGCATTTCTGGCAGGTGCCGCAGTGGTCGTCCTGCGCCTGGTCCACCGGTAGCGGCAGGTCGGTGTAGATCTCGCCCAGGAAGAAATAGGACCCCGCCTCGCGGTTCAATAACAGCGTGTGCTTGCCGCGCCAGCCGAGGCCCGCCTTCCCCGCCAGTTCGACCTCCATTACCGGCGCGCTGTCGGTGAAGACGCGGTAACGGAATTCGCCGACCTCCTGCCCGATGCGGTCGGCGAGCTTCTGCATGCGGCTACGCATGAGCTTGTGATAGTCCCGCCCCAGCGCGTAGCGCGAGATGAAGGCGCGGCTGCCGTCCTTCATCACCTCGTGGCTGTCGCACGCGCTCGGTGGCGAGTAGTTCATGCGCGCGGCGATCACGCGCAGTGTGCCCGGGACGAGATCGGCGGGGCGCGTTCGCTTCGTCCCGTGGCGCTCCATATACTCCATCTCGCCGTGGTAGCCCTTGCCGAGCCAGTCGAGGAGGCGCGTTTCCGCTTCGCCGAGGTCGGGGTCGGCGATGCCGACTTGTTGGAAGCCGAGTTCGGCGCCCCATGCCTTGATGCGGCGCGCGAGGGCGGAGTAGTCGGTGTTGGTGCGCGTGGTTTCGACAGTAGGCTTCATCCCCCTCACCCTACCCTCTCCCCCAGCTGGTGGAGAGGGGGGAGCGCTTGCGAATAGGCAGAGGACGCCGGCGCCGACGCCCAGGCACACCGCGAGAACTTGAATTGCGTGTCCCCGAGTCACTGCGGCCGGGCCGCGGACGACGTGCGTGTCGCGAACGACGCGAAATCCGGGCGGCGGAAACTGCTGCGCCCGTAGCACCTTTGCCCCAAACAGCCAGAGGAAGATTGCGAATACGATCGCCGGCACGGACAGGACCAGAATGGAAACACTCAATGCCAGCCTGGCCCGGCGCGCCATTTCCGCGGGATCGGACACAAGCCACTCGCGGAACGGCTCGCGGAAGTGCTCGAAGCCGGAGATCAGCAGGCCGCCGAGCGCGGCAGCGAAGATGACCACCAGAATTGCTCGCCGCCGGGCGTCGGGATCGGCTTTCTGAATTTCATTCA
>Ga0208185_1000371_pt1 | contig 22553 bp, 21 predicted proteins | sample EasRivMeERMLT700_FD_187532 | JGI IMG/M metagenome (GOLD analysis project Ga0208185, IMG submission 187532) | Soil microbial communities from meander-bound floodplain in the East River, Colorado, USA - East River MetaG ERMLT700 (SPAdes) (version 2) | ecosystem: Environmental > Terrestrial > Soil... | reverse complement strand
GGCGCCGCTCGTGTACTCGAAGCGCTCGCCGGGCTGGAGCAGCGGCTGCGCGCCGACCACGCCGAGCCCCCGCACCTCCTGCACCAGGCCCTGCGCGTCGGTGATGATCCAGTGGCGGCTGATGAGCTGCGCGGCGACCGAGCCCTTGTTCTGAATGGTGATGGTGTACGCGAACACATAGCGGCCCGCGGACTCGTCGGATTGATCGGCGAGATACTGAGTCGCGGCGTTCACCGCGACGTCGTAGAGCTTCTCCTGTGCCACGGCGGCATTGTAAACTCCGCGCGGCCATGACGTTTCGCATCGCGCCCAGCATCCTGTCGGCCGATTTCTCCCGCCTGGGCGACGAAGTGCGCGCGGTCGAGCGCGCGGGCGCCGACCTGATTCACTTCGACGTCATGGACAACCACTACGTGCCGAACCTGAGCGTGGGGCCGCTGGTGTGCGCGGCGCTCAAGCCGCACGTGTCGCTGCCGCTCGACGTGCACCTGATGGTGAAGCCGGTCGACGCGCTCGTGCCCGAGTTCGCCAAGGCCGGCGCGAGCATCATCAGCTTCCATCCCGAGGCCTCCGACCACGTCGACCGCACGATCGCCCTCATCAAGGAGCACGGCTGCAAGGCCGGCCTGGTGCTGAATCCCGCGACGCCGGTGTCATGGCTCGATCACACGCTCGAGAAGCTCGACCTCGTGCTTCTCATGTCGGTGAACCCCGGCTTCGGCGGCCAGCAATTCATCCGCTCGGTGCTGCCGAAGGTCTCGGAGGTGCGCCGGCGGATCAAGGATTCCGGAAAGGACGTCTGGCTTGAAGTCGATGGCGGCATCAAGACCGACAACATCGCCGAGATCGCGCGCGCCGGCGCCGACACCTTCGTCGCCGGCTCGGCGATTTTTGGCTCGAAGGATTACGCGGCGACCATCCGCGACATGCGCGCACGCCTGAGTTGAGCGAGGCGTCTATCCACACTCGAGTTCCGGTCGTTGCCGAGGCGCGTGCGGACCTGTACACGCCGCTCGCGGTGTATCTCAAGCTCGCCAACACGCCGTACTCGTATCTTCTCGAGTCGGTGGTCGGCGGCGAGCGCTTCGGGCGCTACTCGTTCATCGGCCTCGCCTGCGCGGAGCGGATAGAGGCGAGAACCACGGCGCGCGGCACGACGGTGCGGCGCCTGCTGCGCGACGCGCGCGGCGCCGACGTCTGCCTGGAAAGCGTCGAGGCCGATCCCTTCGAGTACGCGCGCGCGTGGCTCGGGCGCCATCGCGTCGCGCCGGTGCCGGCGGCGCTGCGCTTCGGCGGCGGCCTCGCCGGCTACTTCGGCTACGAGACCGTGCGCCATGTCGAAAAGACGGCCCTGAAAGAGGAAAAAGCGGATCCACTCGGCACGCCCGACATGCTGCTCCTCGTTTCCGACGAGCTCGCGGTGGTCGACAACGTCCTCGGCAAGCTCTACCTCGTGGTGTACGCCGATCCGCGGCAGCCCGATGCCGAGCGCACTGCCAAGGCCAGGTTGGAGCACCTGCGCGCGCGGCTTGCGGGGCCGCTTCCGGACGAGCGCTTCTTTGAAAACGAAAAACCGAAGGCGGCAGCGCTGGATTGCACCTTCACCGAGGCCCAATTCCTCGAAGCGGTGCGCCGTTCCAAGGAATACATCTTCGCCGGCGACGTGATGCAGGTGCAGATTTCGCAGCGCACCTCGCGTGCGTTCGAAGCGTCGCCGCTCGCGCTGTACCGCGCCCTGCGCGGCGTCAACCCCTCGCCTTACATGTACTACTTCGACTTCGGCGACCACCACGTCGTGGGGGCGTCGCCGGAGATCCTGGTGCGGCTGGCGGGGGACACGGTGACGCTGCGGCCGATCGCGGGCACGCGCCCGCGCGGCGCTACGCCCGAGGCCGATGCGGCGACCGCCGAGGAGCTGCTGGCGGACCCCAAGGAGCGCGCCGAGCACGTGATGCTGATCGATCTCGGACGCAACGACGTCGGCCGCGTCGCCGCCACCGGCAGCGTAAGAGTCACCGAGCGCATGGTGATCGAGCGCTATTCGCACGTGATGCACATCGTTTCGAACGTCGAGGGGCGCCTCGCGCCGGGGCTCGGCGCGCTCGACGTGCTGAAGGCGAGCTTCCCCGCGGGCACCGTGACCGGCGCGCCGAAGGTGCGCGCCATGCAGATCATCGACGAGCTCGAGCCGGTGAAGCGCGGCGTCTACAGCGGCGCGGTCGGCTACCTCGGCTTCAACGGCGACATGGACGTCGCGATCGCGATCCGCACCGCGGTGGTCAAGGACCGGCGGCTGCACGTCCAGGCCGCGGCGGGCATCGTGGCGGATTCGGACCCGCGCTCGGAGTGGCTCGAGACGCAGCACAAGGCGCGCGCGCTGCTGCGCGCGGCAGAGATTGCCGACTTGCCTTAGTTACTCCCCTCGCACCCAGAACTGGTACATGCGGGCGAAGGTGTCCGGAAATTCCTGCTCGAACTTGTGCCAGTTCTCCAGATTGGACTCCGAAAACTTCGCCCGGTAGCGGCCGAGCGTCGCGCCGCTGTCGGGAAACTCGAAGCCGAGGAACTCGAGCTTCAGCCGCCGAATCATCGACTCGATCTGCGGCAGGCTGAAACAGTGCTCGTGCACGTGGAACAGGAGGTCGCGGCAGCCGCTCATGCTGTAGAAGTCCTCGTTGCGCGCGACGTGGACGAATGAGGGATCAGTACGAATCGCTGCACGGCAGGCGCGGATGCCCTCGGCGTCGGGTGCGAAGCCGCGCGCCGCGATCAGCTCACGCGCGCGCAGCACCGGCCTGCGGCCGACCCCGCTGTACAGGCCTACGCGCATGAAGCCGCCCGGCTTGCGCAGGCCGGCCAGGATGCGCCAGCCCTCGAACGGCTCCTCCAGGTGGTGCAGCACGCCCGAGCATTCGATGAAATCGAAGCGCTCCTCGAGCGCGCCTAGCGCCAGGATGTCTGCCTGCCGGTATTCGATGTTCTTCAGACCCAGCTCGAGCGTCTTGCGTCGCGCGTAGCCGAGGCTCGCGAGGCTGAGATCCACGGCGAGCACGCTCGCCCCGGAGAAGCGCTGCGCCGTGGCGATCGCGTTCTGGCCCGTGCCGCAGCCGGCAACGAGGATTCTTGTGGGTTGAGAACTTGCGGGGACATCCACGTGAGGGAAAAGCTCGCGCACGATCTGCGCGAGCGGCGCCGCCGCAAAGCTCGACTGCATGCGCACCCAGCGCGGATACGGGTTCTCTTCGTACTGCGCTCGAACCGCAGCCGATACGCCACTCTTCTGAGCATCCGGCGAGGCAATCGCCGCCGCCAGTCGGCGCTCGTCCATCGGCTCGAGGATCTGCCGGCGCGCGAGCGAGGCGAGCGGCGTTGCGTCGAGCTTCACGTTCTTCAAAGTGGCCAGCGGACGATAGGCGGCATAAGCCGCGTACGCAGGCAAGGAATCGGGGGACAGCCGATCGAGCTTCGAGCGTTCCTCGGCGGTCTCGTCGAACACGTATTCGGTGTTAAAGCACTGGTGCGCGACCGCTGCCATGATCGGCAGCGGCAGCTCTTCGTCGAGCATCCGGCGGCGCGTCTCGCTGACCAAGCGCTCGAGCGCGGCGTCGCGGATCACGACGTCTTGGAGCATGCGCAGCAGCAGCGGCTCTTCGAAAACCGTGCCCGCGGGCCGCGACAGCGCCAGGGTGGTGATCGGGCGCACGAGGTTTCCCGGGTCGACTGCCGGGTGCTCGAGCGCCTTTGATAGCAGCTCGCGTACTGCCGGCGGCACCGGATGGCGCAGGTTGAAGTAGCGGATCAGGTCCGAGAACTGCGCCCAGAGGGGTGCGACGCCGGGCGCGAGCCGCAGCGCGGTGGTGATGCTTTCGAGCGCCGGTCCGTGCGCGCCCTCGGCGAGCTGGCGTGCCGAGAGCTGCCCGTGCGCAAGCGCGACTTCGGTTTCGCCCATGGCCGAAGTATCTGGGCTAGAATCGTCCGCGTGAAGCTGCAACGGCTTTTCGTCCTCTCCTGGCGCTGGCGCTCGCGCGCCTAGACCCTCCTCGGCGCGCGCCGGCCCGCAGGCGCACCCCAGCATCTAGTCCTCAGTAGAATCAACCGCATAGCAGGCATCATGCTATTGATGATCGACAACTACGATTCGTTCACCTTCAACCTCGTGCAGTACTTCGGCGAGCTCGGCGTCGAGGTGAAAGTGTTCCGCAACGACGAGGTGGACGTGGAAAGGATCGAAGCGTTCGCGCCCTCGCATATCGTCCTCTCGCCCGGACCGTGCACGCCGAACGAAGCCGGCGTCACGCTCGAGACGATCGAGCGCCTCGCCGGCCGCATCCCGATCCTCGGCGTGTGCCTCGGGCACCAGGCGATCGGCCAGGCATTCGGCGGGAAAGTAGTGCGCGCGAAGCAGGTGATGCACGGCAAGGTCTCGCGCATCGGGCATGACGGGAAGGGCGTATTCGAATCCCTTCCACAGGAATTCGTGGCCACGCGCTACCACTCGTTGGTCGTGGAACGCGACAGCCTTCCCGCGTGCCTGGAGATCAGCGCGCAATCCGAGGACGGGGAGATCATGGGGCTGCGGCACCGCGAGGCCGCGGTGGAAGGCGTGCAGTTCCATCCGGAGGCGCTGCTCACCGAGCACGGGCACAGGTTGCTTGAGAATTTCATCAAGAGGGGAATGTCATGAAGCAGATCACCATCGCGGAAGCGATCCAGCGTACGGTCGAGCACCGCGAGGTGTTCCACGACGAGATGCTGCACGTCATGCGCCAGATCATGCGCGGCGAGCTGAGCCCGGCGCAGATCGCCGGCTTTATCGTCGGGTTGCGCGTGAAGAAGGAGACCATCGGCGAGATCGCCGCCGCGGCGCAGGTCATGCGCGAGCTGGCAACCCCGGTCGAGGTGGCGGACGACCGCCACCTCGTCGATACCTGCGGCACCGGCGGCGATGCCGCGCACACCTTCAACATCTCGACGTGCGCGGCTTTCGTCGCTGCCGCGGCCGGCGCGAAGGTGGCGAAGCACATGGGACGCTCGGTGTCGTCCTCCTCGGGCAGCGCCGAGGTGCTCGAGGCGTTCGGCGCGCAGATCATGCTCACGCCGGCCGACAGCGCCGAAGCGATCGACAAGCTCGGCATCGGCTTCATGTTCGCGCCGGCGCACCACGCCGCGATGAAGCATGCCGCGCCGGTGCGCAAGGACCTCGGCGTGCGCACCATCTTCAACATCCTCGGCCCGCTGACCAATCCGGCCGGGGCGAAGAACCAGGTGATGGGGGTGTTCCATCCCGACCTGGTGGGCATCGAGGTGCGCGTGCTGCAGCGCCTGGGCTCGAAGCACGTGATGGTGGTGCACGGGCTGGATGGCCTGGACGAAATCTCGGTCTCGGGGCCGACGATGGTCGGCGAGCTCGTGAACGGCGAGATCAACGAGTACCTCATCCACCCGGCGGAGCTCGGCATGGAGCTCTACGACCGCCGCGCCATCGAGGTCCACACGGTCGCCGAATCGAAGGCGATGATCCAGGCGGTGCTGGAGAACCAGCCGGGCCCGGCGCACAACATCGTCGCGCTCAATGCCGGCGCCGCGATCTACGTGTCGGGCGTGGCCAAGACCTTCAAGGCGGGGATCGAGCGCGCGGTGCAGGCCATCAAGAGCGGCGCGGCGAAGCAGAAGCTCGAGGATTTCGTCGCGTTCACCCAAAAGGTGAAAGCCAAGGCTTGAGCATCCTCGAGCGCATCGTCGCGGCCAAGCGCGCCGAGGTCGCCACAGCCAGGAAGCGCACGCCGGAGGTGAAGCTCGATGCCGCTCCTCCGGTGCGTGATTTCATCGCGGCATTGCGCGCAAAGCGCCCAGCCGTCATCGCCGAGATCAAGCGCGCCAGCCCTTCAAGGGGGCTGCTCAGATCGAACTTCGACCCGGCTGCGATCGCCAAAAGCTACGAAAAAGGCGGAGCTGCCTGCATGTCAGTGCTTACTGACAAAGAGTTCTTCCAAGGCGCCGGCGAGCACCTTTCTGCAGCAAGAGCGGCGTGCGCGCTGCCGGTGCTGCGCAAGGATTTCCTGATCGATCCGTACCAGGTCTTCGAGTCGCGCGCGCTCGGGGCCGATTGCGTGCTGCTGATCGCGGCGTGCCTGGCGGACGCGGAAATGCGCGAGCTCGAAGCGCTCTCCCGCGGCGTCGGCATGGCCGTGCTGGTCGAGGTGCACGACGGGGAGGAGCTCGAGCGCGCGCTCAAGCTCGAGACGCCGCTCGTAGGGATCAACAATCGCAACCTGCGAACCTTCGAGACGCGCCTCGAGACCACGCTGGATCTGCTGCCGCGCGTGCCGCACGACCGCCTGGTGATCACCGAGAGCGGCATCCTTTCCCGGGCCGACGTCGCCCGCCTGCGGCAGCGCGGCGTCAAAGCATTTCTCGTCGGCGAAGCGTTCATGCGCGCAGCCGATCCGGGCGCCGCGCTGGCAGAGCTCTTCCAGTCGGCCGGGTGAAAACACCGCGCGAGCTTCTGGCCCTCGCTTTTCAGTTGTTGTCCGCGGGACAGCTCAAGGAGGCGCAGCGCGCCTGCCGCAAGGCGGTGCAGGCGCGGCCCGACCTGCCCGAGGCCCATCTTCTGCTCTCCGAGATCCATCACCAGGGCGGCGATGCGGCGAAAGCACGGGAGGCGGCCACGCGCGCCCTGCGCCTGCGGCCCGGCTGGAGCGAGGCTTACGTGGCGCTCGGCAACGCCGAAGCGGTGGCCGGAAACCTGCAGCCGGCTGAGGAGCACTTTCGCTCGGCCATCGCCGCGGGAACGCCGAGTGCCGGGATCCACGCGAGTCTCGGGCACGTCCTCATGCGCCAGGGCCGGCTGCAGGAGGCGCGCGAAGCCTACGAACGCGCGCTTTCCCGCGACCCCGGCGCACTCGAGCTGCAGTTGAACGTTGCGATGATCCTCGGCGAGCTGGGCGACAAGACCCAGGCGCTGGAGCGATTGCTCGCCGCAGTGGAGCGCTTCCCGGATTCGCCGCAGGCGCATTTCGCCCTCGGCAACGCGCTGGCGGATCTGGGACGAAACGGCGAAGCGGTACCGCGCTATGGCCGCGCGCTGGAGCTGGAGCCGTTGTTTTCGGCCGCGCGGTTCAACCAGGCGAGGGCGCTGTTCGCGAGCGGCCGCAACGACGAGGCGTCCGCCAGGTTGCGCGAGCTCCTGAAGCTCGATCCGGGCGCGACCGAGCCAATGGAGCAGCTGCTGCGGGTTCTCCACGCCAGCCGCCGCTTCGCCGAAATGGAGGCGGCGGCGCGCGAAGGGATGGCGCTTCATCCGAACGCCATCGCGTTTGCGCATCAGCTCGGCGTGGCGCTTTGGTGGCAGCAACGCCACGAGGAGGCCATCGCCGCTTTCGACAGGGTCGAGCGCCTGGCGCCGGACCGGATGAGCGCGGCGTATCGCGAAGCGAAGGTGGACCAGGCAATCTCGCTCCTCGCGCTCGGCCGGTGGCGCGAGGGCTGGGAGGCCTATCAGAGGCGCCCGACGAGAACCGCATGGCGAGCGCGCTTTCCGCAGGTCAGCGAGGATCCTCGCGCCATCGCGGCGCTTCGCCGTCCCGCGCGCATCCTGGTACTGGGCGAGCAGGGATTGGGTGACGATCTTTTCTTCCTCCGCTTTGCGCCCGGGCTGCGCGAGCGCGGCCACCAATTGCGCGGTTCCTTCGACCCGCGGCTCTTGCCGATCGTCGCCGCGATTCCAGGCCTGTTCGATGAGCTCAGTCCCTCTTACGCCAGCGCGCCGGAAGCGGATCTCTCGATACTCTCCGGCGATCTGCCGCTCGCCGCAGGGCAGGAGGTTGCCCCGCCGCTGCCGCTTCCGGTCGATCCGGGCCGCCGCGCGGGCTTCGAGGCGCTGCTCCGGAAGTTCGGCCCGCCGCCGTACCTTGGCGTCACCTGGCGCGCCGGCGCCCTGCCGGAAGAGCGCAAAGGGCAGGCCGTGTTCTATCTGGTCAAGGAAGTTCCGCCCGGAGAGCTCGGCGCGGCCCTCCGACCGCTGCAGGCCACGGTTTGCATCCTCCAGAGGAAGCCTGCAGCCGACGATCAGCAGCGTTTTTGCGAAGCGTTGGGGCGCCCGGCCCTCGACTTGAGCGCCGTGAACGATGACCTGCAGGACGCGCTCGCCGTCCTGTCCCTGCTCGACGATTACATCGGCGTCAGCAACACCAACACGCACTTGCGGGCAGGCTGTCCGGGCAAGGCGGCGCGCGTGCTGGTTCCGTTCAATCCGGAATGGCGCTGGGGATTGCGCGCCGGGCACTCGAGCTGGTTCCCGGATTTTTCCCTCTACAGGAAAAGCGCTCGAGATGGGTGGATTCCCACGCTCGAAATCTTGACTTCCGATCTCGCGAAGGCGATTGCTGCACAGCAATATCCTGTTGGGTAATCGCAACATCGAGGTCGTTTCTCCTCTGTAACAAGGGCTATTCCTTGTTGGCGCGAAGGGGCATTCGGCACACTTCCAAGGACTTCTCAAAGGAGGGGTTGGCGGGGGCCAGTCGGCGCTGCGCCAGTTTTGATTCCAAAGGAGAGGAGAACGCATGCAGAAGAAACTTCTACCCCTGGCGGTAGCTGGTGCATTGGCTGCGCCCGGGGCTGCGCTCGCGCAGGTAGAGGTCTACGGCTTCATCTCTGTGGCGGTCAACAAGTTCAAGTATTCGGATAGCACCGCAGGAGTACCGTCCGTATCGAAGTGGGACGTGTCGAGCCACGGCTCCAACTACGGCGTGCGCGGCAGAGAGAGCATCGGCGGCGGCCAGACGGTGTGGTTCCAGATCGAGCAGAACGCGCCGATGGAGCGTTCGAACAACGTCGCCATCACGCCAGCGTCGCGCAACACGGCGGTCGGCATGCAGGGCAACTGGGGCAACTTCTTCATCGGCCAGTGGACCACGCCCTGGGCGGACCTGGAATCGCTGTGGTCGATCGGCTCGGTGGGCGGCTATAGCCCGTCGCTGTCGATCATCGGCCGCCGCGAAACCACGGGTACCTCGCCGAACCCGAACTGCGTGAACGGCCACCTGTCCGGCGGTCAAGCACCAGGAACGGGCTTCACCGTTGCGGGCGGCGTCACTTCGATCACGACCGCGATAGTCTGCGATCCGGTAGAAGCGGCGGGCGGCGTCGGTCATCCGTTCTGGCGCCGCATCTCGCAGTCGGTGTTCTACTACTCGCCGGTATTCGCCGGGGCGCAGGTCAAGGTCGCCTACCAGACCAACGACGGCAAGTCGACGGTCGGCACGGGCAGCAACACGGTTGCGGATCCGCAGATGTGGTCGGCGGCGGTGCAGTGGAGCGGCATGGGCGGTCGCGCGCGGGTCGGCGCGGCGTTCGATTCGCACAAGGACTTCACCACTCCGGGCCAAACCGACAGCGGCTGGACCGTCAAGGGCGGCTTCAACTTCGGCATCGTGGACGTCGGTCTTGCGTATGAGCAGATGACCTACAAGATCGCGGCGGGCGACGTCGACGCGGAGCAGTATGGTATAGCCCTGGCAATCCCGATCGGTCAAGGCGCAATCAGAGCGTCGTATTCCGAAGCGAAAGATCTGGAGACGCCCACTGGAACGACCGACACCGGCGCCAAGGAGTATACGATCGGCTACGACTATCGGTTCTCGAAGCGCACGACCATCGGCGTTGGTTACGCACAAATCAAGAACGATACGGCGGCGATCTTCACCTGGACAGGCGCGCCCGGCAACCAGACCGGCACCGGCCTCGCGCCTTTGCCCGGTTCGGACCCGAGCACGTTCTTCCTGAGCGTGATTCACCGGTTCTAACCGCAGTAGCATCAGGAAGACGGGTGCCTTCGGGCGCCCGTTTTTTTTCTGCTAGTCTTTTGCCATGGATCGGTTGATCGCAGAATTCGATCGTGCATTGCGCGCGGTCGCGGGCGTGGCGCACGCGAGCCGCCCTTCGCCCGCGGAGCGCCTGCCGGAGCACCCCATCAGCGAGGACGAGCGCGCCCATGCCGCGGCGCTGATGCGCGTGAACCACGTCGGCGAGGTGTGCGCGCAGGCGCTCTACCAGGGTCAAGCGCTCACGGCGCGGCAGCCGGCGGCTCGCGCAGCGCTCGAAAAAGCCGCGCGTGAGGAGGAAGACCATCTCGCCTGGAGCGCGGAGCGCATCCGCGAGCTCGGCGGGCGGCCGAGCCTGCTCAATCCGCTGTGGTACGCGGGCGCGTTTGCCATCGGCGCGGTCGCCGGCGCGCTGGGCGACAAGTGGAACCTCGCGTTCCTCGCCGAGACCGAGCGCCAGGTCGAAGAGCATCTTGGCAGCCATCTCGAGGCCTTGCCGCAGGACGACCAGCGTACGCGCGCGGTGGTGGAAACGATGCGCGCCGACGAGGCGCGGCATCGCGCCAGCGCGCTCGAGCTCGGCGCGGCCGAGCTGCCCGCGCCGGTCAAGCGCGCCATGCGGCTCGCCTCGAAGGTGATGACGACCGTCGCCTATAGGGTCTAGCACGTGTTCAGGATCTACATCGGGTACGACCCGAGGGAGTCGGTCGCTTTTCATACCCTGTCTCACTCGATCCTGCGCCGCTCGTCGGTGCCGATCTCGATTGCTCCGCTCGTACAGAGCCAGCTCAGGCACGTGTATCGCCGGCCGCGCGGCCCGACGGAGTCCACCGAGTTCAGCCTGACGCGCTTCCTGGTGCCGGCACTGTCGGAATACCGCGGCTGGTCGCTGTTCATGGACTGCGACATGCTGTGCCGTGCCGACATCGCCGGGCTCGCGGCGCAAATCGAGAGCCAGCCCGACAAAGCCGTGCTGGTCTGCAAGCACGATTACGTTCCCAAGACCGAGCGCAAGTTCCTCGACCAGGTGCAGACCCGGTACGCGCGCAAGAACTGGTCGAGCCTGATGCTGTTCAACAACGAGCGCTGCCGCGCGCTGAGCGTGGACTACGTGAACTCGGCTTCGGGTCTCGAGTTGCACCGCTTCGGCTGGATCGATGACCGGGCGATCGGCGAGCTTTCCCTCGAGTGGAACTGGCTGGTGGGGGAATACGCCTACAACCCGGCTGCCAACATCGTCCATTTCACGATCGGCGGCCCTTACTTCGACGCGTACCGGGACTGCGACTACGCCGGCGAATGGTTCGCCGAGTTCGAGTCGATGCGGCAATGCGCATCGTCTGGGTGAGCTTTGCGCCGCTGCGCAAGACGCCGGCCGGCCTGACCTCGGATGTCGCGTCGGTGCGCTACCGGATCACGCTTCCCGCGCAGGCGATCCGCGACAGCAAGGTGACCTACGTCGGCCCTGGCGCCAACCGCCGCACGCTGCTGGAGCGCTTCGCCGGCGCCGACACCGTCGTGTTCGGCAAGCTCTTCGACGCCGCGATGGCGCAACCCGCGCTCGAGCTCGCCGCGGCGCTCAGGAAGCGCGGCATCAAGGTCATCGTCGACTACAGCGACGACCACTTTCTGCATCCGGTGCTTGGTCCGGTGTACCGCGCCCTGGCGGCGGCGGCCGATGCGGTGGTCGCGAGCACGCCGGGCCTTGCGGAGGTCCTGCGAGCGCATACGCCGATGCCGGTCAGCGTGGTCACCGACCCGGTCGAAGGCGAGCGCGGCGAGCCGCGCGCGGGCATCGCCCGCCCGCCGCCGCGCCTGCTGTGGTTCGGCCATCCGCTCAATCTCGACACGCTGCCCTTCGGCCTGGCGCAGCTTGCGGAGCGGCGACTGCATTTCGCGCTCACGGTGCTGACCGCGCCGGGCGCGGGCGCGGAGGCGCTCGGGCACCGCTTCCGGCCCTGGTCGACGGCGGCCCTGTTCGAGGAGCTGCGCGAATGCGACGCGGTCATCATTCCGTCGAATCCGCACGATCCGCGCAAGGCGGTGAAGAGCCCGAACCGGTTCACCGAGGCGCTCTGGGCCGGCCGCTTCGTCGTCGCCCATCCGCTGCCGGCGTACGAGCCGCTGGGCGCCTACGGCTGGGTCGGCGAGGATCTCGGCGAGGGCCTCGCCTGGCTGCTCGAGAATTTCGGCGAAGCGGCCGAGCGCATCCGCGCCGGTCAGGATACGGTGGCGCGGCAGTTCTCGCCCGAAGCCATTGGTAGTGCCTGGCAATTGGTCGTCGCCTCGGCTTGACGATGGAGCGCGATCACCGAGCGTGGAACGAGGCGGCGTGGGCCAGGCTCGTCTCTGGCGAGCTCGATCTCGCCGTTGAGTACGCACGCCGGGCGCACGAACTCAGCCGCCGCAATCCCGACTACCTCAACACCCTCGGTGTCGCCCACGCTGAAGCTGGCGACCTTGAGGCGGCGCAGGCGGCGTTGGGTAGGGCGCTGAAGCTTAAGCCCGACCACGTCGACGTGCTCCTCAACCTGGCGAAGGTGCTGGAGAAGCGCGAGGAGTTGCCGGCGGCGCTGAAGGCCTACCAGCGTGCCTACGCGCTATCGCCCGACGTTCCCAAGCTGGCGGTGACGCTGGCGCGCGTCTACCGCCAGCTTGGCATGGCCGAGCGTGCCGAGTCGCTACTGGAGCAGAAAGCGGTCGACGAAGAGACCTGGGTGATCGCGCGCGCTGATTGCGATTTCGAGCTGCGCGGGGAAGCCGCGGCGATCGAGCGCCTGCGCGCCTCGATCAGCGCTCATCCCGACTGGGCGCTCCTGCGTGCCACGCTCGCTCATCTGCTGCTTGCTACTGCGCATTGGCACGAGGGGTGGCAGCTTTATAGACCTGCTCCAGCGCAGCCTGTTTCCGGAAAGCGTGTGCTGCTGCGCGGGGAACAGGGAATCGGCGACGTGTTGTTCTTTCTGCGCTTCGCGCCCGCGCTGCGCGAACGCGGTGCCGCGATCACCCTCGCCTGCGAGAAGAAACTGCGTTCAATCCTTTCTCCAGGCCCGGTGCTCGAAGAAATCCGCGAGGATACAGGCGAGGGGATGCGCATCGGAGACCTGCCGCTCCTCCTCGGGTCGGAAAGCACGCCGCCTGCGTGGCCGCTGGCGCATCCCGGAAGGGCAAGCCTTGACAAATTCGGCCCGGGTCCCTATCTCGGGGTTACCTGGCGTGCGGGCACCGATCTCGCCCGGCGGCGCGAGTTCGGCCAAGACCCGAGCCCGTTGATGAAGGCGGTGGCGCCTTCGCTCGTAGGCCAAGCGCTGCGCGGCTGGCCGGGTACGGTTATCGTCCTGCAGCGCGGCGCCCGCCCGGGCGATGCGGCGGAATTCGGCGCGGCGTTCCAAGGGCGGTTCCACGACCTTTCCGCGCTGGGGGACGACCTTCCCGCGCTTCTCGCCGCGCTTGGCGCGCTCGACGACTACGTCGGCGTCAGCAACGCCAACATGCACTTTCTCGCCGGCCTGGGGAAGACCGCTAGGGTTCTCGTGCCGTATCCGGGAGAATGGCGCTGGATGCGCCGCCCGGGGTCGTCGCCATGGTTTGCGGGTTTTTCCGTGTACCGGCAGCCGCGCAGCCGCGACTGGACGCCGGCGCTCGAGTGCTTGCGCGCCGAGCTTTTTTTGCATTGAGGGAGGAAAGCATGTTGAACCGCATCATCTTGGCGGCGATAGCCGCCCTGCTCGCGAGCAACAGCGCGCACGCGCAACTCCTAACCGAGAAGAAGTTCTTCACGCTGCCGCAGTACACGACCGTCGGCGGCAAGACCATCAAGAACGTGCGCGTCGGCTATGAAACCTACGGCAAGCTGAACGCCGCCGGCGACAACGCGGTGTTCATCGCGCATTTCTTTTCGGGCACCTCGCACGCCGCCGGGCGCTACAAGGCCGACGAGAAGACGGCGGGGTACTGGGACGCGATCATCGGTCCGGGCAAGGCGATCGACACCGACAAGTATTTCGTCGTGAGCGCGGACACGCTGGCGAACCTCAACGTGAAGAGCCCCACGGTGGGCACGGCGGGCCCGGCAACCGTCAATCCCGACACCGGCAAGCCCTACGGCTCGAGCTTCCCGGTGGTCGCGATGAAGGACTCGGTGCGGGTTCACAAGGCCCTGCTGGACTCCCTCGGGGTAAAGAAGCTCCAGGCCGTGGCCGGCGCCTCGGGCGGCTCGATCCAGGCGATGGAGTGGGGAGCCGAATACCCGCAGCTCGTCGAGCGGGTGATCCACGTCATCGGGCCGGGGCTCGACATCCACCCCTACGTCATCGGGCTGCTCGACCTCTGGATGATGCCGATCAAGATGGACCCGAACTGGAAGGGCGGCGACTATTTCGGCGGCGCCGAGCCGAACGAAGGCGTGGCGCAAGCGCTGAAGACCGTCACGCTGACCGCCTTGCATTTCGGCTGGGCCGAGAAGGTGCACGGCTACAAGTGGGCCGGCGAGGGGAAGAATCCCCAGGAGTCGATGGGCAACCTGTTCGCGATCGAGGACTCCCTGTACAAGACCGGCGTCGCGCGCGCCGGCGCGACCGACGCCGCGCACTTCGTGTGGATGGCGAAGGCGAACCAGCTCTACAACCTGGAGAAGGAGCAATCGCGCATCCGCGCGAAAGTGCTGTTCCTGCCGGCGAAGACTGATCTGATCTTTCCGCCCGAGCTCTCGCGCAAGGCGGCCGAGCGGCTACGCGGGCAGGGCAACCACGTCGAGCTCTACGAAATCGAGGGTACCAGCGGCCACCTCGACGGCCTGTTCTCGATCGGCAAGGTCGCCGACCGCATCAAGGCGTTCCTGGAGAAGTAATGGCCTGTTCCTTGATCTCGTCCGCCTTGCGATAGGCGAGCCGGAACTCGTAAGGCAGCGCCGGCCTGGCGGATGCCGCCCGCTCGATTCTCTCCTGCCACCATCTTTGCGGCTTGACGGTGCAGTGCGCGTTGCCGCCGCTCGGCAGGGACTTGCGCGCCGGAAAGCACGCGATATTGGCGAACACGAATTTGCGCGCAAACGCGAACAGCTCTTCGAGGATCCACGCGAGGTCCTCTTCCGCGCAGTGCTCCAGTACGTCGGTACAGATGACGCCGTCGAAGGTGCCGCTCGGAAGCGCGGCGAAGGCGTCGTAGGCGGGGTCGAAGCAGTGGATCTCCTTGACGCCCCAATAGGACTGGATGTCGGGGTGATCGATTCCGGTCTGCGGGTCCACGATGCGCGCGAGCGAGTACTGCCCGCCCTTTCCGGATCCGTAGTCGAGGATCGATTGCGCCCCGGTGCGCTCGATCCAGCGCTTGATGTGGGCCGCCTGCGGGGGCAGGCTCTGCCCGGCGAAAGTGCGCTCCGGCGGAATGCCGAGGCGCTGGTCGCCGTTTTCGTGCATCCGCTGGTACTGCTCGATCAGGCGGCGGTAACGCGGACTCGGCGCAGCGCGGCTGTAGCCGCTCTTCATTGATCGCGAGCTATTCCGTGCGCGGCTGCGGCTTCGGCCGGCGGCCGACGTTGGTCGTGGTGTCGACGTCCTGTCCCTGGCGCTTGAGCTTCATCCTTGCAGGCGAGCCGGGAGCGAGCGCCGCGACCATGTTGAGCATCGCGGTGGGATCGGCGACCGGCTTGCCCTGGATCTCGACCACCACGTCGCCGGGCTTGATGCCCGCCTTGTCGGCCGGCCCGCCGCGCAGCACGCCGGCGATCAGCGCGCCGCGCGCGCTGCCGAGCTTGAACGACTCGGCGAGCGCCGGCGAGATCTCCTGCAGCTCGACGCCGATCCAGCCGCGCGCGACGCCGCCGGTCTTGATGATCTGCTCGAGCACCATCTTCGCGGTGGAGACGGGAATCGCGAAGCCGATGCCCATCGAGCCGCCGGTGCGCGAGTAGATCGCGGTATTGATGCCCACCAGGTTGCCGCCGGCGTCGACCAGCGCGCCTCCGGAATTTCCCGGGTTGATCGCGGCGTCGGTCTGGATCAGGTTCTCGAAGGTGCTGATGCCGAGGCCCGAGCGGCCGAGCGCCGACACGATGCCGCTGGTGACGGTGTGGCCCAGGTAGAAGGGGTTGCCGATCGCGAGCACGACGTCGCCCACCCGCAGCGCGTCGGAAGAGCCGAAGGTGATCGCGGGCAGGTTGTCCGCGGTCACGCGCAGCACCGCGAGGTCGGTGTCGGGGTCGTTGCCGACCACCTTGGCGAGCAGCTTCCTGCCGTCGTGCAGCCCGACCTCGATCTCGTCGGCCGCCTCGACCACGTGATGATTGGTGAGGATGTAGCCGCCCGTGCTCACCACCACTCCTGACCCGAGGCTGGTGGCGCGCTGCGCCTCGTCGGGCAGCTGATCGCCGAAGAAGCGCCGGAAGGTCGGATCGTTGAGCAGCGGGTGGCGCGGCGAGCGGATCTCCTTCGAGGTGGAGATGTTCACGACCGAAGGCGTCGCGCGCCGCACCGCTTCGTGGTACGAGCCGACGCTCGCCGCCGTGGGCAGCGGGCCTGTCGTTCCTCCCTGCTGCGTCGGCACCTGCTGCACCACCGCCACTTGCGAGCCGGCGCGCGCCGGAAGCCACTCGGGTCGGAAGGTCGAAACCACGAACAGCGCAGCCACGGCGATGGTTGCGGCCTGCGCAAAAATGAGCCAGAGGCGATACATGGAAGGGAAAACCTAGTATACCGTCGCGGACTCCAAATTTCCCTTGCAAATCCAATCGTTTACAGGCGAAAACGTGGACATTTGAGGGGGCCGTCGCTAAAATCGCACACTTTTGCGCCACCCCATAAGAACGCCATCTCCATGAATGAAGAAATAAAAGTCAACAAGACGCGGCGCAACCTCGTGGTCGCGACCTCGGTCGTTGGCGGCGCGGCCAGCGTCGGCGCAGCGGTTCCGTTCGTCGTGAGCATGTGGCCGTCCGAACGCGCGAAGGCGGCGGGCGGCCCGGTCGAGGTCGACATTTCCAAGATCGCCCCGGGCGAGATGGCGGTGATCGAGTGGCGCGGCAAGCCGGTGTGGGTGATCCACCGCTCCAAGGAAATGCTCGAGTCGCTGAAGGGCGTGACGGCGCGGCTCACCGATCCCGAGTCGCGCGCCTCGAAGCAGCCGCCCTACGCGAAGAACGAGACGCGCGCGCAGAACCCCGAGTGGATGGTGATGGAAGGCGTGTGCACCCACCTCGGCTGCTCGCCGCAGCTGAAGACCGCCGAGGCGAAAGCGGAGATGGGCGGCGACTGGGCCGGCGGCTTCTACTGCCCGTGCCACGGCTCCAAGTTCGACTATGCCGGGCGCGTGTTCCGCGGCGCGCCGGCGCCGCTCAACCTGGAGGTGCCGCCCTACACGCTCGCCGAAGGCAAGCTGACGATCGGCGAAGACAAAGAAACGAAGGGGAGCTGAGCGATGGGGACGATGGGGGCGCGGTTGTGGGCCTGGTTCGACGCGCGCATGCCTTCGGTCGCGGAGCAGTGGAAGATCCACGTCTCCGAGTACTACGCGCCGAAGAACTTCAACTTCTGGTACTTCTTCGGCTCGCTCGCGCTGCTCGTGCTGGTGATCCAGATCGTCTCGGGAATCTTCCTGACGATGCACTACAAGCCCGACGCCGGCCTCGCGTTCGGCTCGGTCGAGTACATCATGCGCGACGTTCCCGCCGGCTGGCTGATCCGCTACATCCATTCGACCGGGGCGTCGGCGTTCTTCATCGTCGTCTACCTGCACATGTTCCGCGCCATGCTCTACGGCTCGTACAAAGAGCCGCGCGAGCTCATCTGGATCTTCGGCGTGCTCCTCTACCTCACGCTGATGGGCGAGGCGTTCTTCGGCTACCTGCTGCCGTGGGGCCAGATGTCGTACTGGGGCGCGCAGGTGATCGTGAATCTCTTCGGCACCGTGCCGTTCATCGGCGAGACGCTCGCGCTGTGGATCCGCGGCGACTATGTCGTATCCGACGTCACGCTCAACCGCTTCTTCGCGCTGCACGTGATCGCGCTGCCGCTGGTGCTGCTCGGCCTGGTGGTGGCGCACATCATGGCGCTGCACGACGTCGGCTCGAACAACCCCGACGGCGTCGAGATCAAGAAGCTGAAGGACGCGAACGGCCGGCCGCTCGACGGCATCCCGTTCCACCCGTACTACACGGTCAAGGACATCCTGGGCTCGGTGGTGTTTCTCGCGATCTTCTGCATCGTCCTGTTCTTCGTCCCGGAAATGGGCGGCTACTTTCTCGAGTACAACAACTTCATCCCGGCCGACCCGCTGAAGACGCCCGAGCACATCGCCCCGGTCTGGTACTTCACGCCTTACTACTCCATCCTGCGCGCCGTGCCGCCGTTCTTCAACTCGCAGTTCCCGGGCGTGCTGGCGATGGGCATCGCCACGCTGATCCTGTTTTTCCTGCCGTGGCTCGACCGCAGCCCGGTCAAGTCGATCCGCTATCGCGGAGTGCTCTACAAGAGCTGGCTGGCGGCGTTCGTGGTCGTGTTCGTGATCCTCGGCTATCTCGGCGTCAAGCCGACCACGGTGTGGGGACAGTTCGGCTTCGATGCCTTCTTCCTCGACACCAAGGACGTCGCCACCTGGGTCGCGCGCCTTTGCACGATCGTGTACTTCCTGTTCTTCATCCTGATGCCGTGGTACACCGCGCGCGACAAGGTGCTGCCGGTACCGGAACGGGTGACGGCATGAAGAAGATTTTTCTAATCGTGCTGCTGGTACCGTTGGCGGCCCTGGCTGCCTCGACGGGGTATCGACTTGACACCTCGCCCCACGACCTGCGCGACCTGGTCAGCCTGCAGTCGGGCGCGCGGACCTACGTCAACTACTGCCTCGGCTGCCACGGCGTGCAGTTCGTGCGCTACCAGGGCCTGACCGAGTTCGGGCTGAGCGAAGCGCAGGTCAAGGAAAACCTGATGTTCACCGCGGAGAAGGTCGGCGACGCGATGAAAGTGGCGCTTGACCCGAAGGAGGGCAAAGCCTGGTTCGGCGTGGCGCCGCCCGATCTCTCGGTGGTGGCGCGCTCGCGCGGCGCCGACTGGCTCTATACCTACCTGCGCACGTTCTATCGCGATCCGAAGACCGTGACCGGCTGGAACAACGCGGTGTATCCCAACGTCGCCATGCCGCACGCGCTCTGGTCGCTGCAGGGCGAGCGCGGCTGGGACGACAAGGAGCACCGGCTGACCGAGATCTCCAAGGGGTCGCAGTCGCCGACGGAGTACGACGCCACGGTGAGGGATCTGGTGAATTTCCTGGTCTACGTCGGCGAGCCGGCGGCGACCAGCCGGAAGAGCATCGGCATCGTCGTGCTGTTCGTGCTCGGTGTCGTCTTCCTCTTCGCCTACCTCCTCAAGAAGGAATTCTGGAAGGACGTGAAGTAGAGCAGCGGCTTCTCTTTCCGCAGGAACCAATGTCATGATGCAACTTTATTCGGGCACCACCTGCCCTTTCAGCCACCGCTGCCGCTTCGTGCTCTACGAGAAGGGCATGGATTTCCAGGTCATCGACGTCGACCTGTACAACAAGCCCGAAGACATCGCGGTGATGAACCCGTACAACCGCCTGCCGGTGCTGGTCGAGCGCGACCTGATCCTGTACGAATCGAACATCATCAACGAGTACATCGACGAGCGCTTCCCGCACCCCCAGCTGATGCCCGCCGACCCCGTGATGCGGGCGCGGGCACGCCTGATGCTCTTCAACATGGAGGTGGAGCTGTTCTCGCAGATCGAGGCGCTCGAGTCCGGCAAGGAAAAGCAGGTGGAGCGCGCGCGCCAGCACGTCACCGACCGCCTGATCGAGCTCGCGCCGGTGTTCACCAAGACCAAGCACATGCTGGGCGACGACTTCACCATGCTCGACGTGGCGGTCGCGCCGCTGCTGTGGCGGCTCGATCACTACGGCATCAAGCTCGGCAAGACCGCGGCGCCGCTGATGAAGTACGCGGAGCGCATCTTTTCGCGGCCGGCGTTCATCGAAGCCCTGACGCCCTCCGAGAAGGTGATGCGCAAGTAAAAAATGGCGGAAATCCCGCAAAAGCCCTACCTGCTGCGCGCGCTGTTCGAATGGTGCGTCGACAACGGCTATACGCCGCACGTCGCGGTCAAGGTCGACTCGAAGACCCAGGTTCCGGTCGAGTACGTGAAAAGCGGCGAGATCACGCTCAACATCAGCCCGAACGCCGTGCATAAGCTGCAGATGGGCAACGAGCTGGTCGAGTTCTCGGCGCGCTTCGGCGGGGTCGCCCGGCAGATCTCGCTGCCGATCGCGAACATCTACGCCATTTACGCCCGCGAGACCGGCCACGGCATGACCTTCGACATCGACGGCGCCAAGCCGAGCGTGCAGGCGAAGGGCGAGTCGGAGGCCGTTCCCACTACGACAAAGCCGCCCACGGCGCTTCCCGCGCCGGCGCCGGATCCCAAGAAGCCGGGCGGCGGCAAGCCGACATTGCGCCGTATCAAGTAGGCGCATAATCGATTTTCGGCCGGTTTAGCTCAGGGGTAGAGCAACCGCCTTGTAAGCGGTAGGTCGTCCGTTCGATTCGGACAACCGGCACCACCTGAATGAAGCGTTTCCTACTCGTCCTCTGCGTTCTCGTCGCCGGTTCGGCAATTGCATGCCGGAAAAACCCGCCGGCGGTTGTCCCTGAAAAAGAAAAAGCCCGCTTGCGCGGGCTTTTTTTTCTTGTGCCGGGCGATGCTTAAAGCGGTTTGATGTTGTGCGCCTGCAGACCCTTCGGGCCGCGCTTCACCTCGAACTCGACCTTCTGTCCTTCCTTGAGGGTCTTGAAGCCGGACATCTGGATCGCGGTGTGGTGCGCGAACAGGTCCTCGCCGCCCTCGCTCGGGGTGATGAAGCCGAAGCCTTTGGAATCGTTGAACCACTTTACGGTACCGGTTGCCATTACTGTTTACCTCTACGAAAAGCCGCGCGAATCCGGGCGCGACGAAGCCGGGCACGAAGAATCAAGAGTGGGATGCACTGCCACTACGAGCGCTGCACTGGAGGCGGCGATGAAGGGTCGGCAATTTCGCTGCTTGAAACGCATCCTGCGGCGCAAATAATAGCATCGTTTCACGGCGCCCGGGCATGGCCCGGAAGGTGGCGCGAGCGCTGGTATCCAATTTGCTTGGCGCGCGATTACCATGTCCGGATGACCGACCTCGCCGATATCGTTTCCTCCGCGTTCTGGCGGGTAAATCCGCCCGACGCCGACCCCGCCGAGACCCGCGAGTGGCTCGAGGCGTTCGACGCCCTGGTCGAAGCCGAAGGTCGCGAGCGCGCGACTTTTCTCCTGCGCAAGCTGCTCGATCACGCCCGCGTGCGGCGCGTGCCGCTGCCGCCGGTATTGAATACCCCCTACAAGAACTCGATTGCGCTCGCGCACCAACCGCAGTTCCCCGGCAATCTCGAGCTCGAGAGCCGCATCTCGGCGATCGTGCGCTGGAACGCCCTCGCCATGGTGGTGCGCGCGAACCGCGCGCATCCCGAGCTCGGCGGCCACATCGCGAGCTACGCGTCGGCGGCGGACCTGTTCGAGGTCGGCTTCAACCACTTCTTCCGTATCGACGACCTGGTGTATTTCCAGCCGCATTCCGCGCCCGGGATTTACGCACGAGCCTTTCTCGAGGGGCGTCTTTCGGAAGAGCAGCTCGATCACTACAGGCGGGAAACCAAGGGAAACGGCCTCTCCTCCTATTGCCACCCGTATCTGATGCCGGAGTTCTGGCAGTTCCCCACCGGGTCGATGGGCCTCGGCCCGATCAATGCCATCTACCAGGCGCGCTTCATGCGGTACCTCGAGAACCGGGGTTTGGCAGAGAAAGCCCCACCCGAGGGGAATTCCCGCAAGGTCTGGTGCTTCATCGGCGATGGCGAGATGGACGAGCCGGAATCGCTCGCGGGGCTTTCGCTCGCCACGCGCGAGGGCCTGGACAACCTGATCTTCGTCGTCAACTGCAACCTGCAGCGGCTCGACGGCCCGGTGCGCGGCAACGGCTCGGTCGTGCAGGAGCTCGAGGGCCTGTTCGCCGGCGCCGGCTGGAACGTGGTGAAGCTCCTGTGGGGCTCGGACTGGGACGCGCTGTTCGCGCGCGACGAGGACGGCGTGCTCCTCAAGCGCCTGCACGAGACGGTCGACGGCGAGTTCCAGACTTATGCCGCGACCGATGGCCGCTTCAACCGCGAGCACTTCTTCAACAAGTATCCGGAGCTGCGCGAGCTCATCGCCGGCATGAGCGACGACGACATCGACCGCTTGCGCCGCGGCGGCCACGACCCGGTCAAGATCTACGCCGCGTACCACGCCGCCGCGCACCACAAGGGGCAGCCGACGGTCATTCTGGCCAAGACCAAGAAGGGCTACGGCATGGGCAACTGGGGCCAGGGCAAGATGGGCACCCACCAGCAGAAGAAGCTCGACGACGAGGCGCTGCGCGAGTTCCGCGACCGCTTCGCGCTGACGCTTTCCGACGAGGACGTCGCGCAGCTGCGCTTCTACCACCCCGGGCCCGAAAGCCCGGAGCTGAAATACCTGGTTTCGAGACGCGAAAACCTGGGCGGCTACCTTCCGCGTAGAAGCACCAAAGCGGAGTCGATCGCAGTACCGTCGCTGAGCACATCGGAGAGAAGCCAGTCGACGACGATGGTGTTCGTGCAGCTGCTGTCCCAGCTCCTCAAGGACGAGAAGCTCGGCCGGCGCGTGGTGCCGATCGTCGC
>Ga0208185_1000370_pt1 | contig 22554 bp, 23 predicted proteins | sample EasRivMeERMLT700_FD_187532 | JGI IMG/M metagenome (GOLD analysis project Ga0208185, IMG submission 187532) | Soil microbial communities from meander-bound floodplain in the East River, Colorado, USA - East River MetaG ERMLT700 (SPAdes) (version 2) | ecosystem: Environmental > Terrestrial > Soil... | reverse complement strand
TTGTGTCCTTCGTGTCCTTTGTGTCTAGGCTTTAGCGATCTCCAACCACAGTTTGTCGAGCCGCTTGTACGAAACCGGATACGGCGTTTTCAACTCCTGCGCGAACAGCGACACCCGCAGCTCCTCCAGGAGCCAGCCGAACTGCTCGAATTCCGGGGTCGGGGCGCCGTGCCGCGCGCGCGCCGCGGCTTCGCGGCGGTAGAGCTGCTCGAGCGACGCGAGCTCGCCGGCCAGCCGTGCATCGCGCGCCGGATCGGCGCGCAGCTTGTCGAGCCGCATCGACGCCGCCTTGAGATAGCGCGGGACATGCTGCAGCCGCTCCCACGGCGTGCGCGCGAGCCAGCCTGGCGCGAGCAGGCGCGCGAGCTGCTGGCTCACCTCCTCGCTTTGCCGTGGAAAGGTCTTTGCCGCCGCCGCGAGTTTCTTCTTCAGGGAGGTTTCCTCGGCGAGGATGCCGGAGGCGGTGCGGGCGATCTCCTGCGCGATGAGCGTGAAGCGGCTGCGGCCTTCGTCCAGGCGCCTGCCGAACTCAGCCTGGGTCGCGGGAACCGATTCCTGCAGGAATGTGCGGCCGAGCGCCGCCGCCACGATGTCCGCCTTCAAAGGTCCCAGCACGACGTCCTTGGCGAGCGAGCGCTCGAGGTCGCGGATGCGGTCGCGGAACGCGATTGCGAGCAGCCGCAGGACGCCGGCGCGGTGCAGCTCGCGCGCCTTCTCCGGCGAATCGAATACCTGAAGCGTGACGCCTGCATTTGGATCTCCCGCGCCGGCGTCCACCAGCGCGGGATATCCGACGAGGGTCTGGCCGCCGCGACTGATCTCCATCAGTTCGGGCAGGTCGCCCATGGTCCAGCCGGTGTATTTTTCAGAAACATCCTCTTCTTGGAGGATCGCCTCGGTTTCCTGCCCCCGCTTGCGCTTCAGCTCGGCCAGGTTCCTTCCCATGTCGAGCTGCCGGCCATCGTTGTCCAGCACCCGGAAATTCATCTGCAGGTGCGGCGGCGCCGAATCCGGCCGGAAGGCGTCGAAGGGCACATCGAGGTTGAAATGCCCGCGCAGGTAGCGGCGCAATGCCTCGGTCAACGGCAGATCCGATGACCGCACCGCGGCGCTGAATTGCGCCGCAAAGTCGTCGAGCGCGCCGAGCTTGTGGCGCAGGCGCTGCGGCATCGACTTTGCCAGCGCTTTGACCTTCTCCTTCAGCAGGCCGGGCACCAACCACTCTGTCCGCGCCGCCGGCACCTGGTTGAGGAGCGCGAGCGGCACCTCCATCGTCACGCCGTCTCGCGGCGAGCCGGGCTCGAAATGGTACTCGAGCGCATAGCGGTTCGGCCCGAGCTCGAGCGCGGGCGGAAAGTTCTGGGTGGTGATGCCCGCCGCCTCGTGCCGCATCAGGTCCTCGCGCGCGAGGTGCAGCAGGCGCGGCCGAGCCGCCTCGGCCTGCCTGCGCCAGCGCTCGAAGTCCGCCGCGCCGTGGATCTCGCGCGGGATGCGCTCGTCGTAGAAGGCGTGGATCAGCTCGTCGTCGACCAGGATGTCCGGGCGCCGCGACTTGTGCTCGAGGCGCTGGATGTCGGCGACCAGACGCCGGTTGTGCGTGAAGAACGGCGCGCGCGTATCGAAATCGCCTTCGACCAGCGCCGAGCGGATGAAGATGTCGCGCGCCCGATCGGCATCGAACGGCGCGAATGGCACCCGCCGGTTCGAATACACGGGCAGGCCGTAAAGCGTGGCGCGCTCGAGCGCCACGACCTCGCCGCGGTCCTTCTCCCAGTGCGGGTCGCTCCGGCTGCGCTTGAGGAGATGCGAGCCGATCTCCTCCAGCCAGCGCGGTTCGATGCCGGCGATACTGCGCGCAAACAGGCGCGTGGTCTCCACCAATTCGGCGGCGACGATCCATTTCCCGGGCTTCTTGGTCCACGAGCCGGGGTGCACCCAGAACTTGATGCCGCGCGCTCCTGTGTAGGCACCCTCTTCATCCCGCATGCCGACGTTGCCGAGCAACCCGGCGAGCAGCGCGCGATGGATTGCGCGATAGCCCTCGGTCTTCTCCGGCCTGACTGCGGACTCGGGCCAGTCCAGGGCCTGCTTCAACTGCTCGTGCACATCGCGCCATTCGCGCATGCGCGGGTAGGAAAGGAAGTTGTCGCGGCACAGCCGCCGCAGGCCGCTCTCGTCCTGCAGCTTCCAGAGCTTCAGGCACGCGAGGAAATCGGATTGCTCGTCGGCGAAGCGCGCGTGGCGCTCGTCGGCGGCCGCGGCGCGTTCGAGCGGCCGCTGGCGCGGGTCCTGGACCGACAGCGCTGCGGCGATGATGCGGACTTGCGCCAGGCAACCTTCCTCGCGCGCCGCCACCAGCATGCGCGCTACGCGAGGGTCGAGCGGCAGGCGTGCCAGCTCTTCTCCTGTAGGGGTCAGCTTTTTCTCATCGTCAACGGCGCCCAGCTCCGTGAGCAAGTCATAGCCGTCGGCAATGGCGCGAGGACTGGGCAGATCGACGAACGGAAACGCCTCGACTTCGCCGAGCCCGAGGCTTTTCGCGCGCAGGATCACCGAAGCGAGCGAGGAGCGCAGGAGCTCGGGGTCGGTAAAGGCCGGACGCTTCGCGAAGTCCTCTTCCGAGTACAGGCGGATGCACACGCCGTCGGCGACGCGGCCGCAGCGGCCGGCGCGCTGCTGCGCGGAAGCCTGCGAGATCGGCTCGACGCGCAGCATCTCCACCTTGTTGCGGTAGCTGTAGCGCTTGACGCGCGCATCGCCCGTGTCGACGACGTAGCGGATGCGCGGCACGGTGAGCGAGGTCTCGGCGACGTTGGTTGCGAGCACGATGCGCCGTTCCTTTCCGGGCTTGAACACGCGGTCCTGCTCCGCCGTGGACAGCCGGGAATAGAGCGGCAGGAGCTCGACGCCTTTCGGACCTTTTCTTCTGAGAGTATCCGCCGCATCCCGGATCTCGCGCTCGCCGGGCAGGAACACCAGCACGTCGCCCGGGCCTTCGCGGCAGAGCTCGTCGACGGCGTCGGCGAGCGCCTGCTCCTCCTCCTCGCGCGTCGTGTCCTCGGCGTCGCCCGCGACCGGGCGGTAGCGCATTTCAACCGGAAAAAGTCGGCCCGACACCTCGATGACCGGCGCGTCGCCGAAGTGCTTGGAGAAGCGCTCTGCATCGATGGTCGCCGACGTAATGACCACCTTGAGATCGCTTCTCCGGTCGACGAGATTTCTGAGATAACCCAGAAGGAAATCGATGTTGAGACTGCGCTCGTGCGCCTCGTCGATGATCAGCCGGTCGTACTGGCGCAGCTCGCGGTCGCCCTGGGTCTCGGCGAGCAGGATGCCGTCGGTCATGAGCTTGATCGCGGTGCGCTTGCCGACCTGGTCGTGAAAGCGCACCTTGTAGCCGACCCGGTCGCCGAGCTCGGTGCCGAGCTCCTCGGCGATGCGCGCGGCGACCGAGCGCGCGGCGATGCGCCGAGGCTGAGTATGGCCGATGCGGCTTCGTGGATTCATCTCGAGCAGGATCTTGGGGAGCTGCGTGGTCTTGCCCGAGCCGGTCTCGCCGCAGACGATCACCACGGAATGCGCCTCGACCGCGGCGCGGATCTCGTCGCGCCGCGCGTTGATCGGCAGCGCGGGGTCGAAATGCACGCTCTAGCCGGGGACCAGCGCGACGCCGTGGCCGGCGAGGGTGACCGAGACCTCGGTCCCGGCCGGGATCGGGCGGGAGACGTCGCGGTCGACGACGAACAGCTGGCCGATGGGCGCGGTGACGGTGTATTCCATGTGCGTGCCGAGGTACGCCGCCTTCTGGATCGTGCCCCGAAGTGGGGAGGAAGCGTCTTTCGACAGAACCACCGACTCCGGACGGATCGCCACCCTGACCGGTCCAGGGGCGATGCCGCGGTGCTCGAGCTCCAGCTCCACCCCTCCCAGGCGCAGCGGGGCGCGGGCTCCGCGGTGCGGCCCGAGCTCGGCGTCGACCAGGTTCGCGTCGCCGATGAAATCGGCGACGAAGCGATCGCGCGGCGCCTCGTACAGCTCGCGCGGCGCGCCGATCTGGGCGATGCGGGCGTTCGACATCACGATGATGCGATCCGAGACGGCCAGCGCCTCCTGCTGGTCGTGCGTGACATAAGCGACCGTCAGGCCGAGGCTTTGCTGCAGCTCGCGGATTTCCTCGCGCACGCGGCGGCGCAGCTTGGCGTCGAGGTTGGACAGCGGCTCGTCGAACAGCAGCACCTGCGGCTCGAGCACCAGCGCGCGCGCCACCGCGACGCGCTGCTGCTGGCCGCCGGAGAGCTCCGAGGGCATGCGGCTCGCGAAGGCGATCAGGCCGACCATACGCAGCTTTTCCATCGCCTTGTCCTTCGCCGCGCGGTCGCCGCTCACGGTGGGGCCGTAGGCGACGTTCTCGAGCACGTTCATGTGCGGGAAGAGCGCATAGGACTGGAACACCATGCTGACGTCGCGCTCGGAAGCCGGCGCCGAAGTGACATCGCGCCCGCCGATGGTGATCGTGCCCGAGCTCACCATCTCGAGCCCGGCGATCAGCCGGAGCGTGGTGGTCTTGCCGCAGCCCGAGGGACCGAGCAAGGTGGCGAGCGTGCCGGGCTCGATGCGGAACGAGATGTCGTCCACCGCCGTCACGCGGCCGTACTGCTTGGTGACGCTCTTGAATTCAACCATCAGGCCGCCCCCTGCAGCGCGACCGTGTCGCGCCGCCCGAGCTTGCGCTCGCCGACGCCGAGCTGGATCAGGCCGATCACCGCCAGCATGATGGCGATCAGCACGCAGGAGTAGGCGATCGCGATGCCGAACTCGCCGGCCTCGACGCGCCCGACGATGTAGGCGGTCGCCATGTTGTACTGGGCGGTGACGAGGAAGATCACCGCGCTCACTGCGGTCATGGCGCGCACGAAGCTGTAGACGAGCGACGCCACGATCGCCGGCCGCAGCAGCGGCAGCACCACGCGACGCAGCGTGGTCGCCGAGCGCGCGCCGAGCGTGTGCGAGGCTTCATCGAGCGACTTGTCGATCTGCGACAGCGTGGCGATGCCCGCGCGCACGCCGACCGGCATGTTGCGGAACACGAAGCAGATGATGAGGATCGCCGCCGTGCCGGTGAGCTCGATCGGCGGCACGTTGAACGCCAGGATGTAGCTGATCCCGACCACCGTGCCGGGGATGGCGAAGGAAAGCAGCGTGCCGAACTCAAACACCCGCTTGCCGGCGAAGTTCTGGCGCGACAGCAGCCACGCGGTCAGCAGCCCGATCCCGGCAGTGAGCGGCGCCGCGACGGTCGCGATGGTCAGCGTGGTGGTGAGCGACGGCCAGGCGGCGCCGGTGAAATGCAGCCCACGTTGAGTCATTTCAACTGAAAAACCAGCAAGGAAGTGATCGAGGGTGAAGCGGTAGTCGCGCCCCACCGACTTCACGAAGCCGCCGACGAAGATCGTGGCGTAGATCACGAGCGTGAGCGCGGACCACGGCAGCGCGATGCCGTAGCACAGCCAGCGCAGGCCGCGCGGCAGCGGCACCGGCAGCCCGGCGTCGCCCTTGCCGGTGACGGTGGTGTAGGACGCGCGCCCGAGCCAGCGCTGCTGCGCATAGAACGCCGCCAGCGTGAAAACGAGCAGCACGAGCGCCAGCACCGCGGCGCGGCTCTGGTCGTGCGAGGCGCCGACTACGGCGAAGAAGATCTTGGTGGAGAGCACCTCGAAGTTTCCCGCGAGCACCAGCGGGTTGCCGAAGTCCGCCATGCTTTCCACGAAGCCGAGCAGGAACGCCGCCGCGAGGCCGGGGCGCAGTAGAGGCAAAGTCACCGTTCTAAACGTAGTCCAGCCGCGCGCGCGCAGGGTCTGCGACGCCTCCTCGAGCGAGGGGCTGATGCCCTGCACGACGCCGAGCAGCACCAGGAACGCGATCGGCGTGAACGCGAGAAGCTGCGCGAGCGCCACGCCCGGGAGGCCGTAGACCCAGCGTGAGCGCGGGATGTCGAACCAGTCGAACATCAGCGTGCTCGCCGCGCCGGCCCGGCCGAAGAGCAGGATCACGGCGAGGCCGATGACGAACGGCGGCGTGATGATCGGCAGCACGCTCATCACGCGCAGCACGCCCTTGAAGCGGAAAGCCGTGCGCGCCGAGATCAGCGCGAAGGCGAGGCCGAGCAGCGTCGAGCCGGCGCCGACCACGATCGCCAGGAACACCGTGTTCCAGGCCACGCCGCAGCGCAAGCTCGAATAAAGGCAGTCGACGCCCCAGATCGAGCGGTCGAAAAAGCTCACTATGAAATTGCCTTCGAACGCGCTCGCCAGCATCACGAAGATCGGGAAGAACACGAAGGTCGCGATCGTCGCCACCACCAGGCCGATCGCGCCGACGACGAAAGCATCGCCGCGGCAGAAGCCGCGCGCCGCGAGTCCCTGGCAGAACATCATGAGGAAGCCGATCCCCGCCAGCAGCGCGCCATAGCCCATGCCGGGCTGGGTCGGCCAGCCCGCCGGCGTGATGTTCGGATGCCGGAACAGGAACCCTTGCAGGAGCATGAGCAGCACGCCGGCCGCGCCCGCAAGGATCCAGACCATGCCGGCCCGCTCGCGATGCAGCCGCCAGGGGCGCACCGCCAGCGCGGCGATCAGCGGCAGGAACAGCGCGAGCAGCCAAAGCCGGCCCTGAAAGCCGTGCAGCAGCGCCGGCGCACTCCAACGCGCACCCTCGATCGCATACCACGGCAGCAGCACCAAGCCTGCAGCCGTGGCGGCGATCCAGGCTACTTGGGCAGTGCTTTGACTTCCTTGTCCCACTTGGACAGCAGCCGTTTGCGCTCCGCAGACGAGCCGTATTTGGCGAAGTCGTAGTCGATCACCTTGATCTGCTCGAGGCGCGGCGCCTGCGGCGGGATCTTGGCGCTCTTGTTGGACGGCATCTGGAACGCCTTGGCCTCGGCGCCGATCGACTGCGCCTCGGGCGTGAGCGCCCAGTCGTACCAGGCCCTCGCCTCCTTCTGGTTCCTGCCGCCCTTGATGATGCTCATCGATCCGACCTCGTAGCCGGTGCCTTCGCAAGGCGCCACGGTCTTCAGCGGCCCGCCCTGCACTGCCATGGTCACCAGGTCATGCAGGAAGGTGATGCCGATCAGCGTCTCGCCGCTCGCCGCCGCCTTGGCGGGCGCAGCGCCGGACTTGGTGTACTGGTTGATGTTCTTGTGCAGGCGCTTGAGGAAATCGAAGCCCTTGTCCTCGCCGTGCAGCTGCACGATGGTCGCGAGCAGCGTGTACGCCGTGCCCGAGGAATTCGGGTCGGCCACCTGCACGTCGTCCTTGTACTTGTCGGACAGCAGATCGCTCCAGCACTTGGGCTCGGGAAGCTTCTTGCGCGCGAGCAGCTCGGTGTTGTAGCCGTAGCCCAGCACGCCGGCATAGACGCCAACGGTACGGTACTTCGACTGCTCGGCCTGCTTCACCGCCCACGGCAGCAGATCCTTCAGCATCGGCGATTTATATTCGACCGTGAGGCCCTCCTCGGCTGCCTGCAGGTGCGGGTCGCCGGTTCCGCCCCACCAGATGTCGCCGCGCGGATTCGCCGCCTCGGCCTTGACCTGGGCGTAGATCTCGCCGCTCGACTTGCGGGTCATCGCCGCCTTGATGCCGGTCTTTCTTTCGAACGCGGCAACCATCGGCCGGCACCACTCTTCCTGCACCGCGCAATACACCACCAGGTTGCCCTGGGCAGACGCCAGCGCCGGGGCCAACAGCGCCACCGCCGCGATCAGTCGCTTCATGAGATCCTCCTCTCCAGTTTTTCGTTGCCCTGCCCGACGCCGGTCGCGGCAATCAGGGCGTCTTTCAGTCCGGGCGCGCACGCCAGCACCGCGTTGCCGCGCTCGAGGCCATGGCCGGCGAGAAAATCGTTGGTCCACCCGCCGGCCTCGCGCACCATCAGCAGCCCCGCGAGCGTATCCCAAGAATTGATGTGCAGCTCGCAATAGCCATGGGTGCGCCCGGCAGCCACGTAGGCGAGGCCGAGCGCGCCCGAGCCGGCGCGCATGAACGTCGCGCCGGTGGCGAGCACGCGCTCGACGAGCGCGGTATAGGCGCGCACCGGCCTGCGCGAGGACCAGCCGAGCTCGACCACGGCCTGCTTGATATCGGTGTCCGTGACGCGCATGGCGCGGTCGTTGAGGAAAGCCCCCCGGCCCAGGCGCGCGCGGTAGAGCTCGCCATACGTCGGCGCCGCGATCGCGCCGAGCGCGAGCTCGCTCCCGGTCATGAACGCGAGCGAGACGCAGAAGTGGGGAATGCCGTGCGCGAAATTCGCCGTGCCGTCGATCGGGTCGATGACCCAGAGCGCGTCGCTTTTTCCTGAATCGGGACCTGAGGCCCCGCCCTCTTCACCCAGAAACGCATCGTTGGGGAAGCGGGCTTTCAGGCGCGAGATGATCATGCGCTCGACTTGCCCGTCGGCCTCGGTGATGTAGTCCTGCTTGCCCTTGAGCTTGATCTCGACGGGCTTCGAGAACAGCTCGCGCGCGAGCTCGCCCGCTTCGCGCGCCACCGCAATGAGCGTTTCCTCCCGCGCGTCGAGCTCTGCGGTGGTGATGGTCATTTAGCCCAGTATCGCTGCACGAGTGGCCTGAGGCAATCGTGACCGATGCGCGCGTGGGTCAGCGGATGCGCCTTCGCCGGGTCCTGGTCCGCTTCCACCACCAGCCAGCCCTGGTAGCCGGACTTCGCCAGGCCCTCGAGCAGCGGCGCGAAATCGATCGAGCCGTCGCCGGGCACGGCGAACACGTCGCCGAGCACTGCGTCGAGGAAGCCCGTGTCCTGCCTGCGCGCCTGCGCGAGCTTCTCCTTGCGGATGTCCTTGCAGTGCACGTGCACGATCCGCTTCGCATGCCGCTTGAGCGCGCGCATGGGGTCGCCGCCGGCGAAGGTCAAGTGCCCGCTGTCGAGCAGTAAGCCCACCGCCTTGGTCGAGTCCATCATGCGGTCGATTTCGTCCTCGGCCTGGATCACCGTTCCCATGTGGTGGTGATAGGCCATTTTCAGGCCCTGTTTCTCCAGCTCACGCGCCACCGCGTCGAGCCGCTCGCTGAACTGCTTCCACTCTTTTTCAGCGAGCTTCGGCCGCTTCGACAGCGGAATCTTCCGATCGCCGTGCACGCAGCGCGACACCTCGCAGAAGACCATTTCCTTTGCGCCGAGCGACTTTAGGAGCGTTGCATGCGGCTGCATCGCCTTGATCTCGTCCTCGACCGGGCGCTCGAGCAGCCGGGCGCTGTACCAGCCGGAGACGAGGCGCAGAGCGTGCTGCTTGAGGATCGGCCCCAGAACCTTCGCGTCGCGCGGAAATTTGCGGCCGAGCTCGACGCCTTCGTAGCCGGCGAGCTTCGCCTCCGAGAGGCAGGTCTCGAGCGAATTGTTGTCGCCGAGCTCGGGCAGGTCGTCGTTGGTCCAGGTAAGCGGGTTGATGCCGATGCGTACCATCACGCTCCCAGCTTCTGCCGGCGCCGCGCAACTTCGTAGGCCTTGCGAGCCTTCTCTTGAGAAGGGCTTCTGGGAGCGGCGGTGACCGCCACGTCCCACCAGGCGCCGCCTTCGGCCGTGCCGCGGCGCGGGTCGGTGTCGATCACGATCACCGAAGTGCGCTTCGCGCGCAGGGCTTTCTTCAGCGCGGCGCTTAATCCCGCCACGCCCTCCACCTTCTCGGCCTGCGCCCCAAGGCTGCGCGCATGCGCGGCGAAATCGACCCGCGGCGCAGCGTCGCCCAGCAGATTGTTGAACGAGGCGCCGCCGGTCGCCGCCTGCAGGCGCTCGATGCAGCCGAAGCCGCGGTTGTCCAGCACCACGATCACCAGCTTCGCGCCGAGCGCGACCGAGGTGGCGATCTCGGAATTGAGCATGAGATAGCTGCCATCGCCCACCAGCACGCACACCTCGCGCTTCGGGTGCGCGAGCTTCACGCCCAGGCCGCCGGCGATCTCGTAGCCCATGCACGAGTAGCCGTATTCGAGGTGGTAGCTGGTCGAATCGGTTGCGCGCCACAGCTTGTGAAGCTCTCCCGGCAGGCCTCCCGCGGCGCACACGACGACGGCGTCCTTCGGCAGCGCCGCATTCACCGCGCCGAGCACCTGCGCATCGGTAGGCTTTCCCCGGGTGGGAGACACGATCTCGTCGACCTTGCGGTTCCACGCGCGCGTGAGCCGAGTCGCTTCGCTCGTCCACGCCGGCGATGCCTTCCAGCCCTTCAAGGCGCGGCTCAACGCCTCGAGCCCCGCCTCCGCATCCGCGACCAGGGCCATCGCGCCGTGCTTCGCGGCGTCGAAAGCGCCTACGTTGAGCTGCACGAGCTTCGCTTCGGCGAAGAGCGCACGGGAGCCGGTGGCGAAGTCCCCCAGGCGCGCCCCGATCGCGAAAACCAGGTCCGCGCGCGCCGCGAGCGTATTGGCGGCGCTCGTGCCGGTGACGCCGATCGCGCCGACGTTGCAGGGATGATCCCAGGCCAGGCTGCCCTTCCCCGCCTGGGTTTCGGCCACCGGAATACTGTGCTCCTCGGCAAAGGCCGCCAGGCGCTTCTCGGCCAGCGCGTACTTCACGCCGCCGCCCGCGATGATCAGGGGCTTCTTCGATTTCTTCAGAGCCTGCGCTGCGAGCGCGAGCTCGGCGGAATCCGGCGCCGGCCGCCGGAGGCGGTGCACGCGGCGCTGGAAGAACTCGGCCGGATAGTCGTAAGCCTCGGTCTGCACGTCCTGCGGCAGCGCGAGCGTAACCGGGCCGCACTCGGCGGGATCGAGCAGCACGCGCAGCGCCGCCGGCAGGCTGACGAGGATCTGCTCCGGGCGCATGATGCGGTCGAAGTAGCGCGAGACCGGCCGGAAGCAGTCGTTCACAGACGTGGTCGGGTCGCCGAACGCCTCGAGCTGCTGCAGCACCGGGTCGGGACGGCGGCTCGCGAACACGTCGCCAGGAAGGAAGAGCACCGGCAAGCGGTTGACGTGCGCCACCGCGGCGGCGGTCACCATGTTGCTCGCGCCAGGACCGATCGAGGTGGTGCAGGCCATCATGCGGCGGCGCGCATGCGCCTTGGCGAAGGCGATCGCGGCGTGCGCCATCGCCTGCTCGTTATGGGCGCGCAGCGTCGGCAGCTTGCGGCGCGCGGCATGCAGCGCCGGACCGAGGCCGGCGACGTTGCCGTGGCCGAAGATCGCCCACACTCCGGCGAACAGGGGAATGCCGCTTTCGATTTGCTGCGCGGCCAGGAAGCGGACCAACGCCTCGGCCATCGTGATGCGAACCGTTGCCACACGCCTCCCCTCGAGCGATCTATTATTACAAGAAAATGACCGGGATCGCCCCGCTTCAAATCGCCCAATTCGGCGCCGGCCGCATCGGCCAGATCCACGCCTCCAACATCGCCGCCCTGAAGGACGTGCGGCTGCGCTACGTGGTCGACGTGAACTCGGAGGCGGCGCAGAAGCTCGCCGCGCGCTACGGCGCGAAGGTGGTGAGCGAGCGCGAGGCGTTCGCCGATCCAGAAGTCGCCGCGGTGCTCATCGCTTCTTCCACCGATACTCATGCCCGCCTGGCCATCGCCGCGGCGCGCGCCGGCAAGGCGATCTTCTGCGAGAAGCCGATCGATCTGTCGCTGTCCAAAGTGGATTCCTGTCTGGAAGAAGTTCAGAAGGCAGGGGTGCCGATGTTCGTCGGCTTCAACCGGCGCTTCGACCCGAGCTTCGCGGCGCTCAAGCGCCGCCTCGACGCGGGCGAGGTCGGCGCGGTCGAGCAGGTGGTGATCTCGAGCCGCGACCCCGCGCCGCCGCCGCCCGCGTACGTGAAGGTCTCGGGCGGCATGTTCCGCGACATGACGATCCACGACTTCGACATGGCGCGCTGGCTGCTCGGCGAGGAGCCGGTCGAAGTGTTCGCCATGGGCGAGTGCCTGGTGGACCGCAAGATCGGCGCCGCCGGCGACATCGACTCGGCCATGGTGCTGCTGCGCACCGCGTCCGACCGGATGTGCCACATCAACAACTCGCGCCGCGCCGCCTACGGCTACGACCAGCGCATCGAGGTGGCCGGCTCGAAGGGCATGCTGCGCGCCGAGAACATCGGCGAGACCACGGTCGAGCATTTCAACGCGCGCGGCATCGTCGCCGAGCGGCCGCTCGACTTCTTCCTCGAGCGCTACGCCGACGCCTATCGCGCCGAGATGGCCGCTTTTCTTCGCGCCCTGGAAGACAACACCCCGATGCCGGTCGGCGCCCACGATGGCCGGCAGGCGCTGGTGCTGGCAGAGGCCGCGCTGGAGTCTCACAAGAAGAAAAGACCGGTGAAGCTCGGCGATGGTTAACTTCGCCGTCTTCGGCGCGGGGCGCATCGGGCGCATGCACGCCGAGAACCTCGTGCGGCGGAGCGACGCGAAGCTCCTTTACGTCGTGGACACCAAGCCCGAGGCGGCGCGCGCGCTGGCCGAGCCGTTGGGCGCAAGACCGGCGCACGCCGAAATGGTCTGGTCGGATCCGCAAGTTCACGCGGTGCTGATCGCCAGCTCGACCGGCAGCCACGCCGACCTGTCGATCGCCGCGGCGCGCGCCGGCAAGGCGATCTTCTGCGAAAAGCCGGTGGACCTCACGCTCGCCAAAGTGGAGCAATGCATCGCGGCGGTGAAGAAGGCGAAGGTGCCGATGTTCGTCGGCTTCAACCGGCGCTTCGACCCGAGCTTCCGCGAGCTGAAAGAGCGCCTCGACGCCGGTGCCGTCGGCTCACTCGAGCAGGTGATCATCACCAACCGCGATCCGGGGCTGCCCGAGCTGCGCTTCCTCGCCACCTCGGGCGGCCTGTTCCTCGACTTCACGATCCACGATTTCGACATGGCGCGCTGGCTGCTCGGCGAGGAGCCGGTCGAGGTGTTCGCCTGGGGCGCCGTGCTGGTCGATCCACGCGTGCGCACCGAGGGCAAGGACATCGACACCGCGATGCTGCTGTTGCGCACCGCGTCGGGAAAGATGTGCCACATCAACAACACGCGCCGCGCGGTGTACGGCTACGACCAGCGCATCGAGGTGTTCGGCTCGAAGGGCATGCTGCGCGCCGAGAACCTCACGCCGACGAGCGTCGAAAGCTTCGGCGAAAAGGCGACGTGCGGCGACAACCCGTGGCCGAATTTCCAGACGCGCTACGCCGCCGCATACGCCGCCGAGCTCTCGTCGTTCATCCAGAGCGTGGAGAAGCGAAAGCCCGCCGCGATTCCGCCCGAGGACAGCCGCAAGGTCCTGCTGCTGTGCGAGGCCGCGCTCAAGTCCAGCCAGACTGGCAAACCGATAAGAATCAGGAACTAGGGATCGTTCATAGTCTTGAGGCGCTCGTGCTCGTCGTGGCCGATCGCCCAGCCCTTGGCGTACTCGGCGCGCGCCACGGCGACGCCGTAGCGCCCGCACTGCTGGACGAGCCGCAGGTCCTGCATCGGATGTCCGCCGTAGCCGTCGCGCTCGCCGCGCTGGTACCAGTTCGCGCTGCGGCAATCCGCTTCGCTGAGATCGAATGCCGCACAACCGGCGAGGCCAAGGAGCACGGCGAGCGCCGCCGCGCGCACTAGCGGCGTTTGTTCGTCGATCCCCAGAGCCGGTCCCATTCGTTGTATCCGTCGCGCCAGCCCTTGAAATACTCCGCCTCGGGCACCTCGACGCCGAAGCGCTGCTTGCATTCCGAGGAGAGGCGCGAGTATTGCTGCGGATGCCCGCCATACCCGTCGGCATAGCCGCGCCGCTCCCAGTTCACGCCTCTGCATTCCGCCTCGCTCAGAGGGAAAAGCGCGCAGCCCCCGAGCAGCGCCCCCAGGATCAGTGCGAATCTCGTCACATCCCGTAAACAGCCGCTAGGCTGGATTGATTCCGACCATGCGCTCGACATAGCGCGCGATGAGGTCGACCTCGAGGTTGACCTTTGCGCCCGGCTGCAGGCGCGACAAGGTGGTGACCTCGAGCGTATGCGGAATCAGGTTGACCTCGAATTCGTCGCCGCTGACGCGATTCACGGTGAGGCTGACTCCATCCACGCAGATCGAGCCCTTGCTCGCGACGTATCTTGCGAGAGGCTTCGGCATCCTGAAGGCCACGACGGTGCCGCTGCGCGACGTGACTTCCCCGACGCCGTCCACGTGCCCGGCGACCAGGTGCCCGCCGAGCTTGTCTCCGACCGCGAGCGACTTCTCGAGGTTTACCGCGCCGGGCCGGTCGAGGCCGGTGGTGACGCGTAGGGTTTCCGCCGACACGTCCGCCGTGAATGCCCGGCCCCTTATAGCGGTAACGGTGAGGCAGACACCCTGCACGCAGATCGAGTCGCCGACCGCCACGCCGGCGAGGTCGAGGCTGCCCGAGTCGACTTCGAGCGGATTCGCCCGCACGATCCGGCCCACCGCCTGCACGATGCCCGTGAACATGGCGAGGAAGCCTACCGCAAAACTGCTTGTCTAAAGCCTGACGACCCGCTTATGCAGAAGCCTGCCGAGATGCTTGTCGAGCGCCAGCGCGGAAACCGCCAGCGCGGAGACGAAACCGCCGACGAGCACCGAATTGGCGCTTCCGGTCGCCGAGCCAGTGAACTCCAGAACGAAAGGAGCGCACACGAGCCACACGCCCGCGGCCAGGTTCAGCCATTCCGCCGGCAGCTCGTCGCACGCTACGCACTCGAAGTGCGAGCACAGCGCCAGCGCGAGGCCGACGATGACGGCGTTGGCCGTGGCGGTCTGATGCTCGGCGTAGCCCGCGATCCAGGGCGACACGGCGAGCCAGAGGGCGAGCGCGAAGCTCGTCCAGTCCTGCCATTTCGCCGCCATGCGCTCTCCTTGACGCGCGCCCGATGCGCACTACACGATTGGACACCGGTGACATTGCGCCCGTTCTAAGGCGAGGCGTAGTCCTATCCGGGTACAGCATGTAGCGATGAAACGACAGATCGAACTGATCGGCGCGGCGTGGGGCCTCGGCGGCGCGGATCCCGGCTGCGCCGAGGCGCCTGCCGTGCTGGCACCGCTGCTCGCGAAGCGCCTCGGCGAGTGCGGCGTGACTTCTTTCCTTGGATCGATCCTCGAGCCGCCCGCGGGCGAGCGGCGCAAGCAATTCGCGGTGAGCAAGCTCTGCGGCGAGCTGGCGGCGGCGGTGGCCGCGGCGCGCCGCGGCGGCCGCCTGCCCTGCGTGATCGGCGGCGACCACAGCTGCGCCGGCGGGACCTGGACCGGAGTGGCGCGCACGCTGCGGGGCGACCTCGGCCTCGTCTGGGTCGACGCGCACATGGACAGCCACACCCCCGCCACCAGCCACACCGGGCGCCTGCACGGCATGCCGCTCGCCTGGCTGCTCGGCCAGGACGACAACCCGCTTTACGGGCTCGCCTCCGGCGTGCTCGAGCCGCGGCATGTCTGCCTGGTCGGCGTGCGCAGCTTCGAGCCCGAGGAAGACGAGCGGCTGCGCCGGCTCGGCGTGCGCGTGGTGTTCATGGACGAGATCCGCGCCCGCGGCATCGACGCGGTGCTGGAGGAAGCGCTCGACATCGCCACCGCGGGCACCGACGGCTTCGGCGTCAGCATCGATCTCGATGTAGTGACGCCGGAGGAAGCGCCGCACGTCGGCACTCCGGTGAAGGGCGGCGTGAGCAGCGCCGAGCTGGCGCGCGCGCTCGAGAAGATCCCGGGCCGCACCGGGCTCGCCGCGGTCGAGCTGGTCGAATACAGCCCGCGGCTCGACCGCGACGGGCGCACCGCGCGCGTGGCGATCGACCTCCTCACCGCCGCCCTATGCGGGCCGCGCCAGGATGCGCAGGTCCTCGCCGAGGCGGTCGAGCGATAGGATCTTCAGAGCGAGTCTTTTTTCCAGAGACCCGAAGGCCGGCAGGTCGAGCATTCCCTGGGCGGCGTCGCCGAGGAAGCTCGGGTTGAGGTAGACCAGGTATTCGTCGACGCAGCCTTCGCGGGCGAGCGAGCCGTTCAGGCGAAAGCCGGCCTCGACGTGCAGCTCGTTCACTCCACGCCGCGCCAGCTCCTCCAGCATGCGCGGCAGATCGACCTTCTGGTTCTGGTTCGGCAGCACCACGACTTCGGCGCCCTTGGGCGCTTTTCCCGCCGCTCCGGCGAAGATCACGACGTTCCCTCCCTCGAGGATGCGAGCCGCCGGCGGCGTCTCCAGACGGCTGTCGACGACGACGCGCAGCGGCTGGCGCGGCGTCTCGACCTCGCGCACGGTGAGGCGCGGATCGTCGGTGCGCACGGTGCCGATGCCGGTGAGGATCGCGCAGGCGCGCGCGCGCCAGCGGTGGCCGTCGCGGCGGGCCTCGGCTCCCGTGATCCATTGCGATTTCCCATCGGCGAGGGCCGTGCGGCCGTCGAGCGTCGCCGCGACCTTGAGCCGCACCCAGGGCCGGCCGCGCGTCATGCGCGAGACGAAGCCGATGTTCAGCTCGCGTGCCTCGTCCTGCATCAGGCCGTGCTCGAAGCGGATGCCGGCCGCCTCGAGCGCCTTGCCACCTTCTGCAGCCTTCGGGTTCGGATCGCGCATCGCCGCGACCACCCGCTTCACCTTGCTTTCTATGATTTTCCTGACACAAGGTGGCGTCCGCCCGTGGTGATTGCAGGGCTCGAGGCTGACGTAGGCCGTAGCCCCCGCCGCCTCCGATCCTGCCTTCTCCAGGGCAACAACCTCGGCATGCGGCCCGCCGGCGCGCTCGTGCCAGCCCTCGCCGACGATCTTTTCGCCTTTGGTGATGACGCAGCCGACGCGCGGGTTCGGCGTGGTGGTATAGAGGCCCTTCTCCGCAAGTTCGAGCGCACGCCGCATCATGGCGTGGTCGAAAGCGGAGAAGCTCGTCATTTGCGCCGTTTTCTACCTGCTTTCACTTCCTGCACCGCTTCACGGAAATCATCCGGGCTCTCGAAGCTGCGGTAGACCGAGGCGAAGCGGATATAGGCGATCTTGTCGAGCTTGGCGAGCTCGCGCATCACGAAGTCTCCGACGCGGTTGGTCGGCACCTCGCGCTCGCCGAGGGAGCGCAAGCGCTCGATCACGCGGTCGACCGCCTCGTCGACCGCATCGGTCGACACCGGGCGCTTGCGCAGCGCGAGCATCATGCTGCCCATCAGCTTGTCGCGGTCGAAGTCGGTGCGGCTGCCGTCCTTCTTGACGAGCCGCGGCATCTTCAGATCGACGCGCTCATAGGTGGTGAAGCGCTTCTCGCAGGCGACGCACTTGCGCCGCCGCCGCACCGTGTTCGCCTCGAGGTTGGCGCGGGTGTCGACGACCTGGGTGTCGTCCGAGCCGCAGAAGGGGCACTTCATTGGTAGACCGGAAAGCGCTGGCAGAGCGCCTTGATCTCGCCCGCCACGCGCCGCGTGGTGCCGTCCCCGGTCGGGTCGTCCAGCACGTCGGCGACGAGGTGCGCGAGCTTCTCGGCCTGCGCCTCGCCGAAGCCGCGCGTAGTCATGGCCGGCGTGCCGATGCGAATGCCCGAGGTGACCGTGGGCTTCTGCGGGTCGTTCGGAATCGCGTTCTTGTTGAGCGTGATCCCGGCGCGGCCGAGCGCCTCCTCGGCATCCTTGCCGGTGATCCGCTTGGCGCGCAGATCGACGAGGAACAGGTGGCACTCGGTGCGGCCGGAGATGATACGCAGCCCGCGCGCCTGCAGCGTCGCTGCCATGGTTTTCGCATTTGCCACGACTTTTTCCTGATAGGACCTGAAGTCGGGCCTGAGCGCCTCGCCGAAGGCCACCGCCTTCGCGGCGATCACGTGCATCAGCGGCCCGCCCTGGATCCCCGGGAACACCGCCGAGTTGAGCGCGCGCTCGTGCTCCGGCTCGGCGAGGATCATGCCGCCGCGCGGCCCGCGCAGCGTCTTGTGCGTGGTGCTGGTGACGACGTCGGCGATCCCCACCGGAGTCGGATACAGGCCCGCCGCGATCAGGCCGGCGTAATGCGCGATGTCGGCCATCAGCACCGCGTCGATCTCGTCGGCGATGTGGCGCAGGCGCTGCCAGTTGATGGCGAGCGAATAGGCCGAGGCGCCCGCGACGATGACGCGCGGGTTGTGCTCGAGCGCGAGCCTCTCGGCCTCGGCGTAGTCGAGCACCTCGTCGCGGTCGAGCCCGTAGGACACGGCGTGGTAGAGCTTGCCGCTGGAATTGACCGCGGCGCCATGCGTGAGATGGCCGCCGTGGGCGAGCGACATCCCCAGGATCGTGTCCCCGGGCTTGAGGTAAGCGAGGTACGCCGCCTGGTTCGCCTGCGAGCCCGAGTGCGGCTGCACGTTGGCGTACTGCGCGCCGAACAGCTGCTTCGCGCGCTCGATGGCGAGGTGCTCGGCGACGTCGACGAAGGCGCAGCCGCCGTAATAGCGCTTGCCGGGATAGCCCTCGGCGTACTTGTTGGTGAGCGCCGTGCCCTGCGCCGCGAGCACCGCCACGCTCGCGTAGTTCTCCGAGGCGATCAGCTCGACGTGCTCCTCCTGGCGCTGGTACTCGAGGCGGATGGCATTCCAGACCTCGGGATCGGACTGCGCGAGCCGGTCGGGGGCGAGCATCTTGATAGAGGGAGAAAGGCGCCGATTCTAGCAGTCGTCAACCGGAACACGGCTTGGCCGTTGTGCTGGACATGCCTGAGCTGGACCGCGTGAGAGAGAAGATTGCCTATCTCAAGTTCTGGCAGGGCATCATGGTAGTAACGGATATCAGCCTGCTGGGCTGGCTTCTCACGACGGCTGATTCCTCCAATCGTGTTGTCTTGGCAGTCGTCGGAGTCGTGTCGCTGACGCTCGGCATCCTGGCTTTGCATCGCCAAATCGACCGCCGGATCGATCAAACGGGTAGACTATGAACGTGGAAACCCTCGTTTCCATCCTCATGCTTTTCGTGGTGCTGGTCTTCGTCGGCATCGCTCTTCACGCGGCCTACCGCAAGGACGACTAACCAGGGCTTCCGGTCTCCGCAGGGTCGCTGGAAACCTGCGAACCCCCTAAGCTGCAGCCAGTCGTCAACCACGCGGCGTCCCAGCCGTTTGCCCCTGCATGGAGACCCGCCTCACGCTGCGTCCCGGCCAGAACGGCACCAGGAAGCTTGTCCAGCGCTTCGGCGAGCGCCTGCTCCGCGTCCGCTACCTGTACGACGCGAAGAGCGGCCAGCGCCTGAAGACCGTCGAGCTGATCGTCGAAGCGGTCCCGTGGCGCCCGCGCCCTCGCCACCTGCGCCGCCACGACGACCAGATCGTCGCCGTACGCATCGCCTATCAGGAAACCGATCTGCGCGAGCGCGCGAAGCGCCTCGGCGCCGTCTGGCGCCCAGTGCAGAAGCTATGGGAAATCGCCTGGCGCGACGCCAAGCGGCTCGGCATCGCCGATCGCGTCCAGCCATCGGACGTCTAGCAAAAGCCTCTTCCGCGCCAGCCTGCCCCGGCTGCTGGGCGGCGAAGACCCTGGCTTCGTCCGCTACCTGGAGAATGTCGCCGCGTCCGCCGGGCGGGGCTGAAGAAAGCGTTAAATCCGACCTGCGTTCTCCGGCCCGGCCCGATTTATATTTGCGGCGAACCAGGGGGACCGATGCCGATCCTGGGAGCCGTCGTACTGCTGATCCAGCTGTGCTTCGCGTACCACGCGCTGAAGACCGGGCGCCCGTACTGGTGGCTGTTCGTGATCATGGCGTTCCCGGTGATCGGCTGCGTGCTCTACTACTTCGTCGAGGTGTTCCCGACCTCGCGCGAGAGCCGCAAGGCGGAAAAGGCGGTGCAGGCGATCGTCAAGTCTTTCGACCCCGACAAGTCGCTGCGCGAGCATGTCGCCAACCAGGAGGACTGCGGCAGCGTCGAGAACCGCATCGCGCTCGCGCGCTCGTGCATGGATCGCCGGATGGCCCGCGAGGCGGCGTCGCTCTATCGCAGCTGCCTGACCGGCGTGCATGAGGGCGACCCGGACATCCGCTTCGGCCTCGCCTCGGCGCTGCTTGGCGCCGGCGACTTCACGCAGGCGCACGCCGTGGCGCAGGGGCTGCGCCAGTCGCACGCTTCGTTCCGCCACGCCGAAGTACGGCTGGTCGCCGCAAGAGCGCTCGAGGGCCTCGGGCGCGTGGACGACGCGCTGTCGGAGTACCGCGTGCTCTCCGACACCTATGCCGGCGAGGAAGGGCGCTGGCGCTACGGGGCGCTGCTGCAGCGCATGGGGCGCGCGGCCGAGGCGGGCGACATTTTCCGGCGCATGCTGCGCCACGCGGAGCGCATGCCGGAGCACTATCGCGAGGCGCAGCGCGAGTGGCTGGCGCTCGCGCGCGAGCACGTGCAGGGCTAGTCGGACTTGCGGCTTTCGAGCCGGTAGCGCACCACGTGATCGCCCTGTTTCGAGGCGGAGTCTCCGAGGCCGATGTAGCCGCGTTCGCCGAGCACCGCCTCGTCGCGCCGCAGCTGCAGCTCGCGGGTATCGCCGTCGATCAGCACGAAGGTGCCGTTGGAGGACTGATCGGCGATGACGAAGTGCGCGCCGCGGCCGTGGACGCGAGCGTGCACCCGCGAAGCGTGGGTGCTGTTCACGACCATGTCGTTGCCCTTGTCGCGCCCGAGGCTGATCGAGGCGCCCGGCTCGACCACGACGCTATCGCCGCCGTAGGTGAGCTTGAGGGCCCAGTCGCGGCGCGTGCGCGTGCGCAGGATGCCGGAGCGGCTCAGGCCCGCAGTCTGGTCGAGGTCGTCGTCGCGCCACTGGACGTCGCACACGTTCACGTCGCTGACGCGACCTCTGACCTTCATGGGGTAGAGCTGCCGGCAGCGGCTGCGCAGCGGCTCCGAGAGCGCGTCGACCGCTTCCTGCGTCGTCAGCACCTGCGCCGGGCCGGCCACCGACACGAGGCGCGCGCAGACGTTCACGGTGTCGCCGAAGATATCGCCGGCCTTGGTCACCACCGGGCCCCAGGTGAACCCGACCTTGATCGAGAGCTTCGGCTCTGCGCCTTCCGACATCGCGGCCGCCCACTCCTGCATCTGGCACGCGGCGTGGAAGGCCGAGTCGGCATCCTTGAAGTGGCACACCAGGCCGTCGCCGAGCGTCTTCACCACGGTGCCGGCGCTCGCCTTGACCCCTTCGTCGAGCCGCGCGAGCAGCTGCGTGATCAGCGCATGCGCGCGCGTGTCGCCGATCGCTTCGTAGATCGTCGTGCTGTCGCAAACGTCGCCGAAGAGGACCGCGACCTCCTTGCTTCCCATAGTCAGATTCTAAGGGGTGGCGCGAGGTCGCCGGGAGTGTCGATGTCGCGAATCACGCCGGGATCGCCGACCGGAATTTTGACCAGCACGCGCTCGTTCTCCGCGACGAGCTTCTTCGCGCCCTCGTCGCCTTTCAAGGCCAGAAGTTGTTTCAGAAACTTTCTTGACAGCGCGACCGGATGTCCCCTGCGTGCGCGAAAGTAAGGCGCAACGAGCGGCGCGCCGGCGGCCAGAGCGTCGCGCACTGCGGCGATCGTCGTGCGCCGCACGAACGGCATGTCGGCGAGCGCGATGAGATACCCATCAGCCGCCTGCGCGGCGCCAGCCGCGCAGGCGAGGCTGGCACCCATGCCGTCGGCGGCGTTCGCGCAGATTACGACGTCGCAGCCTTCGCCTTTCAGCGCCTGAGCAAGCTCGTCGCTGCCGGGCCGCACCACCGCGATCACGTTCGGCAATTCGAGCTTGAGGTGCCGGGCGGCCTGCACCGCGATCGCGACGCCGTGCGGCAGCTCGTGCCGGAGCTTGTCGGAACCGAAACGCGTCGCGGAGCCCGCGGCGAGCAGCAGGCCGACAATCTTCAGGTCTGCTTGACCTCGCAGGCGGAGGGATCGAAGCGCCGCTCGAGCTTCGCCGCCCACGAGGGCTCCTTCACGCCATGGCGCACCGCGGTCATCTCGGCGAGGATCGCGACCGCGATCTCCGGCGGGGTCTTCGAGCCGATGTAGAGGCCCACCGGGCCGCGCAGGCGCGCGATCTCCTCGGCCGAGACGTCGAACTCGCGCAGCCGCTCGCGGCGCGCGTCGTTGTTCTTCTTCGAGCCGATCGCGCCGACGTAGAACGCCGCCGACTTGAGACCTTCCATCAGCGCGAGATCGTCGAGCTTCGGGTCGTGCGTCAGCGCGACCAGCGCGGAGTGGCCGTCGAGCTGCAGCTCGCGCACCACGTCGTCGGGCATGCCGCGGTTGAGCGGCACCGATGCGAGGTCCCATCCCGCGGCGTATTCCTCGCGCGGGTCGATCACCACCACGTGGTAGTCGAGCATGTGCGCCATCTCGGCGAGGTAGCGGGTGAGCTGGCCCGCGCCGATCAGCACCAGGCGCCAGCGCGGGCCGTGCACCGTGGAGAGCACCCGGCCGTCGAACTCGAGCACGTCCTGCCAGCGCCCGGGCTCGAGCGTCGACCTGCCGCTGTCCATGTCGAGGGTGCGTCGCACGAGGTGTTGGGAAGAAATCTTTTCGAGAAGATCCGCGACGCCGCTCTGGTCGCTCAGCGGCTCCATCACGAGCTGCAGCGTGCCGCCGCACGGCAGGCCCCAGCGCGTCGCCTCCTCGTTGGTC
>Ga0208185_1000368_pt1 | contig 22587 bp, 32 predicted proteins | sample EasRivMeERMLT700_FD_187532 | JGI IMG/M metagenome (GOLD analysis project Ga0208185, IMG submission 187532) | Soil microbial communities from meander-bound floodplain in the East River, Colorado, USA - East River MetaG ERMLT700 (SPAdes) (version 2) | ecosystem: Environmental > Terrestrial > Soil... | reverse complement strand
TCTGGACGGTCACTCGGGCGCGTCTTGGTGGTTGGGATCGTCCTCGTCGGGCTGGTCGGGGTCGACGGGCTGGTCGGGTGCGTCGCTCATGGGTTCACCTCCTCACGGGAGGGCTTGGACGGCGGAGAGGATCTGGGCGTCGGAGATGACGGCCGGGTCGTTGCCGGGGCGGGGGACACCGGCGGCGAGGGCGGAGGCGTAGGCGTCGGCGAAGCCGGGGGCGGCGGCGATCATCCACACGTTGTTCACCGCCCACGTCGTTGGCTGCTCCCCGGCGGCCGGCAGTCCTTCGGTGGCGCCGCAGGCGGCGACACGCATCGTGAAGTCGAAATCCTGCGACAGCAGGGCTTGATCGGAAAACGCCATCAGGGCCTCACTTTCTGGGTTCACCCGGGGGGCGGGTAGGGGCCGGCGTCGGTGATCTCGAGCAGTGAGCTGTCGCCGATGATCAGCGACAGCCCACCGCCGAGGAACATTGACACGGCGACACGTTGGCCGGCGGTGAACGGGTAGGCGCGGGTCTCGGCGACGTAGCTGTACCCGGACGGGTCGGCGTTCTGCTGGCCCGGCGCCCACGGATAGTTGTGGCGTTCCATGACGGCGCCGCCGGTGTCGAGGCGCAACAGGATGCTGATGTTCGTCGCGGCGGCCGGCTGGGCGGGGATACCGGAGACCCGCAGGGCGTAGCGGACCCGGGTCGCCCGCCCAGCCCACGGCGGGCACAGCACGGCCATGTCATTGATCGTCGTTTCGACACCCGACGGCACCGTCTGGCTGGCGGCCTTGACGACGACCTTGTACAGGCCGCGGGGGGCGATGCGCAGCTTGTTGGCGGTGGCGTTGCCCCACGCCGATTCGATCAGCTCGTCGGCGGCGACGTTGCCGGGGAATCCTGCGGCGTCAACGGTCATGGCGCCACCGTCCACAGCGAGCGGTCCCAGCCACCGCGGTCCCAGCGGCCACCGGCCGCGGCATAGGGGGCGGCGACATCCAAGTTGATCTCGGCCGTCCAGGCGTCGGGGGTCATTTCGTGGCGGACCATGGTGGCGAAGTACTCCTCGTCGAAGACCAGGCCGCGGTCGATGTGCAGCCGGCAGCGGTACCGCGAGGGCCGGTGCACGTCGAGCGCCCACAGCAGGTCGGCGACGTTGTCGGCGGTGGCGGCGTGGAGCGAAACCGAGCGGACTCGGGGGGCGGTGGTGGCGGCGCGGGTGACCAGGATCCGTGACCCGAGCCGGTCCACTTCGGCGTCGGCTTCGGTGAGCAAGTCGAGCCGTTCGAACGGTTCGATGCCGTACAGCGGGAATGCCGCCGTGTCGTCGTAGACCCGCGCCGGGGTGTCGGCGCCTTCCCGGTTGAGCAGGACGCGGGTGGTGATGTCGGCCCGTTCGAACGGACGCACCCAGCGGGTCGGGCAGACATCGCCCGCCTCGACGTTACCGATGGTGGCCTCGGGCGGGGTGCCCGGTACCCAGGTCTGCCAGTCCCGGTTGCGCAGCACGACCCGGGCCTCAGTGTCGCCGTAGACGGCGCCGCCGATCGAGTCGGCGGTCTGGCCGAGCAGGTCAGCGACCTGCCCGCCGAGATCGGATGCGAGCAGTGTCGTGGCCGAGGCCCGGACGTCACGCTTGGGGGCTGGCCACATCGCCGCGTCGAGGATCCGGTTGGTTCGCACCGAGGCGGTGTCGCCGGCGCCGATGGGGGCCGGCTGGGCGGCCATCTTGGTCCGGTTGACTTCGCCGAGGGCGTCGATGCAGGCGAAGGCGACGGTGTCGGTTTCGACCGGGTCGTATAGCGGGTCGAGTCCGTCGATGAAGCCGCGCCACAGCCAGCGCAGCCCCAGTTCGATGTGGTCGACGCCGATGCGGATCGCCCGGCCGGGCCGGACCTGCAGCACGCCGGGCAGGTCGGGCGATGGGTGCAGGTCGGCCCATCCGGACGTGTTGTCGACGACGAGGCGGGCCGCGCCGACGACGAACCGGTCGATGGTGCGGGCATGCCCGTACTGCATCGCCACTTCGATCACGTCGCAGGAGATGTCCAGCCATGTCGGTTCGGTGCCCGCCCAGCGGGCGTCGGCCCGGTCCCAGCGGGCACGGTCCCATTTGGACTGGCCGGTATCGGTCCGCGAGTCGCCGATGCCCATCTCGATGACCGGGCGGACCCGTGGCGTGAAGTCGAACGTGGCGAGCATCAGGGCGGACGGCTCCCGGCGAGGCGGACGGTCTCGACGATCGTCTGGATGTTCGTCACGACGCCCTGCAGCTTGAGCGGGACGGTGCCGATCATGTTGGAGATCTGCTGGGCGGTCGGGATGTTGCCGATGACGGCGTTCATCGTCACCGTCGAGTTGCGATCGGCCGCCGCGGTGTCGAGGGCGCCGGCGGCGGCGTCGATCGTGTCGTAGTGCGGGTTGGCGAGGATCTCGGAGACCTTCTCCGGTGGGATGCCGTTGACCTGGGCGATGTAGGCGATGATCGCCGACTGCATCGGCCCGGTCGTGGTGCGCGCCGAGTTGAGCATCGAGGCGTTCCACGTCTTCTGGGCTTGCTCGGCGGACTGTGTGGCGCCCATCGACGCCATCGAGTCGGCCTCGAGGCGGACCTGGGCGTCGGCGGCTCGGCCGGCGCCCTGGGCGAGCTCGTCGAGGGCGGCAGCGTTATCACGGGTCATGCCCGGATGCTCGGCGAGCTGTGTGCCGGTCTCCTCGAGCAAGGCGGCGAAGTCCCGCTCGGCGTCACGGGCGGCGAACGTCGAGTCGGCGGCGGCGCGGCGGGCGTCGGCCATCTCCGACTGGGCGGTGGCGACGTCGCGGATGATGCCGAGCTGCTCGTTGAGCGCGGCGGTCTCGTCGACGATCGCCAACTTGCCGCGCAGCGCGGCCTCGGCGGCGTCCCGCTGCGACTCGGCGTAGCCCTCCGAGGCGGTCGACCAGTCGACGAACGTGGCCTCGATGTCGGCGCCGTCGAGCGCCGAGGTGAGCGCATCGGCGCCCTTCGTGATCAGCCCGAGGCCGGTGCCCCACTCGCGCAGGAACCCGGCGACGTCGCCACCCTTGGCGCCGCCCGGCAGCGCCGCGGCGGCCTTGTCGGCCAACGTGCCGATGTCACCAAACAGGGAGACGAGATCCTTGCCGATGACCCCGACGGCGGCCTGCGCCGCCGTCTTGAGCCGGATCATCGCCTGCTCCATCTCCAGGGCCTTGGCTACGTCCTCGGCGTCGACCGGGGCCGGCATGCCTTCGAGGTCGTCGGACAGGCCACCGAAGACGGTGCGCAGCTTGCCGACCTGCCGTACGCCTTCCTCGCCGAACAGCTGCGACGCCTGCTGGGCGGTGAGCTGGCCGGCGGCGAGCTTGTCGGTCATCTCGACGAATCGCTGGGTGATGTTCTTGCCGTCGTTGAGGTTGACGCCGAGCGACTTGGCGAGCTCGGGGGACTGGGTGAGGGCACCGTTCATCTGCAGCAGGACGTCGTTGAGGTCATTGACGTCGGCGCCGGTGCTGCCCCACAGCTGCTGCAGCTTCGACGCCTCCTCGACGGTCGACCCGGTGAGATCGGCGGTGGTCTGGGCGTTGAGGGCGAGATCCTTGGAGGCGTTGGCGGCAGCGAACAGGCCGGTGGCCAGGGCGGCGACACCGCCCGCGGCGCCGGCGCCGCCGAGTTGGCCCATCATGTCGGCGGCGTCGCCGAGCGGGCCCGGCAGTGCCGACACCTTGTCGGTCAGGTCGTCCAGGCCCGGGGCTTGCACGTCGATCGTCGAGGAGACGCGGTCGGGGATCTTGTCCAGCGCGGCGGCGGCCTCCCGCGCTTCGTCGGTGATCTCGTTGTCGGCGGTCAGGTCGACCCGAAACTCCTCGCGGGCCATGTCAGCCCCTCACCATCTCTCGGAATGCCCGCTCGGCGCTGGTCTCGACGGCGGGCATGCCGCGCGCCACACCGTGGGTCCAGGTGCGCTTGCCCGGCGCCCCTGAGACGGTCACCTGGCGGCGCGGCCCGAACGGGGTGCGCAGGACACGGCCGGCGCCGGCGCGCACGGTGTGGCCGCTGGTGCCGGACTGGATGATCGCCCACACGGCCATCGAGCCGCCGGCCTCGACGGTCGCCTTCCCGGCGCCACCCCGGGCGACGACGGTGGCCCGGCCCATGTCGCGGCCGTGTGAGAGTGCGCCGTCACCGGTCGCCGAGCGCAGCTGCCCGGTGACGGCGCGCTCGAGGACGTCGGCGGCGTCGCGGGGCCACTCTCGTTCCATGCGCTCGGCTCGTTGGGCGAGCCGGCGCAGACCGTCGCCGGCACCAGCCATCGCGTCAGGTCGCCTTGCCCGTCGCCCAGGCCGTCCCGGACCAGTGCATCTCGCCGCCGGTGCCCGCGGTCGACCCCTGCATGTACTGGCCGGTCGTCCACGCCGTCGCCGGGGTGGCGACGATCCCGGCGCCCGTCGCCGCGGCTGCGTTGGCCGGGGCCGTCGCCCCGGTCGGGGTCCACGTGCCCGGTGTGCCAGCGGTCGCCCCAGTCGCCGCCACACCACCGCCTCCTTCGACGACTTCGGAGGTGGTGGCGTCGCCGAACTCGATGTCGGGCTTGCGGGTCAGGGCCAGCGACACGTCGGCGGTGAGGGTTTCGCGGGCCGGGCCGCCGATCGTGCCGGCGGCCAGTTTGACCCGGCCGATCATCCGCGGCGGGTTGTCGCCGTCGAGGCCGAAGTAGACGTAGGCCTCCTCGGTGTCGTGCTCGAACAGGAACCGCGACAGGCCGCGCGCCACGTTGGGGTCCTGCAGGAACGTGACGTCGAGGCTGTAGCTCGTGGCCTTGGGGGCGGGGATCGTCTCGCCGGGCAGGCAGAACGTCGCCGGCACATCACGGGTCGTCGTGTCCTGCGTCGCCGTCAACGCCCCGGCCGACGTCTGACAGGTCCACTGCTGCGACTCGGCGTCGTAGTCGGCCAGGGTGACGGTGTCGACGGTCGCGCCGCCCGGCGCCTGCCAGGCGTCGGAATAGCCGGGGGCGGCCTTGTCGACGACGGCGAAGCCGAGCTGGCCCTGGTCGATCTCGAAGATGGTGCGCGCCATGCCAGTCCTCCTACGGGCTCAACGGCAGCGGCCACGCCGGCACCGTCTCGGGTTGCTCCTCGCACAGGGTGCGGGCAGTGATCACGAGCTCGACCTCGATCGTCACGGCGCGCAGCGACGCCGGCCCGCTGTAGGACGCCGGGGACTGCGGCGCGCCAGGGTCCCGCCACCCGGGCGTCGAACGCAGGCACCGGCCGACGGTGTTGGCGGCGTCCCACACGGCATCCGCGACGGCGGTCAGGGTGCGCTGCTGGGCGACGCCGGCGCCGTCGGCGACGATGACGATCGGGAACGTGACGACGGTCGTGACGACGTTGGATTCGCGGACCCGGTCGCGGGACTCCTGGTCGATCCAGATGCCCGGGGCGACGACCTGGTCGGGGCAGTAGCGCTGCACCCGCCCGGCCGGCATCAGCGGGGTGAGGACGTCGACCAGGCGGCCGCGGGCTTCCTCGGTGCGGGTCATGCGAGCCCCCAGCGCTGTTTCCACGGCAGGGTCATCGCCCGCACCCCGGCCACCGGGTCGCCCTCGACCGAGTACGGGGTCTCGTTGGGAGACCAGGCGCCGCCGGTGCCGAACGGGAGATCCTTGCGGCGGTATAGCTCGACCGTCACCTGCACGGCCGCCGTGGCGAGGACGGCGTTCGTCGTGGCGTCCACCGCGACGTCAGCGTCCAGTTCGGCGTCGAGCAGACCGGTCGCCACCACCGCCGCCGTCTCCACCCGATCCACATCCGGATCGCCGGCGCCTTCCAAGCGGAGGACGGCGATCGCGCCAGCGGCGATCGCCGCGACGTTCCAGGTGTTGGCGGCCGGCGCGGTGATGTCGCTCATGCCGGCTCCTGCGCGGCCAGCCAGTCGAGCAGTGTCGTGCGGGCCTTGCCGGACTGCTCGGCGCTGTAGGTGGCGTCGAGCTCGTCGGGATGCTCGGCCACGTACGCCTTGACCTCGTCGACGGTGTAGGCGCCCGGGTCGTAGCCGCCCTCGGCCTGGACCCCGGCGACGGTGAACGTGAAGTCGCGCGGCGCCGAGGACTCGTTGCCGTTGCGCACCGTGACCGGCACCGTCCCGGCGCCCGATGCCGTGGCCGGGTGCACGACCGTCGACACGTGGGTGGCGTCGATGAACGTCGTCGGCTCGTCACCGCCGTTGAAGACGATGACGGTCCACGAGTCGAACTTGGTGCCGGTGCACGTCATCGTCAACGGCGCGCCCCCGACGACAGCGGTGGCCGGGGCGATCGACACGAGCGTCGGCGTCTCGACCTCGATGCCGGGTCCGGACCCGTCGGCGCGCACGACCTCCTGGTTGGGGAAGTCCCAGAAGGTCACGGCGTCTTGGTGATCTTGACGACGCCGGTGGGCTCGAGGATCGGCAGGGCGAAGTGGCCGGCGTAGGCGACCTGGGTGCCGAGCACAGACGGCTCGATCACCTGCAGGGCGCCGATGCGGTCCTCGTACGCCTCGACGGCGTTCGACGACGTGACGATCGCCGTCCCGGCGGCGAGTGCACCGGACACGACCGGGGTGATGCCGGACACGGCCGGCTGGGCGCCTTCGCCGAACATGGCCGCTGAGAACCCGGTCGACTGGGCGTTCTGCGGGTTGACCGGGGCGAACAGCGGGCCGAGGAGGGCGAGCATGTCCGGCGCGACGCCGAGGATCAGCCGGCCCATCGGCTGGCGGACGGCCCACATGTTGCCGAAGACGAGCCCGGCCGCCTCCCACAGGGCATTGGTGATGTCCTGCGCCGTCGGGTCGGCCGGCAGCACCGGCCCGGCCGCGGCGATCGCCAGCAGCGCCGCCCCGGCATCCTCCTCGGTCTCGAAGGCGTACTCGTTGGTCAGATCACGGATGACGATGTCGAGCACCTGCGGCTGCGTCCAGTCGATGTTCTGCCGGGAGATGTTGACGTAACCGCCGTAGGTGTCACCGTCGAGCGGCACCTTCTCGATCAGCATCTTGCGTGACGCCAGCTCCGTCTTCTCGGCGGTCTGCTTGGCGACCTGGGTGTGCTGCGTGATGCGCGGCCGCGACCATGACCCGGCCGGCAGCTGCTGCGGTCCGATCGCCGACACCAGCGGCCGGTTCATGTCGAGCGTGCCGAGGATCGGGCCGAGCAGCCGCTCGGGGAGCAGACCCGGGTTGTCCGCGGTCGTCTGGTGCGCGGCGGCGCGGTGGTAGATCTCCAGGCGCCGCATCGTGTCGTCGTCACGCGAGACGATGGCCCGCACGTGGTCGCGGATGTACTCGCCGGCCGAGCGGTACTCGATCGCCGCCGGCACGAGGTTCGGGTTGCGGGCCACGGCGAACGCCTCCGTGAGCTCGGCCGTGCGCCGCCCTGACTCGACGGCGATCCGGGCCCCGTCGCGCAGCGGCTGGAGCTGCTTCTCGAGGTCCTCCATCCGCTTGCCGGCGCGGGTGTACAGCTCCATCTCCTGATCGTTCAGGTCGCGCTTGGCCTCCTGCGCGCCCTCGACGAGCTGGTCCTGGAACTGCTTGCGCTCCTCGAGCTCGGCCTGCAGCCGAGCGAGCATGGCATCTGTCGCACCCATCCGGGCGACCTCCTCACGTGAAACGACGGTGGTTTCACGCAGTTGGCGTCACCCGCTTCACCGGCCAGCCACTGGCAGTCACTCCTCCGGTGGTAGTGCGTCGACTACGTCGAGGCGACACCGTAGCGCGCCGCCAGACGCTCGGCGAGGACCCGGTCCAGGTTCGGGGTCGGCAGTCGCCCCTGCGGGTCGGCGGCCACCACGGTCGGCAACGCCGAGCGGACGTCGACGACCGCCGCGCCCAGATAGGCCGGGGTGAACGTCAGCGCGATGTGGTCGAGGAACGCCTTGAGGATGCGGCGCCGGCTGCGGCCCTCCCACTGCTGGTTCTCGGGCAGCGCCCCGAAGCCGACGGAGCCGCACAGCATGCCGTCGGCGGCGTCGTCGAGCACCTGGTCGCCTTCGGCTCCGCGACGGATCCGCAGTTCCGACCGCAGCCCTTCGGGCCGGTCGGGGTGCAGCGCCTGGACCCGTCCGACGACCCGAGTCAGGTCGTGCTCGAGGTTGACGAGGAACCGGTGGGCCCGGTTCTGCACCTGGCCGAACGTGCCCGGGGCGAACGATTCCTCGATCAGTCGGCCCTTGTAGTCGGCCACCGTCCATTCGTCGTAGGGGACGGCGATCAGGTCGATGATGCGGTCGGGGAACCGTACGTCGGTGACCTGGGCCGAGCGGATCTCAATCGCCGCCTTGACGAGTAGCTCGCTCACTGCAGGACCCCCGACGTCAGTGTTTGGCTCGGTGAGGCGACCGAGTAGCGCTCCATCTCCTGCACCTGCTCAACGGTGAGCACGCCGAGGTCGATGAGGATCTGCCAGGTCTGAGCCCGCTCGTACGGCCCCGGCTTGATGTACTCGTCGCGGTTGACCTCGATCGTCGTGCCGCGGGGCAGCGCCCAGCCGGACAGGGCCGGCATGACCGACGCCGCCTTGGGGCGCAGCCCGGCGCGCCAGTGGTAGTCGAACAGCGACACGACATTCGAATAGGTCATCGAGTCGCCGCCCGACGGCAGACCGACGAGGAACGGCGGGACGCCGAGGAGGACGGCGATGCGCGAGTCGGTGAACTGCGACAGCTCGAGCAGGGCCATGTCGCGCGGGTTGACCTGCGTCGGCTCCCACTTCACGCCGCCGGACAGGACGGCGGGCAGACCGAGCCCGGCCATCCGGGCGATCACCCACTGGTTCTGCAGGTCGGTGGATTGCTTGGCGGTGAGCTCGTCGGGATGGGTGAGGATCGACGGCGGGATCCCACCCGCCGACGCCAGCGCCGAGCCGTAGCGCATCAGCGCCGCGGCGGCGACCATGCGGGCCCGGCCGACCTCGAGCGGGCCGTGACCGTGGGCGTCGTCGACGCGCGACTGGTAGCGGATGTGCAAGATGTCGCCGGTGACATCGAGCGTCCCGATGCTGTAGACCCGCCGCCCGGCGTCCATCTCGACATTGACCATCCACGGCGGCACGACATGGAACCGGGCCGGCCAGCCCGTCACGTAGTACGCGGTGGCGACGACGAACGCCTCGCCCAGGTGGTAGTCCCAGAACAGCTGCTTGGCGAACTCCTCCCAGCACGTGTACACCGTCGGATCCGGATTGGTCAGCCAGTCGGCGTCGAGCGACGGGGCAGCGTCGACCAGGTACGGCGGCATCGTCGACAGCAGCGACGAGTTGAGGTCGATGCACATCCACGCCGTGTCGGTGAGCGCCTCGACGCGGCCCCACCAGTTCGGGGTGTCCCACTCCGTCGGCCACCCCGACCACGGCGTCGGCCGGATGATCGACGGCGGCCACGGCGGCGCCGGCGGCGAGTCGACGAGCTCGACGCCGTTGGGGTCACCGGGGATGACGGTGTCGGCGACACCGACGGTCCCCGGGTCCGACTCCGGCGGGACCGTGTCATTGGGGGTCACCGGCGGACGCAGCGCCCGGTGCTCGACGACGGCGAGACCGGTCGAGGTGGTCCGCTCCTGCATCGGGATCCCAGCGTACGCCGAACTGACCAGCGAGTCAGTAGCTCAATGGATCGCCGGTGCCGGATGGCGGGCCACCGCGGCGCGCAGCGCCCAGGCGACGGCGCGCACGAGATCTGAGCGTTGCCCGCCGACGAACGCCAACCCACCGGACACGGCCCGCACCCGCACCGCGGCGAACTGCTCGTCGAGCTCGGGCGTCTCGTCGTGCACGACCCGGCCCGCCGCGACGAGGGTGCGCAACAGCGGCAGCCCGAACCGGGTCTCCGCCGCCCCGGCCCGATCCACACCGCGCGCCGTGAACGAGGGCCCGGCGATCAGCGTCGCCGGGAACGGGTGGGCGTCGACGAGGGCGCGGGCCTCGGCGAGGGCGGCGGCCCGGTCCGGGCACAGCCAGCCGTCGACCTCGAGCAGGTCGTCGCCGAGGGCGGCCACCGCGGCCACCGCGCCACCGCGCCCGAAGTCGTCCTCGACGGCCACCCACATCCGCCCCGCCGTGGCGTCGAGGGGGCGGCGCGCCAGCCGCCACACGTCCAAGTCGACGAGATCCTCGCCGGCCCCACCGACGGTCAGCTTGACCGGCCAGATGTTCAGCCACTGGGCCCGCACCGCCTCCACCGGATCGGGCTCGTCGGGGTCCTCGGAGGCGAACCCCGACAGCGCCCGGGCGACCTTCTTGGCGATGATCCGTTCCCGCCGCCCGGACCAGTGCGGCGACGCCGCCCGCCACGCCTGGCGGTCCTCGACGTCGGCGTGGCGCCGAGCCGACCACTCGATCAGCAGGTCCGAGTCGACCGGGTCGTGCACCTGGGCGAGAGCGGAGGCGCGCCGGTCGAGCATCAGCGACGTCGCCATCCGGTGCGCCGTCGACACCAGCAGCAGCTGCGACTGGATGGTCTCCACCAGCGTCGGCTCGAGCCCCTCATCCAGCGCCGCCGCCTTCACCTTCCACGCCTCGTCGACCACCCCCACCGTCGACGACTTGCCGTACGTCGCGTCCTTCGACGCCAGCACCCACCGCGACCCGTCCTCGAGCCGCTCAATCTCCTCCTGCGAGTTGACCTCCCGCACCTCGTACAACTCGCGGCCCTGCCCCCGACACCACAGCGCCTCGGGCCGCCACACGTCCTTGCACACGACCAGCGTCATCCCGGTGTGCACGATCAGCTGCGGCTGCCCGAACCGCTCCCCCTGATGCAGCCGCCACATCAGCAGCTCGCGCAGCAGCCACGACTTGCCGAGCTGGCGGGCCAACGTCAGCAGCAACGACTCCCACACCAGCCACCGCTCGACGTCGATCTCCAACAGCCGCCAGGCCACCAGCCGCTGCCACCAACGCAGCCGCCGCCCGGTCCGCGTCCGCACCCACCACTCGAACTCCGGACCCAGCGAGTCCACGGCCGCCGGGTGCGGCACCGTCATCAGCCGCGGCCACGTCGCCTCCTCCGGCAGGTCGAGCAACGGCTCCAGCCAGGCCACGTCCCACACCGGGTCGTCGACGTCGAACCCGACCGGCTCCGGCAGCTCGGGCAGATCCTCGTCGAACTCGTCGCCACCCCGGCGGGTCTCGTTGGCCAACTCGATCGCCTGCCGCCGCTGACACGGCCCGCACGCCGGCACCAGCACACAGCACCCCGACCCCTCGACATGACGGTGCCGCGACAACGGCGGATCGTGATCGGCCTCCGTCGCCCGCGCCCCGGAGCACACCAGCCGCAACGCGCACGGCCGCCCGATCAGCCGCCGCCGCGTCCGCTCGTACACCGGCCCGTACGGCGAGCCCCGCCTCGGCATCAGCACCCCGCCAAATAGATATTGCCGAATTGCGGTAAATAGAATCTGCCAAATTGGAGACTATAGCGGCCGACGAATTCCCGTAAATAGCCGGAAGGGCCCGGATCGGGGGCGGGCGCGGCGAGCAGGGGGGGAAACGGGCTGCGGAGGACGTCCGGCGAACTGGACCCAGAAAAAACGCGGGCCGGGCGCGTGGTCATTCGCGTTCGCGCTCCGCGTCGGGCGCGGTCGCGAGTCGCGCGCCGCGCACCGTGCGCCAGGCCTCGAGCTCGCGCGCCGCGTGCTCGTCGCCGCGCTGGGCGCGGGTGGTGAGGCGGTCGAGGTACTCGGGCAGGCCGAGGCCGGCGTCGGGGATCGTGGCCTCGGTGGCGGCGGCGCGCTCGGCGGCGCGGACCTCGAGGCGGCGGTACTGCTCGAGGTAGTCGGCGATGGTGATGCGCGCCTCGTGGTCGCGCAGGTAGGCGTAGGCCTGGGTGGCGAGGCTGGCGTCGAGCCGGGCGATGGTCTGGGTCCAGACGTAGGCCTTGGGGCCGGTGGGCCAGGTGGCGGTGATGACGTTGACGAGGTGCGAGCAGTCGTCGGAATTCATGAATCCATCACCGTCCGCGTCGCGCGCGAGATGAGAGTAACGGTCGCGAGATGTAACCCGAACCACCGGGCGGGCGGGCGGGCGGGCGGGTACGGCGTGACTCTTTGCGGACTCCGCTCGGACGTCCGGCGTGACATCATCGGAATCGGTCCGGTCCGTGATGGCTGGTGAACTGTCCCGTGACGGGGTCGCGGTCGGCGGTCTCGCGGGCTCGCCGTTTGCGTTCGGCGTCGATCTTGCGGCGGTGGTCGGTGTCGGCCTTCGACGGGTTGTAGTCGAGGAAGTCTGGCATCAGCAGCCCGCCGTCGGTGCGTACCCACAGGCGTGAGGTGATCGTGGCGTCGATCTCGCGGGGCCGGCCCATCGTGCGCACGACCTCGAGCGGGATCAGACCGTCGGTGCCCTTGGCTGAGGACCAGGCGCCGCAACGGACCCACAGCCCGGTCGCGGCGTTGCCGGCGGCGAGCACCTTGGGGTGGTCGTAGAAGCTGTCGTCGACTCGGAACCACACCATGCGTCATCGCTCCTCCAGCCCGAGGCGGATAGTGATCGTGCCGGAGATGACTTCGGCGTAGGTGGTGGTGTCGGCGAGGGCGATCCACAGTCGGCGCACGAGGGCGTGGGAGGTCTGGTGGATACCGAGGGCGGACAGGTCGTCGAGGACCTGGGCGATCGCTTGCAGCCGGAAGCGGTCGGCTTCGGACCAGCGGCGATGTTGGCGGGTGCCGCGCCGGCCGGGGTCGGTGGGCCACACGGCGTGGTGACGGATCCACCAGTCGAACTGGCGGTAGGTGATGCCGATGCCCTCGACGATGTCCTGCGAGGTGAGCTCGGCCGTCGTGTTCATCGCCGTGTCCGGTGTTGGGCGGCGTTGGGGCAGGTCAGCCATCTCCGTCGCCGTCGATCGGCAGTCGCTCGACGCCCTGGGCTTTCTCGATGAGCAGGCGCTGCTCGGCGAGCACGGCCTTGGCGAACGCCTCGTCGACGATCGTGCCGAAGTTGGCGGCCAGGGTGTGGACCCGCTTGAGCAGGTCCGTGTCCTTGACCGGTTCGTGCGCGACGCGGGTGACCTCGCATTCGAGGACGACGTGAACGCGTTCGCCGAGGTGGAACTCGACGGGGTCGACGGCGAGGCCGTCGGAGAGGCCGTCGCCGGCGCGCACGATGCGGATCGTGGACTGGGCGACGTCGCGGTCCTCGTACGGCTTGAGTGTCATCGGGCCTCCTTGGTGGGCGGTTCGTCAGCCATCGCGGGTCGACACCCATTCGAAGCCGCGCGACCGGTGCGGGAGCGGGTGACCTTCGGGCAGGTCGCAGCGCAATGGTGGGTCGACGGTCAGGATCGTGCCGATGTCCTCGCGGCAGCGGATGATGGACAGCGGTTCATCAGCCATACGCCATCTCCATCGTGAGCTGCACGGCGCGCCGGTCGTCCGCCGCGACGACACGGGTCCGCCAGGCCAGGGCGTGGGGCAGGCAGTTGGCGCAGGACACCGCGCCGGTGTGCGGGCACGGCCGGATCCGGCGGCCGCGGTAGGACCATGCCATCGAGTCGGCCGAGCGGAGACACCAGCCGTAGCGGCGGAGCCCGTCGGACTTGATGCCGAACCCGTGCAGGGCGAGCCCGTCGGCGTCGAGCGTCGCGATCAGGTTGGCGATGTCCTCGGTGGCCTGGCGGCGGCACACCGACCCGATCCCGACCAGGGCCTCGCGTTCGAGATCGATCCCGGCGCGGGCGTAGCGGTCGACGTGGCGGCGGTAGTCGTCGAGAGTCTGGCCCTGAACGACGGGGACGAACGGCAGATCGGCGGCCAGGTGGCGCAATGTCAGATAGTTGCGGATCGTCCACGCCTGGGCGACGTCGACGGTGGCGGCGATGGTGGAGCGGGCGAGGATCCACGGTTCGCACATATGGTCTTGCGGGGCGGCCCAGTCGAGTCCGCCGATCTCGTCGCGGTAACGCCGTACCGCGCTCGCGTAGTCGGCGGGTGTCGTCGTGAACTGGCCGTGTTGGGCGATCTCGGTGAAGGCGCCGGAGTCGAGCGCCCACCGGCCGATGGCGCGGGGCAGGGTGCGGCGCGCCATCAGGCGGCGGTGCGAGACGAACAGCGGGGCGTCGACCCGGGCCAGCCAGGCTGGCATGTGGGTGCCGAGGTAGAACCTCACGGGTCACAGGTCACGTAGTAGCGGGAGCCGTCGTCGGCTTGGCGGGGACAGTACGAAGACGGCGGGTCAGTGGTCGATGGCGATGCGTTCGACCCGCATCCGAACAGCAGCACGACGAGCATGAGGGCGCTGATGGACAGCGGTTCAGTGTCGCGCTCAGGCACGACAGCCACCGTGTATCGGGCAGCGACGACGGATCAGGATCGTGCGGTCGAACACGAGCCAGACGACCGCGTCAAGCGCCAGCCAGAGCGGGTGCGAGCGACACTGGCACACGCGTCGGGTATTGAACAGCGGTTCGATTCCGGGTTCAGGCACAGTCCCACGCTCCCCAGCCCTGGTCGGCGAGGATGCGTTCGGCGACGACGATCTGCTCGGCCTTCGACGCGAGGTAGGCGTGCACGGCGAACTCGTGCCCGCCGTAGGCGGCCCAGGCCTTGGTCCAGATCATCAGCCCGCCGGAGTAGGTGCCGGTGCGGTTGGTGACGAGCGGGTAGTCCCAGCGGCCGCCGGATTCGCACGCCGCGATGCGGTCCCACCGCGAGCCCTGCGTGTTCGTCAGCGAATGGTTCGATGCTCCGGTGGCGAGCTGCGCCTGGACCTCGGGCGTCTCGGCATAGGTCACGGCGGCGGCGGCGTCCTGCTCGTACCACGTCAGCCAGCGGTCGATCTGCGCCGGGGTGCACCCGGTGAGCGCGGCCAGTGACAGCGCCACGAAGATGCTCACCGGGAATGTCACACGCCTCACGTCGTTCCCTCGTCGGCCGTGGCCTCGATGACGGCGTCGCCCTGGCGGACGGCGACGGCGGGCGGGTCCAGGGTGATCGTGTAGCGCCAGCCGCCGCCGGCGCGCAGCTCGATGGTGTCGTCGGGGCCGTCGGCGACGGTGGCCTGGCCGCCCATCGTTCTGGTCAGCAGTTCGGAGAGGGCGAGTTGCTCTTCGAGGTCGAGGTCGCTGCTCGAGGTGGCCGGGCCGTCGGGTCGGCGGCGGGTGACGACGGCGACGAGGGCGTGGCGCCAGCGGTCGCGGGTTTCGGCGGTGGCGTCGGGGAAGGCCTTGGCGATCTCAGCGTGGATGCGGCGGGCCAGGCTCGGGTCGTGCGCCGGTGCTGGCTCTGGCGCGGGCGCGGGACTGCCCCAGGTCGGGGTGTCGGCGCCGGGGATGCCGTCGGCGGTCTCGGCAGTGTCGGTATCGATGACCGTCGCGGGTGGCTGGGGCGGGGCCGGAATCGAACCGGCGATCCTGCCGCTCTCCGCCCCAGCCTGGGGCCCCGCGGCGCTCGGTGCGAGCTGGCGGCGAGCCGGCGCGCGGCGACTCGTCGTCGGCTCGGGGGCGAGCTCGTCGGCGATCACCTCGGTGACGGCGAGGCCCATGACGACGTCGGCGAAGATGGCGTTGCACAGCTCGCTGGTGGCGCGGGCGAGCAGCATGTTCTCGGGGTAGCGCTGCCAGTTGTCCTTGTTGATGAGGCGGGCGCGGCGAGCCCGGTCGGTCGTCCAGGTGAACGTGGTGGTGTGGTCGCTGCCGGCGCGGCGCCCGTTCATCGTGCAGCGGGTGGCGGTCGATTCGATGATGTCGAGGTCATGGCCAGCGGCGAGCACGAGCCCGCGCATCGCTTGCGCCGACAGGCTGGGTGTGCCCTCGATGATGTTGATCGAGCGCAGCGACTCCATCGGGCCGAGCCCGCGCTCGGCGCCCGACATCAGCGCGGCGAGGACGGCCTCGGGCCGGTTGCGGAGTGCCTTGGGGACGAACTCGGTGGCGGCGACCCGGCCGGCGAGGTCGAGGTAGACCGGCAGCAGGTCGATCACGGCGTGGGCCCGGTCGACGACGGGCGCGGGGGCCGGGGTGTAGTGCAGCGGTGTGACGCTCACGAGGCGACCTCGGTGACGGGTGTGGCGAGCGGGAGGCCGATGAGGTCGTCCTTGGCGCGGTTCATGAAGGCGGCGACGTGGGCGACGTGGAGGAACACGGCGAAGATGTCGTCGCCGGACTCGACGGGGACCAGCTCGTAATGGCCGTCATCGCCGAGCCAGAGGGCGTGGCCGGCGTCGGTGGCTGGCATTGGTTGTTCGGCGCCGGCGTCGTCGAGCATGGTCTCGGCGTGGCGGTAGGCGGCGATCTGCAGGCAGGTCTCGGGCCACACTCCGGAGCCGCCGGTCTTGATGTCGAGCAGGCTGGTGGCGCCGCCGCGCAGCCCGGCCAGCAGGTCGAAGCTGCCGCCGTAGAACCAGCGGCGGTTGACGATCGGTGCTTCGAGCGCCAGCACGGTCGGTTGCCAGTCGTCGATGAAGGCGAGGTAGGCGTCGACGTAGCCAGCGATGGTCTCGGGGACGTCGATCTGTTCACCGGAGGCAAGCCGCTGGGCGATGCCGTGGATCTCGGTGCCCTTGGCGCCGCCGAAGTTGCGGGCCCGGCTGTGGGCGTTCTTGATCAGGTCGATGGCCGCGTCGCGCTCGAGGCGGGAGATGTCGTCGATGTGGTCGGCGGCGTACTCGGCGGCGATGCGGGCGGCCCAGTCGAGCAGGTTCGGTTTGGGGATGCCGTCGCGGATCAGGGTGGTCACGCCGGGGACGCGGCGGCCGTCGAGCTCGTAGCTGTGCCAGCGGCCGCGCTGGACACGTCGGAATGTCATCGGTGCCTCCTCGTCATCACGCCACCCCGCGTCGCCGCGGCGAGCCACTCGGTACGGTCGGCGGGCGCGCCGGTGGCTTCCTCCCCCGCCACCGGCGCGCCCAGGTCGGTCATGGCTGCCGCTTGATCTCGCGCATCAGTTCGCGCCGGCGCTTGGCGTCGCGCAGGCGCCGGTCCCAGCGCTCGCGGTCGTCGAGGTAGCGGTCGGCGGCGATGACGACGACGACCAGGGCGCCGAGCCCGGCGGCGACGATCCAGTCGAGCCCGCTCACCCGCTGTCCTCGTCGTCGAAGGTGAACGAGACGAGCGCGACGCACTGGTCGACCACGGCGAACGTGACGCCGGGGAAGCGCGCCTCGAGTTGCTCACGCAGATGGACCGCGTGCTCGGGGTCCACCGCGCTGGCGATGCCGACGATGACGCCGGGCCGCACCAGGTCGACGGAATCGGACAGCGGTTGATCAGCCATCGCTGGACTTCCACAGCGGGTCGAACATCCAGTCGTCATCGTTTGCTTGGTCATCGGCAAGGTGCTGCTGCCAGAGGCACTGCGAGCAATCGGCATCCAACGGAAGGCCGTGCTCGCATCGTCTGATGAACAGCGGTTCGTCAGCCACTCTCGGCCTTTCGTCGCATGGGGATGATCATCCCGTTTGATTGCCAGACGATCAGCTCGGACTCGACGAGCTCCTCGAGCAAGCCGGCCACCGGCCGACAGCAGTTCGGTCGTCTCGTCGAACCCGCCCACAAGGAGTGCCTCCCCGCTCTCAGCCAGCTGCTGACTCATCGGGATGTAACCGCCGATCATGCGGAGCTCGGGCTCGTCGGTCATCGGGCGAGGTCCCGGTACTCGGACGGATGCGGGCGGGCGTCGCGGGTGACGGCGTCGCGGTGGTCGAGCCAGTCGGCGCGGGCCTCCCGGTCGACCTCGTCGTAGACCGTGTCGGCCTCGGTCATGCCAGCCGCCTGATCGTGATCTCGGCGCCCGTCCAGGTGCCGTGGACCTCGACCTTGGAGGCCAAGACCGTGGCGAAGCGGGCGTCGTTGACGATCAGCCCGGCCGCCTCGATCGAGTCCTCGATAGCGCGCACCAGTTTCGACGTGTCGGGGGCTGAGATCTTGTGCGCCAGGCCGATCTGGCGGAGCCGCTTCGGACGGGACGCGGGCATCGGAAAGCGGAACGTCACCTCGAGGCCGAGCGCCCCGTCGAGCGGCGCAGTGTCGCACTGCTCGGCGACGTCGTAGGCGGCGGCGGCAACCATGTTGCGCCACACGGTGTGAGCGACCTCGGACTGCTCCTTGAGGCGCGGCCGGCCCGTGCTGCGGTCGATGAAGGCGACCTTTGAACCAGCCGGGGTAGGCACGCCGATGACCTTGATCCGCGCCAGCACCTGGGACGGGACGGCTGGCGCGGCGGGGATGTCGGCGAACAGTGCGGCGGTCGTCATGACGCGCTCCTCTCGGCCAGCCAGTCACCTGCGACGTAGGACTCGATGACCCGCCTCGACCACACCCACAGGCGCGGACTCAGGTCGGGGTCGATCGGCGGTGGGAACCGGCCAGCGCGGTACAGGGCGCGGACCCGGTCGGCGTTCCCCGTGCCGTCGCGGCGTAGCCAGCCGAGTTCTTCGGCGGTGGCCCGGGCGGTCAGGGTGAGAAACACCACCGAACATCCTGAACTCAGCCTCCTGTGGACAGCCAGTGGACAACCCACGCTGACTGTGCAGAAATCCTCGTAATCCGGTGGAACAAGATGTGGATAGGTATCGCCTGGGTAAATCGGGCATCATGTATCCACAGCGGACGGTGATGGCGGGCGGCCCGTGACGTGCGCGACGACACCTGATGGACCCTGACGCGCAACATCCTGGCGACGACCCTGACCCCGTACCGTCCCGCGCCGAAATGGCGGCAACGAGGCTGGCCGATGAAGTGATCGCGCGACGCACGTCTCTCGGGGATGAAGAGGGCGGCACTGCTGCGCGCCGCTCACGCAGCGATCGATCTTCCAGCCGACCTGATCCTCGAGCGTCTCTGGCTCGTCATCGTCTCCGTCGGTCAGTGCCGCGAAGCCGCCGGTCGCGATCAACCCGACGACGATGAGGACAACGAGCAGCACGAGCGACCGGCGGGTGATGAGCGGCGGCTTGGGTGGCGCCGGCGCGGGTCCGGGCGGTGGTGGAGGTGGAGGCGTGCTCATCGAGGATGCCTAGATAACGCTCACGGCCGCCAGGCGTTCGGAAGCATCAGCCGCAGTCCTCGCGGCGTGTGCCCGCGTGTGCCCGATGCATCGGATCAGGTTAGGCCTCACGAGTGTGAGCAGGTGAAACACGATGGCATCTGACGAAAAACCCCTGATTCGGCACCCTCTCAAGGTGGCGGCACGGGTTCGAATCCCGTACGGGCTGCCAATATCACCCCTGGTAGACGGCGCAATTCGCCGGATACCAGGGGTGTTGCATGTGGGGGGTCTTGTGCCGTTGTGCCGTTTCGGTTGTAGCGTGCCCGGGCGTGTACATCCAGAAGCGGCCCGACGGCCGATATCGCGCCCAGGTCAAGCACGACGGGAAGCGCCAGTGGACGCCGATCGTCAGGACCCAGGCCGAGGCCCGACGCCTGGCGGCCGAGCTGGTCCTCGAGCTCGGCGGCGGTGGCCGGTCAGCCGAGCGTCGCTACACGGTCGCCGACATGCTGATCGCTCATCTCAACGAGCGGGCCGGCGCATGGTCGCCCACCTACCACCACGATGTGACCGCCGTCGTCGACCGCCTCCTCGAGGACCACGACGCGTTCACGTCCCGTCAGGCCCGGTCCGTGACGCCTTCCATCCTCCTCGCCCTCTACCGGCAGCTCGCCCAGGACGGCTGGAGTCAGTGGCGGGTGAAGCGGCTCCACACGGTGATGGGTACAGCGTTCCAGATGGCGATCCCGTACGGATGGGCGACCAGCAACCCGTGCCGGGATGTCTCACCGCCGACCCCGGAGGCGGCCCACGTAAACCCTCCCACTGACGACCAGGTACGTGCCATCCTCGCCGAGTTGGATGGCCTCGACCTGCTCGCCATCCGGCTCAATTCGACGCTCGGCATCCGCCGCGGTGATCTCGTCGGCCTGCAGTGGACCGACGTCGACTTCGACCGGGCCGAGATCCTCATCGCCCGCTCTCTCGCCCACACGCCGGGCGCCATGCATGTGATGCCGACCAAGGCCGGCAAGCGCTCCCACCGCCGTCTCACCCTCAACCTGCCCACCTTGACGATGCTGCGACGGTGGAAGGCCGAGCAGGCCACCGTGGCCCTGGCCAATGGTCTGCCGGCACCGACGTGGATCATGTCCGACGACGGTGGCGTCACCCCGTGGCGACCCGACCGGGTGTCGCGCATCTTCCGCCGAGTCGCCCGGCGGGTCGGCGCCCACGAGGTCCGGCTGCACGACCTGCGCCACTACGTCGCCACGTCGATGCTCAACGACGGCGTCTCCGTCCACGACGTCGCCGGCCTGCTCGGCAACACCCCGGCCGTCGTCGAGTCGACCTACCGGCACTGGCTGCCGGGGCGGGGCCGGGAGGCGATGGAACGGATCGCCGCCCGCCTCGACGGCTAGCGGCGCGACGCCAGGGCGCGGGCGAAGTCCAAGACGATCGCCCGTTCCTCGGGCGACAGCAGCCGGCACGCATCGATCAACTCGGGCGCCCAGACCGGCCGCTCCAGCAGCTCGGCGAGCAGCCGGCCGATGTCAGTCGTCTTGTCATCGACGAGCGTCCGCACCTCGTCGACGAGCTGATAGAGGTTGGGGCCGGGCGGCTCCCGCCAGATCCGGTAGGCGTACCAGTTTGCCGAGCGTGTCCGACCCGTAGTTCCTCGAGGTCCGGCTGTTGACCGCCGATGGCACGCAGGTTGGCGACACGGGTGACAGCGTGAACGGTCTGGTCGCTGGTGGCCGGGCGACGTGGGAGGCGTTCGCGTCCGAGGACTTCGCCGAGTGCCGGGTGCGGATCACCTCGGCGTTCGAGACGGACTGAGCGCTGCGTCTAGTCCGTGACGCAGACCGTGATCTCGCGGTCGGTGTCGACCGGCTCGCGCTGGTGCACGCTGACCACCTCGAGGTGGAACCCTGGTGGGCAGCCCGGGCCCGCCGGCCCGGGCGGTCCTTGCGCTCCAGGCTCGCCAGCGGGGCCCGGGGCGCCCGCTGCGCCCGCCGGGCCGGGTGGTCCGCTGTCTCCGGGCGCACCATCGGCTCCGGGCGCACCTGCGGCGCCTGGCGGGCCAGCGGCGCCGCGCTCGCCGGGTGGCCCGTCGGCGCCGGCTGGGCCCGGCGCGCCATCATCGCCTGCCGCGCCGGGCGGGCCGGGTGTACCCGCCGCGCCGGGTGGGCCAACCGGGCCGCGGGGGCCGTCCGTGCCAACGGGTCCGGGCGCGCCGGCGGGGCCGCGGGGACCTGGCGCGCCGGTCGGCCCGGGCGCGGTCGTCGTGGTCGGTGGCGTGATGGTGTCGACGCCGCTGGCGGCCTGCCAGGTGTAGACGCCTCCGACCATCGCCGCGCTGGTGGCGGCGCTGGCGGCGAGGATGCGCAGCGCGCCGGTCGGGGTCACGGTGGCGGCGCGGGAGGCGCCGAGCGCGATTCGTTCTTGCCGGCGATCAGGCCGAGGAGGGCGCCGATGATGGTTGTGATCATGCCGGTGAGCGTCTCGACGATGGCCGTCGTGTCGGTGGTCGGGTCCTTGATCTCGATGATGGCGATGGTCGCCCCGGTGGCCAGGATCGAGATGGCGACGACGAGGGTGAAGGTGAGGATGATCAGGTCGGTGACGGAGCGCCCGACGATGAGCTCGACTGCCCGGCGCGGCCGGCCGGTCTCCTCGTCGGCCATCGGGTCACTCCCAGACGAGCGCCAGCACGGCGAGGACGAGGGCGACGACGGCGATCACGGCGACGAGCTCGGACCTCATTGCTTGCCGGGAATGATCTCCAGGTCGCCAGGGTCGATAGCGACGACCGAGTACTGCCCGGAGTTCTTGATCGAGTCGTGGGTGGCCTCGGTGACGCAGAACTTCCACGAGAAGTCGGTGGCGACCACCCAGATCGAGTTGTCGCTGTAGCGGGTGAGCAGAGCCATAACGTCGTCCTCCAGATCGGGGATCGGGGTCGGTCCGGGTGCCGGGCTGTCGCTGAGCATCTCGTCGACGCTGCGGGTGTCGGACCATCGGGTGTTGAGCACCTCGAGGTGCAGCCACAGCGCCCACGACTGGCCCATCTGCGACCCGGGGGATTGGGCGCGCCAGCCGCACTCGGGGCTGACCTGGGCGGGCCGGCCGGATGTGGCCGGCGGGCGCCAGATGCGGCAGCCGACGTAGTCGTGGATGGCCTGGATGCCGAGCTCCTGCGAGTTGTCGATGAGCCACGGGAGGACCTCGTCGAGCATCCGTTGGCGGCCGATGCCGGGGTCCTGGTAGCGCCAGTCGTGGGCGGCGCCCGACCCGTGCGACGACGGCGACGATCCGCCGACGACGGGCCGGGCGACGTAGCAGCCGAGATCCTGGCCGCCCCAGGTGTCGAGCAGGTAGTTGCGCCACGTGATGCACAGCGGGGCGCAGCGCTTCGGGTCGGGCTGCAGCGGCCGGTCCTGCCAGTTGTGGAACTGGGTCTGGACGGTCACTCGGGCGCGTCTTGGTGGTTGGGATCGTCCTCGTCGGGCTGGTCGGGGTCGACGGGCTGGTCGGGTGCGTCGCTCATGGGTTCACCTCCTCACGGGAGGGCTTGGACGGCGGACAGGATCTGGGCATCGGAGATGACGGCCGGGTCGTTGCCGGGG
>Ga0208185_1000367_pt1 | contig 22605 bp, 21 predicted proteins | sample EasRivMeERMLT700_FD_187532 | JGI IMG/M metagenome (GOLD analysis project Ga0208185, IMG submission 187532) | Soil microbial communities from meander-bound floodplain in the East River, Colorado, USA - East River MetaG ERMLT700 (SPAdes) (version 2) | ecosystem: Environmental > Terrestrial > Soil... | reverse complement strand
CGGTCCGGCGCAATCGTCACCGCCCCTCCTGGGTCGCGTCGTCCACCACCGTCAGGCACTTCAACGCCCGGCCAGCGGCCAGTACCAGGCATAGTAAGAAGGTGGATGTGCCGAGCGCAACGGTACGAGCGGTCAGCGGACCGGATCGATACTCGGGCGGAGCACTACACACGAAAGCTTCAGACTTCTGAGGAAGACAGCGGTGCTTGCGTGAATGGCCACGCATTTGACGATGCGCCGGGCGGGGGATAGAGTGCCGTTGAGTGAAAAATGGGGGTTGAATTTCCTATCGGCTGCCGGAAGCCTGTTTCGGCCCGGCTGGTACCTCCCGCAACAACCGATGAGAACGCAGCGCTTCGCAGCACTCGGACTCGCACTCCTCCTCGCTCCGTTCCTGCTCGGGGCAGGCCCCGGCGCACCCGAAGAGGGCACCGGGGCCGATGGGCCGGACGGGCCGGCGTCATTCTCCTTCGTCGTCTGGGGCCATCCGCGAGCCGGCGACGGAGAGCCCCCCGTCCACTTCAAGGAGATCCTGCAGCGTATCCGGGACCTCGGCGCCGACTTCGTGATCGTCACCGGCGACTGCATCAACGGGATGTATGCGAAGCCGAAGGATCCCGCAGTCCTGAACGGTGACTGGGATCGTTTCGAGACCGGAATTAAGCAGCTCGGCATCCCGTTCTACATAGCTCCCGGAAACCACGACGTGAATGATCCCGTCACGCGTGACCTGTTTCTCGAGAGGTTCCGAAAGCCACCCTATGCCTTCACATTCAAGGGTAGTCGTTTCATTATCCTGGATACGGTTGGCATCGATCGGCAGACTCGGGGCCCCACCCGGTACCAGCCCGGCCGCTCGAACACCTGGTACGCCGGAGCTATACCCTTCGATAACTACCAGATGAACTTCCTTCGCGAAGAAGCCGCCCAGGCGGACGCCTACGAGCACGTGTTCCTCTTTTTTCACCACAGCGAAGTCTGGCTCGAGTCGTCAAGCGATTGGTGGACGGAGGTGCACCCCCTGCTGAGCGGAGGACCGACGCGGGCGGTCTTCTCGGGGAACCCCTGGAAGGGCAAGTACCGATACGTCGAGCGCGACGGGATTTACTACATCGAGAGCGCCACCTTTCCCATGCCGTCGGTGTCCGGGTTGAGGCGTCAGCCCGAGCGGGCACGGGACTCGAAGCTCAACCAGCTCGACAACCTGCAGTTCGTCCGGGTCCAAGGTTCCGATTACTCGATTCAGACCATCGTGGTGGGAGCCCTCAGCACCCCAAGTCTGTCCCAGACCTACTGGGACCAGGTCGAGGAGGGACGTTCGCGCCGGGAGAAGCTGCTGGTTTGGTTCAACAAGCGCTTCAATTCTTACGAGAGTCTGATCTTGCTTGCGGTCGTCGGGGGAGGTGCCTGCCTCCTGGCCGGCGCCGTGTTGGGCGTGGGCGTCTCCAGGCTGTGGCGGCGCGGGCGACGGAGATCCGCGACGGCTTCGCACCGCGAATAGGCACCAGTATCACCGGAGAAAGAGGCGGCATAAGCCGCTATCGGCGACCACGATCGTCGGGCAATTACCCCAATTTGTACACTAAAGCAAACTCTTTCGATTCATCTTGTCTAGTAAGTTCAAAACAGAATCCGCGGCCATCTTGTATGCATAGAAACCACAATGAGTATCTTCCGGAAGATAAAGATCTACGACACCATTTTTGACTGCCTGCTTAAAAGTCTGAACCAGAGGCGCGACATTCAGTCCGTTAGTATTTTCCATCTTTTTAGCAATGCTCATATCCGTGTATGACTTATCCAGCAAATAATCAGAATATACGGTCGTTTTGTCAGGAAAAAACACCGCAATAAATTCTGTTGTTTTCGTTTTTCTTATTCGACTTTGCATTGATAGTAAACTGCATTTAGCCGTTTCTATTTGTTCATCGGTTACCCCTTTTAAATTAAAATCTTTTGTGGTAACTAAAAGCGAGTCATTCTCTCTACTTGAAAAAAGCCCCCCTCTGCTCAGTTGGAAACGATGCACTTCTGTTTTGTCAATGCCCAGGAAGCTCCGAAGTGCTACTTTCTTAAGATAATTTACGGTACTTGTAAATTGCAGGCCTTTAACAAAGTAGTTTCGATCTCTAGTTATTGTTCTCACTGGAATTCCTAATGGTTTAATATTTATTTTCGGCATATTGAATTGTTTTGTAATTGGCGAATTATCAAGGGGACATGAACTATTTCGACGGATTAAATTTCTCTCCACTGATTGGTATATGAATAATTTGGGTGGTTGCTGTCGATATATTGGGCTGTTTATAACCTCATCTAACGAAATATGGTTCATATTAAAAAGTATAGTAGTTAGTCCTGATCCGTTGCTGAAATAATTCAGCCAACTCTTTGAGTCATCCTCTGAGAATGAATCTCCCCAAACCACTACATCGTAATATTGTTGATAATCCTCGATTGAAGATGCTCCTTTAAATAATGGCTGTGTAAAATATTCCTGGGGAGTATTCGAGCGATAATCGTTTGTCAAATAACCGCCCATGCGAGTTAATGAGCCACCAAACGGTTCCATGTAAAAACTAAGAACCAGCATGGGAAAAAGAAAAATACTGCTGAATATCAACAGTGCCTTGTTGAACAGAGGAAAAGACATCTTTATTGTCTTGACCTGCCGAGGGAATTTCGGACCATTAATCACGGGAGAACGGCTCCCTAATGGATGGAATCGTAAGCTCCCCCGTCAAATAGCTAGTTCAGTAGTAGAGTTTTTCGCCGTGAGCTGCTCACGGGTCCAGGCGGATTGCGAGCGGCGCCCCACACCAGTCAACCAGACGGTCCAGGACTCGCACCACGCGCTTCGCCGGAAGCCTCGTATCGACCTCGATCCCCAAAGCCTCGCGCACCCCTTCATCGAGCACGTTGAGCGTGCGGAATCGCCGCCCGAGAAAGCCGTGCCGGCTGGCATGCCCGAGCCACCGACAACCCGGCTCCCTCGTGCATCACGCGCACCGCCTCCCCGACCTCCGCCTCCTTCAGAATCCCGACGATCTGCTGCTCCGAAAACCGCGACTCCTTCATCGTCCCATCCCCCGTTCAAGGATCGATGTAAGCAGACTACCTCTACTTATGAACTGCCGTCGAGTTCAGGGCCAACGTCGAATCGAGGTGTTTTATAACCGGCAGCGGTCGAAAGATAATGGGGTTATGCTTGATTAACCTGGCCGGGAAATCCGGGACAGCTCAGGGCAGTCTAAAATTGAAAATAAAGAAACTCAGAGGTCGAATCCATTTTAAATATGATCACAAAAAATAACAGTGAAAAAGCCAGTGCAACTACAGGTCTTGGTTGCCACTGGATTACTGAGCTGGCATTGGCGAATTTGGAAACTGACGTGCTATCTATAGCTGGTGAGTATTTTCCAAGAATCTGGTAAGTATTCGGTAAAAACCAAACTATGATCAGTAACAGTGTCAATAACAAAATCTGATTGATGCCCCCAAAATAGCCTACGTTCAATTCAAATCGCCAGCCAATAGACTGGAGCACATTGCCCAGTGAAAACAATTGATTAAAATAATCTAAATAACCCTGCGGCAATATAATTCCATTAGCTCCCGTCATGGCTTTGACGATTTCAATTGCGGTATCAAGGCTATCTGCACGAAAAAACACCCAAGCCACTACGACAGCCAGGAAAGTAATAAACCTTGCAATATATTGTCCACAGCAAACCTGTTGTTCAGTACCCCCTGTCAAGAAACAATAAAAGGCTCGCCACAAATGGTTGAGTATTAAATACAAACCATGTAACGCGCCCCAAACTACAAAAGTCCAACCCGCTCCGTGCCAAAGACCACCGAGCAACATCGTTATCAAGAGGTTAGTCATTCGACGTGAAGGTCCCTTTCGGTTTCCACCTAACGGAATGTACAAATAATCACGGAGAAACCTGGATAACGTGATATGCCATAGTTTCCAAAATTCAATAATACTAGTTGCTTTATAAGGCGAGTAGAAATTGAGTGGTAAACGAATCCCGAACAGATAGGCTAATCCCACAGCCATATCTGAATACCCCGAAAAATCGAAATATAACTGGAAAGTATAAGAAAGAGCACCGCCCCAGGCTGGAAAAAAACTGATCGTTGCACCCTGGTGTGCCCCATCAAACATGGGCGTTGAATATAGCGCAATACTATCTGCTATAACGACCTTCTTGAACAGGCCAATAAAAAATATACTTAAGCCAACCGCAATTCTATCGTGCGCAAATCTATAAATGGAATTATCCAAAAATTGGGGCAACATCTCCTTGTGTTGCACAACCGGACCAGCAATAAGTTGAGGGAAAAAAATTACAAACAGGCAATAGTGCGAGAAATTGTGCTCGTGCGTTATACCTCGGTAGGTATCTACCAAATAAGCAATTTGTTGAAAAGTAAAAAAAGAAATAGCCAGTGGAAGAACGATTGTTTCGAGGTGATAACTCTGTTCAAAAATCAAATTTGCATTATCTACGAAGAAATTTGCATATTTAGAATAGCCTAAAATTATTAGATTCGAAAAAACACCCAATACCAGCAATGCTTTTCTTCTAACACTGATACTTTGTTGATCGGCATGTATGGTTAAACCTCGACCTATCCAATAATTTAATGACATTGAACCGATCAAAAGTAACAAATATGCAGGGTTCCACCAGGCATAGAATAAAAAAGATGCTAATACTAACCATAGAATTGCGGCTTGTTGCCCCATCACCGAGCCGATTCGATAAAAAATAATAACCGTCATCGGTAAGAAAATTAAAATGAAAATGTAGGAATTAAAAAGCATTTGGATTTTAACTATTCACCTACCCAGAGCATTTCGGACCATTAATCACTGGAGAACGGCTCCAGAATGTGTCAATGACTTTGAGACACCCTTGTTCAGAAATTAGTGAGCAATGCGGGTGTCGTCGTCAGATCATGGACGGTCTCCTTGGGGTGGGTGATGGGTTTCGGTAGGTTGATGCCAACCACGGTCGGCAACGCCGGTAGGGTTGGCACGCGATGCTTGAAACGCGCCGGGTTCGCCGCGTAGGCGCTCTTCAGAACCTGCTCGTGCTGGGCGTGCAGCGCGGCTCCCTGCCCGAGGTGCACCGCCGCCGGCGTGACAGGGCCTCCAGCGCCCCGGTGTCGCGCTCGCGCCACCACTGCGTAAGCTGCGAGCTACACAACCCCTCGCGACGCAGCGGTACAACGATCGCCCCGGGCTCGCTCGCCTGGTCCGCTTCCGCCAGCACTGAGCGCTTGTACGTCGCACTGAACTACCGGCGCTTGGCCACGGCGAGTATTTCCGGATCCGGTCTCGCCCCCTGGTCCCGGGCTTGCACAACCTCTGCGACGCCGACCGTCGCCTCGTCCGATGAAATCACCTTCAGCTTCTTTCTCTGTGACATGGTTCGCCTACCCTTCGAGTCCAATTTTACGAAGATAGGTGTCTCACATTATATTAATGGCATAAACGGCATTCAGGGCATTCTCCTATAGTCTCTATTCCCTATATTCCATAGCTGGATCCGACCATGCCGACCTGCGACTGCCCGTCGAACGCCGTCGTCCCACTGACATAGCAGGGTCCCCGACATCGCGTAGCAAAGCCCGAGAGGTAACAACGGCCTTCCTTGCCTCTCGCGCTCTCCCGTCGCGTCGCGCGAAACGAGATTTTGCGCCCACGACGCAGCCGCCGTTGCACGCTGGCCAATTATGCGCGCACAATATATGCCCTTGGCCGCCCTTCCCCACGCCGGATCGGGCCGCAATTGCTGCAACCGGCAAATCACGAATGATGGGCGCAATTGATTTTCCTATCCCTCAATCCTATAAGTGATATGAACGACTTGCCGATAACAGAAGAGATATTGCAGATATTCCGCGCCGTCAAGACCAGCCTCCAGGCGAGCCCGCGAATTGAACTCTCGACTTTTCTCGGCGACCTATTCTGGGCGGTAATGTTGTCCGTGATCCTGGGCTTCGTGTACGTGAAGTTAGGTCGATCGCTGTCCAATCGCCGCGAGTTCGCTAGCAACTTCGTTCTTATCACGGCCGCCACGATGGTGGTGATCTCGCTTGTGAAGTCGTCGCTCGCGCTTTCCCTCGGCCTCGTAGGGGCGCTGTCCATCGTGCGCTTTCGAACCGCCATCAAGGAGCCTGAGGAGCTTGCCTACTTGTTTGTTGCTATCGCCATCGGACTCGGCTACGGCGCTAACCAAGGCCAAATCACGTTTGCAGCGTTTATCTTTATCGTCGCCTTTCTCTGGCTCCGTAGCCTCATACTGCGTCGGTCGACGAACCAGAATCTCAACATGTTAATCTCGGCCCCGAGCAGCCTTGGGATAACGGTGGAGCAAGTCATGGATGTGCTCAGTGAGCACTGCGCAGCCGTGCAACTAAGACGCCTCGACCAGGACAGTGACAAGATGGAGGCGTCATTCATGGTCGAGTTTGAGGGCTTCGAGAGCTTTCAGAAGTGCCGCCAAGCGTTGCACGCGCTCAACGAAAACCTGAGCATCAGTTTTCTCGATAACCGAGGCCTCTCGTAAGATGAGAATCCCGACCCAGCAGCGCCACCCGTGGAGACGAATCCTCCCATTGCGGCTGCGGCAGAGCCGTATCGCCCGCGCGCTTATGCTGTGCTTCCTCCTCGGGATCGCATTTTCGGCCGGGGTCGTGGCTTCGGTCCAAGGCTGGCCCCAGAACGCATTCGAGCGCGGGCTCAACGTTGCGCGCTACTCTGTGCGTCGGGCGCTTGCTGAGTGGAAGGCTGATCCCCTGCAAGTCATCATCGATGTGAAGCACAAGAATCTTCAAAAACTCTCAGACAAGCGCGATGAGGCTCTCTCGCTCGGCATCCTGCTCAGCTCGCCTGACGACTTCGTTTCCAGCAAAATCTCGATCGGTAGCGACTCTGCGTCGGCCAAGATCCGACTCAAGGGGGACTGGGTCGATCATCTCTCGGAGAAAAAGTGGTCCTTCCGTGTCCAGGTCGAGGGAGATCACACGCTACTCGGAATGAAGCAGTTTTCACTCCAGCACCCGTGGACGCGCAATTACCTGTATGAGTGGTTGTTCCATAAAGCTCTCCGACGCGAGGATATCATCGCACTTCGCTATGAATTCTTGCGGGTGACTGTGAACGGTGAGGACTGGGGGGTCTACGCCCTAGAGGAGCACTTCGAAAAGCGACTGATCGAGTACAACCGCCGGCGTGAGGGGCCGATCCTGCGGTTCAACGAGAGCCTCCTCTGGGAGCACAAAGCCCGCAAAACTGGTAGGAAATATAGCGCGACCGCTTACTACTCGGCCAACATCGACACGTTCCAGCTCAATCGCACGTTGGCGAGCGATACCCAGCACCCGCAATTCGTCAAGGCGGTGCAGTTGTTGGAGGCCTTCCGACACGGCGAGCGCACAGTGGCGGAGGTGTTTGACACGGAGCGGTTGGCACGCTTCTACGCACTCAGCGATCTGATGGGCGCCCAGCACATGCGCTTTTTTCACAACCTCCGTTTCTACTACAACCCTGTCACCTCGAGACTCGAGCCCATCGGGTTCGACGCGGACGCGGGGAGTAAGATTACGAGTTTGCTTGAGGTGCAGGAGCGAGAGGATGCGAGCGCATTCTACGACTTCGGGCGCGCGTTGTTCTCGGATACCGAGTTTATCTCCGCGTATCACCGTGCGCTTGAACGTTTCTCCTCTCGCTCCTATCTTGATAGCCTGCTCGCCGATGTCGACGAGCCGTTGAGGAGGAACCTCCGCATCATTCAAAGTGAGTTTCCCTCTTACGATTTTGACATCAACATCTTCTACGCCAACCAGCGGCTGATTCGGGATTTTCTCAGGCCGGTCAAGGGGCTGCACGCGTACGCGGCACCAGCATCCAACGGCCAGGCTAACGGCACCCGCTTTCACGTAGCCAACATACAGTCCCTGCCGCTGGAGATAATCGGCGTGTCATTCGGAGGCGAATCGATGCTCGCGCCGGTGACCCCTCTCCGGCTCGCGGGCAAGCTTTCCAATACTCCCATGCGCTTTCACGACCTCGTTCTGCCAGCGGCTAAGGACACGCCCGGCGGTGAGTCGCCAACGGTGCACTATCGGGTGGCGGGGCTCGATGATGTTTTAGTGGCGAAGACCTTCCCGTGGTCGCCGGTTGCTCCGCCTCGCTTTCTGGACGACCCCACCCGGATGACGCCCAACGCCAGTGAGTTTGACTTCGTTGCGATCGATGAGGCGACGCGTACCATCCAGTTCCGAACCGGCCGCTGGACCATTGACCGCGACTTGGTTCTTCCTTCCGGCTTCGAGGTCGCAGTAGACGCCGGCACGGAGCTCGATCTCGTGCGGGGGGCTAAGCTCATCTCTCGATCCCCACTTCGGTGGACGGGCCGCGAGGAGGCGCCAATCATCGTGGGTTCATCAGACGGCACCGGGCAGGGAGTCGCCGTTATCGGACCGGGAGCACCGTCGGTGCTGGTGTACGTCGTGTTCCGCAACCTTGCCGAGCCGAAGGTCGACGGATGGGGGCTCACCGGTGCCGTAACTTTCTACGAAGCCCCCGTTAGCTTCCTGCGCTGCGTGTTCCAAGACAGCCGCGCTGAAGACGCGCTCAACATCATCCGCTCTTCTTTCAAACTTAACCGAAGCCTATTCATGAACACATATTCCGATGCACTCGATGTCGACTTCAGCGATGGTGAGATCGTGAACACAACCTTCCTGCGTACGGGAAACGACGCCATCGATGCTTCCGGATCGCGCCTCAAGCTCGAGCACATCCGGGTGCAGTCGCCTGGGGACAAGGCCTTGAGCGCCGGGGAGGCCAGCGAAATAGAGGTTCGCAACATGGAGATCGTGGACGCCGAGATCGGCGTAGCTAGCAAGGACCTTTCCAAGGTTAGCATGTCTGACGTGCGTATCTCGGGCTCAAGGCTAGGGTTCACTGTCTATCAGAAGAAGCCGGAATTCGGTCCGGGCACGATACGTGCACAAAAGCTCGAGATCGCGAACGTCGAACGACCGTACGCGGTCGAAGCGGGCTCGACCCTGGTCGTCAATAACCGCACTATTGCCCCGACCGGGGAGAAGGTGAAGGAGATGCTTTACGGCGCGGAGTACGGGAAGGCGACCAAATGAGGCTAAGGGGATGCACTACCCACGGCCTCGCAGAAGCCCCAATATCGGCTCTCAAGAAGCAACAGAGGCGGCCGGGATGGCGCCGGCATCTGCGCTCCAAGCGTCTGTGGTTCGGTTTTGTCGGGGGACTGCCAATCTCCTTGCTGGGTGCTCTGATCTACCGACGGGTAGCATAGAATGGCCGAGGAGTATCGCAACGAGCGCAAGCTTCTCACTCCACTATCGCGCCAAGAAGTCGAGGGCGTGATCCGTCACCATCCCGCACTTTTCCGACCCATTCACGGGGTACGTCAGGTCAACAATATCTACCTTGATACCGCGGACAACCGGAACTATTTCGACAATGTCGACGGTTTTAGTCACCGCCAAAAAGTCCGTATTCGCTGGTATCAAGGCCTCTTCGGCTTGGTGCACTCTCCCACGCTGGAGTTCAAGATCAAGCAGGGATTCGTGAATCGAAAGGTCTCGTATCCGCTCCGACCGTTCACCCTTGACGAGGGGTTTTCGGCCCGGACCTACCGCTCTATTATCGAGGCGGCCGTGCTCCCAGAGGCGCTTCGCAAAGAGCTGCTCTCGCTCGAGCTTCGCCTACTGAACTGCTACACGAGGAAGTACTTTGTTTCAGGCGACGGTCGGTTCCGACTCACTATGGACTGGTCTCTCTCGTACTACCTGCTTCGGCAGAACGGCAATCTATTCCGACATCGCTTCGATGATCGCGGACACTCGATCGTGGAGCTCAAGTACGAGCCGGAAGCGAACGCACAAGCGCCTGAAATAACCAGCCGGTTCCCGTTCCGGGTGACCCGAAGCTCGAAGTACGTGATGGGTCTCGACAATCTGCACGGCCTGAGCTACCAACGGTCGACGAGGGCCTATTGAACTCCGCAAGCCCGCGGTGTGAATTCTCCTCGGCCGATGCTCTCGCGAGAAGGCGATCCTTTTTGGACAAGTTTCACATCCTGCGCCACCTGGGCGATGCACTCGGCAAGGTGCGCAAGGCCGAGTACGAGACCTGCCCCGGATTCTAGGACCAATTGTAACTTGAGAGAATGGCTCCCGCCTGCGAGCGAGGAGCCCATGAAGAAAAGCCGGTTTACCGAGGAACAGATGGTCGCGATCTTCCAATCGTGGACGTGCTGATCCTCGCAGCGAGCGGCCCCGCCCGAAGTAGCCCGCGCTACACGCCGAGGCGGTCCGAGCTGGCAGCCAGGATGCGTTCGGCTCGCGTCCGCCAGGTGTAGCGCTCGAGGAAGACCTTCCGCGCCCGCTCGCCGAGCCGGCTCCGCAAGGCCGCGTCCGCCTTCAGGAGCTCGAGCTTGCGCACCCAGTCCTCGGCGCGATCCGGCTCGCACAGCAGCGCGGTCTCGCCGTCGGAGAGGACCTCCTCCAGCACCGGGAGGCGCGAGGCGATGATCGGCTTCCCGACGGCCATGTACTCGAAGAGCTTGAGGGGCGACATCCAGCGGGCGGTATCGAGATCGCCACCCAGATGGAACGAGACCTTGCGTTGGTAGGGTGCCACCAGGACGTCGAAGGCCTTCCGGTACTGCTCGGCCTGGCGAGGTGACACGAAGCCGTGGAAGGTCACGTTGCCGAGGGGCTCGAGCTGCTTGCGCCAGCGATCGATGTCCTCGGGGAGCCCGCCGACGAAATGGAAATGGGCCCAGGGGCAGCTCTCGGCCGCCGCCGCCAGGATCTCGACCCCCCGGCCCGCATACAGATGCCCCACGTAGCCGACGTGCGTCTTCCCGGCCGGGTCGAGCCGGACGGGTTCGCACTCGGTCGCGGCATCCGCTCCATCCGGAGCTACGGTGATCCGACCCCGGATCGTCGGGTAACGCTCCTCGTAGAACCGACCGAGCGCCTCCGTGATGACCACGAGCTGCAGGAAGCCCGGGTGCCTCAACAGCACCGGCAGCAGCCGTCTGGCGAGCAGGCTCTCTTCGGGAAGGTGGGGCTCGTAGGCGACCTTCATGCCGAGCAGGGCGCCGAAGAAGCAGCACGCCAGGGACCGCGAGTGCAGCAGATCCGGCTGGAGCTTCCTCGCCGCCCGGGCGGCGTACCAGCCGTACTGGCTCTTGCGCAGCGGCCCGCGGATGCGGGGTAGCTGGACGATGGGAAAGCGGGCTTCGAGGCCGTAGAACTCGAAGACGTCACCCACTCCGGACTCCTCGAACTCCTGCTTCGCATGGACGAGCGTCACGTCCTGTCCGCAGCCGGTATAGGCCGCGCACATCTTCATGACGTGGACGCTGTTGGCCGCTCGCGAGGGAATCGCGGAGTCCGCGCAGTAGGCGATCTTCATCGGAGTCTGCTCTCTCGCACCCGGCCGACCTACCGGACCGCGGCCTTGGCCGTCTGGAGGGCCACGCCGAGGACCGCGATGGCGATCGCCAGCATGTAGAACAACAGGACGGGATAGGCTCCCAGGAACTCGGCCCCGACCGTCCAGGCGATGATCTCCTCTCCAAAGAGCGCGAACCCGAGGAAGACGAGCAGCCCGGGGGAAGCCCAGTGACCAGAGTCGGTCATTTGGTAGCCATTCGGCCGGTGAGTCGTTGCTCCATTCTATGCCGCTCGGCACGCGCTTGAGCGGGATCAGGAAACGAGCAGTCCATCGTAGACTCGTTGAATACGGTTGACGGTGCCCTGAATGTCAAACTTCTTGCTGTCACATTTTGCCTGCTCGCCGAGCTGGAACCGCTTTTCCTTATCCGTCAGAACCTCCTCCAACGCATCGGCCAACGCTCCGGCATCGCGGGCAGGAACGAGCCGCCCGTTGTGTCCATCTCTGAGCACCTCTCCTAGCCCATCCACAGGTGTGGCGACAATGGGGCGTGCCATCGCCATTGCTTCGAACAAGGTCAAGGGTGTTCCCTCCCACAACGACGGAAAGACCTGAATCGTCAGGAGAGACTGTAATAAGGGAATGTCCGACTGGTAGCCTGTGAAGACGACGTCGTTGTCGATAGCTAGCTCGCGGCACTGGGCTTGGAGTTGTTCCATATACGGTCCGTCCCCAATGATCATCAATTTGAACTTAAGCCCCTTTTTCAACAAGTTGGCCGCTGCCTGAAGTAAATACCGGTTACCCTTTTGTTCATCAAGACGCCCGATTGATCCCAAGACTGGGCAGTCTTCGGGAATACCCCATTTTCTCTTCTCTTGAGCGAGGCGCTCTATTTCGAGAACCGGCTGAAAATCGCCGAGGGGTGCCCCATTGAAGATTACTTCCACTTTCTGAGTCGGCAAAAACCGTTCCTTGACCATGAACTTCTTTACTGACGCCGAAACCGCTATGCCGTAATCGGTAAAGGGAGCGAGTCCGAAATCGAACGGAATCTGATAGCGCGGCATCGCAGGGTCTACAAAATGCTCATGAATGATCGTTTTAACTCTCGCGATCTTGGCTGCGATACGACCAAAATTGGATGCTCCATATCCGTGCAAATGTAGTATCTTTGCGTCGTAGCGCTTCACCAATCTAACAATAGCGGCAACAGTGGAAAAATCGAACTTTCCCTTGTTTAGAGAGATCACCTCGATTCCCTGCTGCTGCAAATTCGCACACGCATCATCGGCCTGACGCAGTCCCACAAGACGCACATCATAACGATCATGGTCGAATCGCGGCAGCCACCAGGAAAAAAGACGGGACACGCCGTGAACGCTCGAGCCGCGCACGCCAAATTTATCGGCAATATGTAGCACCGAAATCTGTCCAACCATAATCTCTCTCAGGCGGAAAGAGCGCGCCAACCCCGATCGGTCACGGATCCTCTCAACTGCGTACGGTCTCAAGCTGATCAGGTCTGCCGGGCGTAACGGCATCTACCTTGAGCGTGATCTGTGGGGGAACCGGGTACGACCGATCCGGATCCCAGTGAAATGCGTTGGTGGCCTCATCGTATCGCAAACCTGAACGCTTCCAGAACTCCAGAATTGGTGCATTGTTCTTCGTTGGCCGATAGTGGGCCACGATGTTTGTCACGCTACGTGACTGGAGATACTGGATCGCAACCGCGAGCATTGTCTCTTCGACCTTGCGCCCCATCACTCGACAGCTCAGGAGATAGTCAACAATCGTCCCGATTTCTTCACGCACCTCGACACTAACGAGACCTGTCAGTCCTGACGATCCAAACTTGTCGGACACATGAACCGTCCATACCCTTCTGTCTGGCCGATCGGCCCAGGCTGAAAGCTCAGACTCCGTCATTCTTCGAGTACTCAAATTCATTTGATTTGTCTTGTTGAGCAACTGGACCGCCCGTGGGAGATGCGCGCTATTGAGCTCGTCAATTTTTACCATCATTTCAAGAGTCTGGAGCCACTCATCCAGCGACCCCACACGGGTCTTGAGACGGGTTCGCTCACGCTCGGTGACATACATCTGTGTGCGCTCGCGATCCTCTTGACTGACCGAAGGCGCATCAAAACATGAGAGGCCGAACAGCGCTTGCCGGTAAAGCATGGGATCATCCGGCCACTCCGGCACAAGGACCTCGGGTAGCGCTTCTCTAACACGCGCGCGCTCGAGTGGGTTGTCGTCAAGAAACACCACCGACTGCAGACCGAGATTCAGTTCCGAAACAAGATCGACGACGTTTTGCGCTTTGTCCTGCCAATTTATCTTCCATCCTGCGAGATCCTTTGTTCGCAAAACCATTTCCGGATGCTTCTCAATTGCCTCCAATGCCACATCTTCCTGGTTTTTACTCACCACGCCTAAGAGGATGCCCCGATGCGACAATGCCTTGAGTGCTTGTTGAAAATCTACGAACGCCTCGCCAACTGGATCATGCCCCCCAAGAAGGAGCCGCTCCCAACCAGTCTCGCCCACCGTGCCCCCCCAAAGCGTCTCATCGAGATCGAGAAGAATGAGCTTCTTCGCCTGACCGTGAATGCCCCGGAGTACGGCCTTGACATCTTTCGCCGCCTCTCGAAACACTTCGTTGCCAAATGGGACTTTGGCCATGTACCACAACTTGGGGTTGACAGCACGTTGCCCCGAAGCCTCAATCCATTTCTGCGCGTTGAGCAGATGCATGTTCGGCGCCTGGTCCAGATGCTCTGCAAGCCTAAGATTCATACGCATCAAGATATTGGCGATCCCGCACTCATGCTTCATGTCTTGCATGCTGGACGCTCGCTGCGACGCTGGAACCACCCACGATGGGACGATGGCACACTTGACACGATGCGTGACACGCATCAATACCGAGGCATACGAATCAACTTCCTTCAAAATCGTCTCAAGACTCACCGTCTTGTGATCGTGCAACTGGCGAAATGACTCGATTACCGCATGTGGTTGCGTCCAGATGATCGCCATCTCAGGGCGATGCTTCCAGCATTCCATCGAGTCGTCCATCAGGACTTGGATCACTTGTCCAAACGGCGCGGCCGTCGCTTGTACCAAAGGACGCTCGGGACTATTGCTCAAGTACCCCACCGCGTTGTCGACGTTAAAATCTGAAATGACAACGCATGTGAACGTCTGGTCATCCATTGGGATCCCTCGCCAGTATCGATGCGATGTATTCGACTAGTGAGGAGACAGTCTGATACGGGTTGGCGGTTTGCAAACGTGCCCGCGTATCGGCAATGTTAATGGTGACACCAAACTCTTCCGCCACCTGCTCCTCAACTGCGACAACCAGGTTCACCAGACCGAGCGAGTCCAGGCGTCCCGATTCGCCCATGAGCACCGTGTCACTTGACTTTTCCAGCCGCTGCTCCCTTGCACGTGCCTCATTAATCTCGTCAATAGCTCGAAAGACCGCGCGCTCGATTCGTTCGATTCTGCCGATTGGCATTTCAGAGGGGCTCATGCTTAATGGTTATGCCCTGGGCAGCAAAACAAGTCTCTGGTGTAGCGCGGCAATTGTAAACGGTGGAATGTCTTCTCTGACAACCGCTCCAGCACCCACGACGGACCCTTTACCAATTCGCACCCCATCTTGCACAACCACGCCGGCTCCGAGCCAAACATCGTCCTCGATCACTACGGGACCCTTCGAGTAAAGACCTTGGTTCATCATCGGAGTCTGTGTATCGTCAGTATGGTAGCGGCCCCCTCCGATGTAGCATTGGCCAGAGATCATGACCGAATTTCCGACCTTGATCCCACCCGCTGAACTCAACTGGCACTGGCTGCCGATCGTGCAACGATCTCCAATGAAAATCCACGAGGTTTTTGCTTGAATAATCGTGTCTCTGGCGATCATCACGTCATTGCCAATCTGAATCTGCACGGTGTCCTCTCCTGTCCCCTTGCCATCGAGGAGACAGCCATCGTCAATGGCGACCCGCTCTCCGATGACTATCTTCCCCGGATGACGCAAACTGATACTCCTTCCCCAAAGGACGCCAGTTCCCAGTTTCCTGAATAGCAACGGATAACACCATTTGCGAAGCATGAATCCCAATGCTCCAGGGAGCGAGCCAAGGCAGAATGTGAGGAACTCAAAAGCGAGTAACGCACTGATTCCATCAGAGCCAACAAAGAACCCTTGATACTTCCGTAGCGACGATTCTCGAGGTTGAAAGAGCTTCTGAAGCACCGGGTCCTTCTCCACGTCCCGATCGTGTCTCAAGCCCTGTACATGAGCAGAATTGTCGGGACCTGCGGTGCTCCCCTGCCCCTTCGTACTTGCTCCAGGCTTGAGTTCTGCCATCCTTTCCTCTTCGGTCTATATCGTCGGCGCCATAATGGGCAAGCCCTCGGGCAATCAATCCTTCACCTGCTTGCTTAACGTGATCAATTGTTCAAGCGTGCTGCGTCCACGCATTGAGATTCCCGACCCTTTCCTGAAGCATCTTCATTGGGCCAAACCCACGCGTCGTGCGCATGATTCGGATGCCTGCGCAGCCAAATCGGATTTCTCTCTCGGAATTGTTACATAATCTTCGGTTCGCGAGATAAGGGATCCAAAAAGCAATATGGCTCCCTTATTGAGCAGGGGTTCTCTTAGGGGAGCCTAGATCAATCCCCGCTGTCGGTACCAGGCGGCCGTTCGAGCAAAACCGTCAGCAAGCGTCACTTTCGGTTCGTAGACCAGGTAACTTCGGGCTTTCTCGATCGAGAAAGACCTATCCATTGTGAAGAATTCGAGCCGCCGCGGATAAAGGGGGGGGTTGATACCGAGCGGTATACATATGCGTTCGCATGCGACCGCGGCGAGTTCCACAGGCCATGCGGGAATCCGCAGCCACGGCCGCGGCCGATCTAATACGTCGGCAATTGTATCTACAGCCTCACGGATTGTGACATGGGATGCGCCGCCTATCGTGAATACCTCACCCAAGGCGCGCGGGTGGCTTCCGGCAAGCATGAAACCGTCGATCAGATCGTCGATGTAGGTGAAATGATAAAGAGAGCGTCCACTCCCGATCAACACGAACCAACCGCGCTGAATGGCTTTGAACAACTTCAGAAACCGAAGATCTCCGGGTCCATAGATCCCCGCTGGACGCACGACGACGCCAGGCAAACCGGCTTCGAAGTACTCACGCGCAACCAACTCGCCTTCAAGCTTCGTCTGCTGGTAGTGGTCAGCGGGCTGCGTGCGGTATTTCTCGTCTGCAGGCGGATGATCGATCCGACCCTGCACGCCCACCGTAGAGCAATGAATAAACCTCCCCACGCCAGCCTGCTTCGCGGCTTCAGCAAGGTTTCGGGTCGCGTCCACATTGACTCTCGTGAACTCGGAACGGTCGGACGTCTCGGTCCGATACAACGCAGCGATGTGAAACACTCGATCGAATGGCTCGAAAGCACGCAATACCTGCTTGGCATCGGTAATGTCGACTTCGCGGCAGTGGACGCCCTTCTCCCGGAGCGGCTCGGCGCGTGTCATCGAGCGCACGAATGCCGTAACCTCCGCGCCTTCGTTGACCAGCCGGTTCGCGAGAGCGCCGCCCGTGAATCCGGTCGCGCCTGTCAGTAGAACTCGCATTCTCAAGATTTCAATCTCAGTAATACCTGGTTTCGCAAGAACCACCACAGCGATTCTTTGGGGCCATAGGGATACAAATCTTTAGCCGCTGAATTCCTGATTCTCGCCGAAGAACATTCAGCGCGATAGGAACAAGGCTCAGCTTCCGTAGATCAACGGCATCTGCGAGTGCTTCCACAAAAGCGTTGTGCACAAGGTCTAGCAGGTCGCGTTCCGAACGAAGATCTACACCCCAGCCGAGGAGCTGCAGCATGCCCTCCATACCACGTATGCGTATTTCGTTTCTGCCGGCATTTTTCCTTCTCCCTTCGACGCTTGGATCAGCTACACCTAGTAACTTAAATAGTGCGTGCCTTCACGGGCACGCCTGAGGACCTTGTCTTTCATGACGGTAAATACAGATCTTCTGCCCTTGCCAGGAAGGCAGTAGAAAAAGTCAGGTCCAAGACGGTAAACGGAATATGGATCGGAGTCCACAGTCAGCTTGGTATTTCCATTAGCTCTGCCAGTGAAAATGGTTTTATAGCCAACCTGTTGGCAAAGCGCTGTCGTGAGGGGGCCTCCGACTCCCCACGGGAGACACATGTGTTCAACTACCTTTCCGTGCAACTGTTCTTCGATCCGTTGTTTTGAGAGCTTTAGCTCGTCAAGGATTGCTTGCCTTGTCGTGTCCATGCTCTCCAGGCCGTCCAGACTCGGGTGCGTAGCCCGGTAATCCTTTGCTACCTGCAAGAGGATACTTTTCCAGTTTTTGCGCTTGAAAAACTCATTTCCGCCGTGGTTCTCGACAAAACCAATGCAGTACTCCTTCAAGCACGGATCCTCAAGGTATTCTGGCATTCCGGCGAGTCGTGGTGCCGATTCATAGACCGGGCTACCTGGCCGCAATTTGTGCTTATCAGGCGTCTGCAGATCCAATTCCTTAAACATCGAAAACTGGAAGACGGAATACACTTCTAGATTGTAGGGACTGACGAAATCAATAATCTTCGGAGAGGTGAAGACAAGCGTGTGCCTTAGAGAATGGGATTGGAAGTCCATCACGCCAGAGTCGTGCATTTCACGAATCTCCTCCCAGGTTGCAAAGGGATAGCGTCCACGGCTGCGCGCATCTAGTTCCTCTGGCGTCGCTTTGCCCGCCCACACGTCCTCCAGATTCGGCAGATATGAGGGGCTGGACTGGATTCGGTCAGGAATTAAGAAAACAGTGGCGCGAAAACCGTACTTTTTCAGCAAGGGATACGCAGTGTTCCATATGCTGGCAAGGCCGTCGTCAAATGTGATGCACACCGGGTGCCTGAATTTTTCGTTTTCCTTCCGAAGCAGAATGTCGCCAAGATCCTCCGATGTTATAGAGGTGTAGTCGTTGTCTTTCAAATAGTTGAGCATCGCCTCAAAGCGTCGTGGTTCCGCGTCGTGGAAGCAGAATGCTGGAACATCACGCTTTGCAATTTTCCTGCCATAGATGAAGGAAGGGTATTTCCCTCTCATAATGTCCCATGACATTAGGCCAACTTCAGAGCAATTGCGAAGGGTTCTTTTTAGATTCAACTAGTACTCTCCTACCGAATGGTTGTTAGTAATCGGTAATATTCATCAACCATTGTTTTCTGACTGAATCTTTTCTCCACAGTATCTCGCCCACTGGTTCCCAGTCTTGAGGCTATATTGGGATCATTAAGCACCAGGTCTATGCATTCACGAAGCTGTTCTCGGTTTCGCGATTCAAAAAGCAGCGCATCTACAGTATGCGTTACTATGTCTGTTATACCGTCAATCCGCGAGGCCAGTACCGGAAGTCCACAAGACAAGGCTTCGAGGAGCGAATTCGGCATGCCTTCGGATTCAGAAGGAAAAACAAAAAAGTCTGCTGCCTGCAGGTATTGGACGACACTGGGGACATATCCGGTAAAAGTAATCGACTCCTCGAGCCGATTCTTCGCGACAAAATTCTTTAACTGGTTCTCGTAGGACAGGAACTGGTTTTCACCGCCTCCCACCAGCAGCAAATGCGCCTCGGGGTGTATGTCCGCGACCGATACCCAGACGTCGAGCAGAAGCTCGAGCCCCTTCCCCTTGTTAAGTTTGCCCGTGAAGCAAAATATCTTTCGATTCGGTAGGCCGAGTAAGTGCCTCAGAATGTTCCTCCTATCGGATGAAACCGGGATGAAAAGTGCTGTATCAACACCGTTAGGAATGTGCCATATCTTCGCGGTTGGCACCCCGGTATAGCGGAAGTCATCCTGTATTGCCTTGCTGATGCTTACAAATCCATCGGCCTGTCGAAGGATCGCATTGCGGATAAACAGAAAAAACCTGATAAAGGGCAAACCAAGCTTCTTGTGCCGATATTCATCGAGGAAATTCCTTCCAGACATTTCTTCTCTGACACCCGCCCTCAGTACACACTTCTTGCCGAGCAGTTTGGCCACTAGAAGCCCGAGTATCCCTATGCTTCGAAAAACGGAAATGTAGACCACGTCATAGTCCCTGCGCATCTGCACGAGCTTTGCGAAGGCAGGGAAAAACATCAGGTACTTGCCCCAGCGCGGCATGCCGCTCGGGGGCACTCGGTACACAGGTATATCGCCTACTAGGTCACGGTCTTCATTATCCTTTTTTCTGCGGCGGGTAATGACAAATACAGCAAGCCCTTTATGTATAAGATGCTCACAGAGAGTTTTTGTGTGTATCTCGCCACCACCGATAATCGGATAAAAGGAGTCCACGAGCACACAAATACGCCGGTTAGTGACTGTTTGGCGAGTGTTCTCGCTAATCACTTCGGGAACAAAGCTCATGGAATAGACGATAGTAACTGTGACCTGAGTCGGTTTTTTGTAGCCATTCAAGCTGTGAGTCGCTGCTCCATTCTATGCCACTCGGCGCGAGCGTGAGCCGGCGTTTGATAGCCCAAGGCGCTGTGCAGTCGCTCGGCGTTATAGGACTGTCGCCATTGCTCGACCAACAGGCGCGCCTCGCGCAGAAGCGGATGTCGGTGCCACAGCGCCTTCGACGCAGCCGGCGCCGCGGCAGCTGCAGCCCCAAATGCCGCCACAAGCGGCGCACCCGACAAAGGCTCAGCGCCAACCACACCGCGGTTCGCCGGTAGCCGAAACGGGGCGATTGCTCGCCGCCTGCAGCAGCCGGGCAGCCAGCGCTTCGCGCCGATTGAGCCTGCGACACCGTTGTCAAACAGAGGAACAGGAGGGCTAGGACAACGTTCAGAAGAAACCCGAGCATACGATTGCTCTGGGCAACGTCACTAGTGTTGCCACGAATCCTCTAGGTTGACGCTAGGCTTTTTCATCAAGTATTGTCTTTGATCTGGATTCCGCGATTCTTCGCAGCCGGTATAGAGCATAGATCAGCCCGACCGCGAATCCGCATATCGAACTCGCCAAAAGCGTTGCCCATCCGACACCCACGGCGCCCCACCGGGGCGCAGCCAGCAAGTAGCCTATAGCGCTCGCCACATTGAGGAACGCCATGTTCATGAACAAGAACTTTACCTCTCCGAGAGCATGAAACAGCGGCCGCAACCATGAGAACATGAGCCACAAAGCAGCGGTAGCGAAAAGGAGTTGGGCCACCGGCACCGAGGGTATGTAGGCCTCACCCACCAATATCACAGTGGCCCAAGGGACCAATGGGATTCCTAGCAAGACCAGGCCCCCGAGCGGCAGTCCCATCCAAAACACATAGCGGGACACGGTCCGCCGTAGATCGTCGAATTGGGCACCGCCCCACTGTCTTGCGAGTCGCGGATACAACGTGGACTGGAGGGGTTTAACCATCACGCTCACAACGCCGGCCATCCGTTTTGCAACCCGGTAGTAGCCCGCCTGGGTCGGTCCGGAAAAATACCCCAGAATGACAATATCTGTCTGTTTGCCCAGAAGATTAAATAGTTCCGTAAGCTCCGTGAATGCGAGGAATCGAATGATTTCACGCTTGCGCCCTTGAAGGGCTCGCCACGGTGCACGTATCCAACTGCCCCCCCAAGTGCGGCGAATGGTTTGTTGCGCGAGCGCTCCAAGCACAAGACCCGACAACACCCATGTAACCATGTTTCCAAACACAACGCCCTTTACACCCCAGCCGTAGAGGACCAAGCCGATGACCGCGCTCGCGCCAATTGTCGTACTCACCCCTTCGGCCACCGCAACACTTCGAAATCGACCCTGCAGCAAAAGCACTGCCCGCGAAGGACTCGCGAATGCCTGGAAGAGATATGCGAGCGAATACACCGTCATCAGCCATGCCACGCCTGGGGTATGCACAATGTGAGATTCAGCCCAACCAGCAGTCGCTGCTACGACCACCAGTGTCAGCAGCGCAATACCGGCGTCCACTAGATAGCCTAAACGGCACATGGCAAGCGCTGATTCCCGGCGGCCCTGTATCGAAAATTCCCCCACGAACTTGGTGGTTGCCGTACTTGCTTTCGCGTCGAAGAAGCCGAACAACAATGCAGGATAGCTCATGATAAGTGCAGCGATACCGTATTGCTCAGGTCCCAACCATCGGGCAACAATGATGCCTTGAGCAAATAGCATGATCGCCATCCAAAGCTCCGCCAGTCCGAGAACCCCCGCGTTGCGGACAAACGAAAAGCCCCAGATCCACTGGATCAGGCTCTTAAGCCCCTTGGGCATTTTCAAATCAGTGGCGATTAGGCTCGTTCTTGGATCCCTTGAAGCACCGAGGCGGCCCGTTGGTCCCAGGTATAATGCGTAGCCAGATCCTGGTAGGCGCGATCAGCGAGCGCCTCCCGCAGCCGGTCGTCCTTCCCCAATCGCTGAATTGCACCCACCCACGCCTCAGGATCATCCGGCTGGACCAGAAGGGCGTTGACGCCATCGCTCAACACCTCTCTCAGGACGGGAAGGTCTGAGGCAACCACCGGCTTGCGAGATGCCATGTACTCAAAAATCTTTATGGGGGAAATCCATCGCGCGAGATCGCCACCGCCCCCAGCTTTACCCACCCACGGCTGCGTCGGTGCCAACAGGACGTCCATCGCGCCGCGAAATGCCTCCGTCTGTCCCGGAGCAATATAGCCATGCAGCTTGAGATTCGAAATGGAAGAACATTTCTGCTTCCAGAATGCCAGGTCTTCTGGAGTTCCACCTGCTACATGAAAATCCACGTCGGGCAGCCGCTGTGCCAGCGGAACGATCACCTCCATGCCCTTTCCCCGAAATAACTGGCCTAGATAACCGACTTGAAGACAATCAGGGCGCCCACGGAAAGCTAGGTCCATGGCGACTGGCCCGGGATCCGGAAGATCCGCACCGTCGGGCGCCACCCGTACCTGCTCTGGAGCAAGCCACGGAAAGAGGCTCAGAAAGTCCCGTTTGAGCGCCTCAGTGATGACAACCAACCGAACAAAATTTGGCTGACGCATCAACCACCGATGAGTTAAACGAAGCGGCAGGCCGCTGGCCAAACCGTG
>Ga0208185_1000366_pt1 | contig 22687 bp, 19 predicted proteins | sample EasRivMeERMLT700_FD_187532 | JGI IMG/M metagenome (GOLD analysis project Ga0208185, IMG submission 187532) | Soil microbial communities from meander-bound floodplain in the East River, Colorado, USA - East River MetaG ERMLT700 (SPAdes) (version 2) | ecosystem: Environmental > Terrestrial > Soil... | reverse complement strand
CCAGAACGAATGCCGGTAATAGTTTCATGGCGATCCTCTTCGGGCTGAACGGCGCGTCGCTATAATAGCCCGCTCGTCGGAATAACGGGGTCAGCATCCCATGCTAGCGAAGCTCGAGCAATCTGCCGCAGCGGCAGGAGTCCGGGAACTCAAGGGGACGCGGCACATCGTGTTCGTGCTGCCCAAGGCGGCGAAGCTGGAAGTCCTGGCGCACGTGCCGTTCAAGGAAACACTTGCTGCCGCGCTGGCGCGTCGCAAAAAGAAGGTGGAAGAGCTGGTGAAGAGCCCGATCGCGACCGACCTGCCGCAGGGCGGGCTGGCCTCCTGGGTCATGCTCGATCCGGCGCGCGCGGTTTTCGACCAGCAAACGGCACTGCGCAAGGCCATGCAGCTCGTGCTCGGGGAGAAGCCGGAACGGCTGGTAGTGGCGGTGTATGGCACGGCGGCGCAGCGCCGGCACGCAGCGGGACTCTCGGCCTATGCGGCCTGGATCAACGGCGCGCGCCTGCCCGAGCGCAAAAAAGAGCCCGGCGGCACGGCGCTGCAATCGATCCACCTCTACGGCCATCGCGCTTCGGACGGCTTCGCCGGGCTACGGGCGGTGGCGGAAGGCAACCTGCTGTGCCGCGAGCTCACGGTGCTGCCGCCCAACGAGCTGACGCCGGGCAGCTACCGCAGGCAGGTGCGGCAGATCGCGAAGCGGCACGGCTGGCGGCACGAGGAGTACGACGTGAAGCGCCTGCGGAAAATGGGCGCTGGTGCGTTCGCCGCCGTCGCGCAGGGCAGCGCGGAGGAGGATGCCGCGATCGTGCACCTGCGCTACCGCCATCCCCGCGCCAAAAAATCCCTGGCGCTGGTCGGCAAGGGCATCTGTTTCGACACCGGCGGCCACAATCTCAAGCCCGCGCGCAGCATGCTGGGCATGCACAAGGACATGAACGGCTCGGCGGTGGCGCTCGGCATCCTGCTTGCGGCGACCGCAACGAAGCTCCCGCTGCAGCTTGACTGCTGGATGGCGATCTCGCGCAACGACATCGGTCCCCGCGCCTACCACCAGAATGAAGTTGTTACAGCGCTGAACGGCACCACCATCGAGATCGTGCATACCGATGCCGAGGGGCGCATGGTGCTCGCGGACACGCTCGCGCTTGCAGCCCGTGCGAAGCCCGACCTGATCGTGGACTTCGCGACGCTGACGGGGAGCATGCACGTCGCCGTGGGCGAGCGCTACAGCGGAATCTTCGCCACCAGCGATGCGCTCGCGCGGCAGGCGGTGGCGGCCGGCAACGCGGTTGGCGAGCGGGTGTGCGCATTTCCCATGGACGAGGATTACGACGAGGCGCTCGACAGCGAGATCGCCGACGTGAAGCAGTGCACCATGGAGGGAGAGGCGGACCACATACTCGCCGCGCGTTTCCTCAAGCGCTTCATCGGCGACCGCCCGTGGCTGCACGTGGACCTGTCGTCCGCCAAATGCAAAGGCGGTCTCGGCGCGGTGGCGACCGATGTCAACGGTTTCGGGGTGGCGTGGGGCGTAGAGTTTCTGAAGCGGCAGCTGGGCCAGACGCGCTATAATTAAGCACGCAGCAACGTCCAGCAGGCCCATTCATAAGTCCGATTTCCGCCGGAAAAACTGTACCCGAGCCGCTAGCCGCGGCCACGGTTTTTGTCCCAGACGTAGCGCACGAAGCGTTGCCAGCGGTTCTGCGGCTGCGCGAGCTTGTTGTGCTGTCTGCCTGCCGCCTGATCGCGCGCATGACCCTTCTTCACGAGTTCGTGCAGCTCGCGCATCGTCATGCCGCCTGGGCCTGTCCTGAGCGTTCGGTCTTCGACCGGCCTGCCCCGAGCCTTGTCGAAGGGCTCAGACCGAACGGGGGTCGAAGGGCCTTTCAATTTATCGGGATCGGGTTTGTTCGCCATTTCGCCGCGCCGGTCTAGTATGCCCCTATGTTAAACTCGTCGTTGAATTTAATCGAGTTTTAACCGTGTAGCATGAGGGGATATTCCCCACATGCACCCAACAGCAGGGGCCGTTGCGGCAGAATTCGCAACCGCCAATGGAACGAGCGCGATGTCGGGAAATACCTTGGGGAAGCTGTTCTGCGTGACCTCCTTCGGGGAGAGCCACGGGCCCGCGATCGGCTGCGTGGTCGACGGGTGTCCGCCCGGCATGGAACTTTCCGAGGCGGACATTCAACCGGAACTCGACCGCCGCAAGCCCGGCACCTCGCGCCACGTGACGCAGCGGCACGAGGAAGACACCGTCGAGATACTCTCCGGCGTGTTCGAGGGCAAGACCGCCGGCACGCCGATCGCGCTGCTGATCCGCAACACCGACGCCAAGAGCAAGGACTACTCGAAGATCAGGGACCTGTTCCGGCCGGGGCATGCCGATTACACCTACCTGCAGAAGTACGGCATCCGTGACTACCGCGGCGGCGGACGGCAGTCTGCGCGCGAGACCGCGGTGCGCGTGGCGGCGGCGGCAATTGCGAAGAAGTGGCTGCGCCAGAAGTTTGGCGTGATCGTGCACGGTCATCTCGTCCAGCTCGGACCCCTGAAAATCCCGTTCAAGTCCTGGGACGCCGTCCATGACAACCCGTTCTTCGTGGCCAACGCGGAAATCGTGCCGCAGCTCGAGGAATTCATGGACCGGCTCCGCAAGTCCGGCGATTCCTGCGGCGCCCTGATCGCGACCGTGGCTCAAAACGTGCCGGTCGGCTGGGGCGAACCGGTGTACGACAAGCTCGACGCGGACCTGGCCTACAACATGATGAGCATCAACGCGGTGAAGGGCGTCGAGATCGGCGCCGGCTTCCGCGCGGTGGAGCAGAAGGGCACCGAGCATTCCGACGAGATGACGCCGGAAGGTTTTCTCTCGAACAACGCCGGCGGCATACTCGGCGGCATATCCACGGGGCAGAACATCGTGGTGCGCGTGGCAATCAAGCCCACCTCCAGCATCCGGCTGCCGCGGCGCACGATAGATGTGAAAGGCCAGCCGACCGTGATCGAGACCCACGGCCGGCACGATCCATGCGTCGGCATCCGCGCGACGCCGATTTGCGAAGCGATGATGGCGCTGACGCTGATGGACCACGCGCTGCGCCACCGCGCGCAGAACGCGGACGTGGCGTGCGCTACGCCCCGCATACCCGCCCAGGCGCCGGACGCGGTGATCGATAAGCTGCGCGCCGCTGCCGCGGTCGAGAACCCCGACCCCGACGAGGCGTAAGAGCCTATCTCAACTATTGTTGAGATAGGCTCTGGCTTCCCCAATGGGTTCCGTGCCGTACCGGCAGCTCGCCGGTTTCTACTTTTTTTATTTCGCGTACATCGGCGCCTTTGCGCCTTTCTTCGGTGTTTACCTGGCCGCGGCCGGCCTCTCGCCGGTGGAAATCGGCGTGGTGATGGCGCTGCCCCAGGTCACGCGCATCTTCGCGCCGCACCTGTGGGGCTGGCTGGCGGACGCGAGTGGCCGGCACGCGCGCATGGTGCGAGTCACCGCGTTGGCCGGACTGCTGTGCTGGCTGGGCCTGTTCGCGTCCACCGCGTTCCTGTGGATCTGCGCGATGATCCTGGCGACGGGCTTCTTCCTCAGTTCAGCTCTGCCGCTGGTGGAGGCGACGACGCTGACGCACCTCGGGGAGAACACCGGCCGTTACGGCGCGATTCGGCTGTGGGGGTCTATCGGCTACATCGTCGCGGTGGTCGGGGTCGGTTATGCCCTCGATTTCTTCGTGGTGGACACGCTGCTGTGGATCGTGCTCGCGTCGCTGCTCGGCACGCTCGCGTTTGCCTGGTGGGTGCCGGAAGCCGCATCGGCGCCCCATGCGTCCGACCGGCAACCGATCGCAGGCGTACTGAAACGGCCGGAGGTGCTTGCATTGATCGTGGCGTGTGCCCTGATGGCAGCGGCGCACGGACCGTACTACGCCTTCTTCTCCATTCATCTCGTCGATCACGGCTACAGCAAGGGCGTGACCGGTTGGTTGTGGGCGCTGGGCGTGGTCTGCGAGATAGCGATATTCCTGTGGCTGCCGCGGCTATACGGGGCATTCTCATTACGGCGGATCCTGATTGCGAGCTTCGCGCTGGCGACGATCCGCTTCCTGCTCATCGGCTGGTACGCCGACAGCCTCGGCCTGCTGCTGCTTGCCCAGGCGCTCCACGCGGCAAGTTTTGGCTCCTTTCATGCCGCGGCGATCGGCATCGTGCACCAGCTCTTCCGTGGCCGCCATCAGGCGCGCGGCCAGGCGATCTATGGCAGCCTGACCTTCGGTGTTGGCGGCACGGTGGGCAGTCTCGCGAGCGGCTACGCTTGGGAGCCGCTCGGCGCGGCCCTCACGTTCTCGGCCGCGTCAGCCTGCTCGCTCGCGGGCATGCTCCTGTTGTGGTGGAAGCCTGCAATTCCAGAACGGTGATCACCCGCCCGATGTCTTAAGCAGTATCCGTGGTCCAGATTGTGGCGTGATGCCGTGCCAACTGTCACGAGCCGCGCGATTGTGCAATAATTCAACGATTCCATGAGGTTACGCAACAGATGACAGCCGGGACAACTGCGCGAACGCTCTACGACAAATTGTGGGACAGCCACGTCGCGCACCAGGAGAAAGATGGCACGACGCTGCTCTACATCGACCGCCATCTCATTCACGAGGTCACCAGTCCGCAGGCCTACGAGGGGCTGAAGCTCGCCGGGCGCAAGCAATGGCGCGTGGATTCCGTGGTCGCGACCGCCGACCACAACACGCCAACCCGCAACTGGGAGAAAGGTCTGGCGGGCATCGCGGACCCGGTGTCGCGGCTGCAGGTCGAAACGCTGGACCAGAACATCAGGGAGTTCGGCGCCAAGGTCTATTTCCCGTTTCTCGACCGCAAGCAGGGCATCGTTCACGTCATCGGGCCGGAGCAGGGCGCGACGCTGCCCGGGATGACGCTGGTGTGCGGAGATTCGCATACGAGCACCCACGGCGCGTTCGGCTGCCTCGCCTTCGGCATCGGCACGAGCGAGGTCGAGCACGTCCTTGCCACGCAGTGCATGGTGATGAAGAAGACGAAGTGCATGCAGATCGTGGTCGACGGGAAGCTCGGGCGCGGCATCACCGCCAAGGACGTGATCCTCGCGATCATCGGGAAAATCGGCAGCGGCGGCGGCACCGGCTATACCATCGAGTTCACCGGGGAAGCGATCCGCTCGCTCTCGATGGAGGGACGCATGACCCTGTGCAACATGTCGATCGAGGCGGGCGCGCGCGCCGGCATGGTGGCGGTGGACGACAAGACCGTCGAGTACGTCAAAGGCCGACCGCTGGCACCCAGGGGAGCGAATTGGGACAAGGCGGTCGCGTACTGGCGCACGCTGGTGAGCGACCCCGGCGCCAGGTTCGACAAGGTGGTGACGCTGGATGCGGCGAAGATCCGGCCGCAGGTCACCTGGGGTACCAATCCGCAAATGGTGACGACCGTCGACGGCAAAGTGCCCGATCCGGCGCAGGAGAAGGATCCGGTGCAGCGTGAGTGGATGGAACGGGCGCTCAAGTACATGGACCTCAGGCCCAACACCCCGATCATCGACATCCGGCCCGACAAGGTGTTCATCGGCGCCTGCACCAACTCGCGCATCGAGGACCTGCGCGCGGCTGCCGCGGTGGTCAAGGGCAAACGCGTGGCCGCCAGCATCAAGCTGGCAATCGTCGTTCCCGGCTCGGGCCTGGTGAAGGAACAGGCCGAGAAAGAAGGGCTCGACCAGGTTTTCACCGCGGCCGGCTTCGAGTGGCGCCAGCCCGGCTGCTCGATGTGTCTGGGCATGAACGATGACCTGCTCTCGCCCGGCGATCGCTGCGCCTCGACCTCGAACCGCAATTTCGAGGGGCGGCAGGGCCCCGGGGGCAGGACCCACCTGGTAAGCCCCGCGATGGCTGCCGCCGCGGCGATCGCGGGGCATTTTGTTGACGTGCGTAAATTGCAATGAACCGCGGAGGCGCAGAGACGCGGAGAGTAAACGGGAGATTGTTGTTCCCGTTGTTCCTCCGATTCGTATTCCTCTGCGTCTCTGCGGTTAGGCAACCTGGGGAATCGATATGGATAAATTCGTGAGACGGGAAGGCCTGGTGGCGCCGATGGACCGCGCCAACGTGGACACCGACGCGGTCATCCCCAAGCAGTACCTGAAGTCGATCAAGCGCACCGGCTACGGCCCGAACTTGTTCGACGAATGGCGCTATCTCGACCACGGCGAGCCGGGCATGGACCATACAAAGCGGCCGCTCAACCCGGATTTCGTGCTCAACCAGCCGCGCTACCGCGGGGCTACCGTGCTCCTGGCGCGCGAAAACTTCGGCTGCGGCTCCTCCCGCGAGCATGCGCCGTGGGCGTTGCTGCAATACGGATTCCAGACGGTGATCGCGCCGAGCTTCGCCGATATTTTCTACAACAACAGCCTCAAGAACGGGCTGCTGCTGATCAAGCTTGACGCCAGAATCGTGGATCGCCTGTTCAAGGAGGCGCAGGGCGCGGAGGGCTACCGGCTGGCGGTAGATCTCGAAGCCCAATCCGTGGCCACACCGGGCGGCGAGAGCTTCAAGTTCGATATCGATCCGTTCGCGAAGAACTGTCTGCTGAATGGGCTCGACGAGATCGGCATGACGCTCGAGCATGCCGCCAGCATCAAGGCATTCGAGGCGAAGCACCGCGAACGCCAGCCGTGGCTTTTCGGGTAAATGGGAAATAGGGAATAGGAAATGGCTGCGGCAGCTCCGCGGCCTGACAACAAGCATGCTTTTTCCATTCACCATTCACCATTCACCATTCACTCAGCGATGAAAATCGCGGTATTGGCAGGCGACGGCATCGGCCCGGAAATCATCGCGCAAGCGGTGAAGGTGCTGAAGGCGCTCGCGCGCGACGGGCTCAAGCTCGAAATGGAGGAAGCGCCGTTCGGCGGAGCCGGCGTGGAAGCGCACGGAGATCCGTTGCCGGAGGCTACGCTCACGCTCGCGCGCGCGGCGGACGCCGTGATGTGCGGGGCGGTAGGCGGGCCGCAGTACGACGGGCTGCCGCGGCCGCAGCGGCCGGAGCAGGGCATCCTGCGCATACGCAAGGAACTGGGATTGTTTGCCAACCTGCGTCCCGCGCTGATGTTCCCGGAACTGGTCGGCGCCTCGAGCCTGAAGCCGGACGTGGTATCCGGGCTTGATCTCATGATCGTGCGCGAGCTGACCGGCGATATCTATTTCGGAGAGCCGCGCGGGCGGCGCACGAACGCGCGCGGCGAGCGCGAGGGTTACGACACCATGCTCTATTCGGAGCCGGAGATCCGGCGCATCGCCGCGGTCGGCTTCCAGGCGGCGCTGAAACGCGGCCGGAAGCTGTGCTCGGTCGACAAGGAGAACGTGCTGGAGACCAGCCGTTTCTGGCGAGAAATCGTGAACGCCGTCGCGAAGGAATATCCCCAGGTCGCGGTTTCACACATGTACGTGGACAACGCGGCGATGCAACTGGTGCGTAACCCGAAGCAGTTCGACGTTATCGTCACCGGCAACATGTTCGGCGACATCCTGTCGGACGAGGCTTCGATGCTGACCGGGTCAATCGGCATGCTGCCGTCAGCTTCGCTCGACGCCACGGGCAAGGGGCTCTACGAGCCCAGCCATGGCTCGGCGCCGGACATCTCGGGCAAGAATCTGGCGAACCCGCTGGCGACCATACTGTCGTCGGCTATGATGCTGCGCTATACGTTCAACCAGGATGAGTGGGCCTATCGCATCGAGGCGGCGGTGAAGCAGGTGCTGGCCCAGGGATACCGGACCGCCGACATCCACGAAGCAGGGACGCGCAAGATCGGCACTCGGGAAATGGGTGATGCAGTGGTTGCAGCGCTTTGATCCGTGAGGCGTTAGGTGCCAGTCTAGGGGGGTAGCGCCAGGGAACTCGGATTTCCACCCCACGCCTTACCCCTAACGCCTCACTAGCTTGATAGAATCGGAAAAGTCGAATCAGGAAGATGACAATGAAGAAGGTAGGTCTTATCGGATGGCGTGGCATGGTCGGCTCAGTGCTGATGGACCGCATGCGCGCCGAACGCGACTTCGACCTGATCGAGCCGGCATTCTTCTCCACGTCCCAGGTCGGGGGCAAAGGTCCGCAGATCGGCAGGGAGATGCCGCCGGTCGGCGATGCACACGACCTGAAGGCGCTGGCCGCCAACGATATACTGCTGACCTGCCAGGGCAGCGATTACACCACCGCAATCTATCCCAAACTGCGTGCCGCCGGCTGGAGTGGCTACTGGATAGATGCCGCCAAGACGCTGCGCATGAATGACGATGCGGTCATCGTGCTCGACCCGTTGAACCTGCCGGTGATCCAGAACGCCCTGGCAAGAGGTGTCAAGAACTACATCGGCGGCAATTGTACCGTGAGCTGCATGCTGATGGGCCTCCACGGCCTGTTCCAGCATGATCTCGTCGAGTGGATGACTTGCATGACCTATCAGGCGGCCTCTGGCGGCGGCGCGCAGCACATGCGCGAATTGCTGGCGCAGTTCGGGCTCATCAATGCCGAAGTCAGGGATTTGCTGGCCAACCCGTCGTCCGCGATCCTCGAGATCGATCGCAAGGTGCTGGGCAAGCAGACCGACGGCACGCTGCCCATGGAAAATTTCGGCGGAGTGCCGCTGGCGGGCAACCTGATCCCGTGGATCGACAAGGACATGGGCAACGGCGTGTCGCTCGAGGAATGGAAGGGCGGCGCCGAGGCCAACAAGATCCTGGGCCGCGGCGCGCCGTTCGGTATTCCCGCGACGCCGATCGACAGCCTGTGCGTGCGCGTCGGCGCGATGCGTTGCCACAGCCAGGGGTTGACGATCAAGCTGAGGAAGAATGTGCCGCTCGACGAGTTGACCGGCATCATCGCGTCGGCCAACGAATGGGTGCGCGTTGTTCCCAACGAACGCGAGCACTCGATGCGCGAACTCACGCCGGCCGCCGTCACCGGGCGCATGCACATTGCGGTCGGCCGGTTGCGCAAGCTGGCGATGGGCGGCGAATACCTTGCCGCGTTTACGGTCGGCGACCAGCTTCTGTGGGGGGCGGCGGAACCGCTCCGCCGCACGCTGCGCATCCTGCTCGAAGCCGGAGCGGCTGCGCGTCGCTCCCCCGCCCAGATGAATGGGCGCAAGACGGCGGTCGGAGCCTGAATCGTGCCGTGGACTCGCCATCAACTGCCGCGTACCAGTACATTGTCATGTGCCGGGTACCGTGAGAAACTGGGCCCGCTATCTTGCTGAAATTTGATTAAAAATAGGTTCATCAGACGGAACACTGATGCCTTATCTGAGCTTGCATGGCTAACTGATTGATGTTAGCCTGTTTACCCCTGAAAAATCCTATGGGTGCCGCTGTGCGCATACTCAAGGTGAAGGCGTGGCTGATGGCGCTTCTGTTCGCGCTGCTGCCGTGTGTTGCAGGCGCCGCCGGTATGGGAAAGATCAGCGTACTTTCCACGATCGGCCAGCCGCTGATTGCGGAAATCGAACTTTCGGCGAGCGCCGAGGAATTGTCTTCGCTCGACGTGCGACTCGCGGTGCCCGATGCTTATCAGCAGGCGAACCTGCAATACAACACCGCGCTGACGGGCGCGCGCGCGACCATCGAGAAGCGCCCTATCGGAACGCACTTTATCAGGATCGTGACCAAGCGCCCCGTTACCGAGCCTTTCATCGATTTGCTGGTTCAGCTGACGTGGACGGCTGGACGCCTGTCGCGCGAATACACCGCGCTGCTCGATCCACCCAGCATTGCGCCAGCGCGGGCCCCGGTCCCGGCCCCGGTAATTTCTGCGATACCGGAATCGCGCCCGGCGCCAGCGGCAGAGGCACGAGCCCCCGCCTCCGTCGCGACCCCGGTCCCTGCCCCTGCCGCCCCTGTCGCCCCTGCCGCAACGCCCATCGCGCCGGTGGTTTCGACGCCTGTTACGCCCGTAGCGCCCGTGACCGCCCCTGTCCCCGCGCCCGCTCCGGCCACGACCACGGGAAGCCGGGAGTATGGACCGATAGAACGCGGCGAGACGCTGGGAAAGATCGCTCTAAGCGTAAAACCGGATGGCGTCACGCTGGAGCAGATGCTGATTGCGCTCTATCGCAGCAATCCCGACGCGTTCATACAGAACAACCTCAACCTGATGCGCACCGGCAAGATCCTGCGCGTGCCTGACACGGAGGCAGTGGAAGCGACTTCGCGCATTGATGCCGTCCAGGAATATCGTACCCACGTCGCCGACTGGAACACCTATCGCGAGAAGGTTGCCGATGCGGCGGGGACGATTCCTGCCGAGGGGCGCACTGCGGTCAGCGGCAAGATTGCGACCAAGGTCGAGGACAAGGCCGCAGCAGGCGCGCCCAAGGACGTCGTCAAGCTGTCGAAAGGCGAGCCTCCTGCCGGTGCTGCGGCAGACAAGGGTAAGCCGCGCACCGGCGCCGAGCGCATTCGCATGCTGGAGGAGGAGGTGGTGGCACGGGGGAAGGCGCTGTCCGAGGCCAACTCGCGTATCACTCAGCTCGAGAGGACCATCAAGGACATGCAGAAGCTGGTCGAGCTGAAAAGCCCGGGAACGGCTGCTGCCTCGAAGCCGGAGTCCACAAAGCCGGCCCCGGCGATTGCCGAGGTCCCGGCTCCATCCGAAAAACCCGCAGTGCTGCCCGAACCGGCGAAACCGGCTGTGGTGGCCGAACCGAAGCCCAAGCCAAGACCTGCCGCTGCCCCCCAGCAGCCCGAGCCCGATTTGATGGACCAGATCATGGAGGCGGCGGCTGATCCGCTCTACCTTGGGGCGGGTGGTGGCGTCGTCCTGCTCGGGCTGGCGTTCTGGATGGCGCGCCGACGACGAACGCGGGCCGCTGAGTATGGCCCGCCCATCGCTCCGACACTGAGCGAGGCGGCTGCCGCTGCGGCGGAGGCAGCCGCCATAACCGGAGACGCAGCCGCCGCACCGCAGACCTCCTCCACGGCAAGAGCCGCGGACGAAGTCGACCCGCTGGCCGAGGCGGAGGTCTACATACAGTACGGACGTGACGGCCAGGCGGAAGAGATATTGAAGGAGGCGCTGGCCGCCAATCCCAGGCGCGGAGATGTGCAGTTCAAGCTGCTCGAGATCTACGCTGCGCGCAAGGACAAGGCGGCATTCGGCAAGCTTGCCGGAAACTTCAACAGGCTTACCGGGGGCACTGGGGACAACTGGCTCAAGGCCGCGGCATTGGGCTACGCGCTCGATCCTGGTAATGCCCTCTACAGGGCGGGTAAGGACGCAGCGCTGGTATCACCGGCGCATGGCTCGCCCATATCAACCGATGTCGATCTCGATATCGGGACCGGCGGCAGCACCTCGACGGACATCACGCTGGAGGCCGACGCAGCGGTAGCGGCGTCCGGCTTTGAGTCCACCGTAGTCGATCTCGGCGCGGTGCAGGGCGCACGAGCGCAGGCAACGGGATCGACAATGCCCGAATTCACGCTGGAGGTGCCGCCGGCGGGCGGCGTCAGCCAGACAGACATCGTCCTGGAGGCACCGGCGGCGCAGCAGGACAGCAACGTCATCGACTTCCATATTGACCTGCCCAGGGCCGGCAGTGCCGACCAGCCGACCGTGACACCAGTGGGGTCCAGCACTGACTCCGGTCTTGATTTCAAACTCGGCGGCCTGGATCTCAGCCTGGACGGCGAGCCCAAGACGCAGCCGGGGCCGGGCGCGGAGAAGAATGGGCACTGGTACGACGTCCAGACCAAGTTCGATCTGGCCAAGGCGTATCAGGAAATGGGCGACAAGGACGGTGCCAGGGAAATCCTGCAGGAAGTCATCAAGGAAGGCGACGTCGATCAGAAAGCGCAGGCGAGGACCCTGATGGACAGCCTGGGATAGAAACACGGGGCATGGATCGAACCGCGGCAGTGCGAGCTGTCGCGGTTTTGTTTTTATATGACCGGATGCGTGACGACGTGAGAGTCGCATTGGGCGTGGAGTACGACGGCAGCCAATTCTGCGGCTGGCAGACCCAGCCGCAGGGCTGTGCCGTGCAGGACGCGCTGGAACGGGCGCTGGCGCAGGTCGCGGGCGGGCCGGTCGATACGGTTTGCGCCGGACGCACCGACGCAGGCGTGCACGCGGTCGACCAGGTAGTGCATTTCGATACTGCGGCGGTGCGTCCGGAGACGGCATGGGTGCGCGGCGTGAACGCGCTGCTGCCGCCAGCCTGTGCCGTCAACTGGTCACGGCGCGTTGCCGATGATTTCCACGCGCGCTACTCTGCGGTTGCCCGCTGCTATCGCTACCTGTTGCTGAATGATCCGGTGCGGCCGGCGGCGGACCGGCAACGGGTGGGCTGGTTCCACCTGCCGCTCGACCTGGAGCGGATGCAGCGCGCGGCGCGCCTGCTCGTGGGCGAGCAGGATTTCAGCGCTTTCCGCAGCGCGGAGTGCCAGGCGCGCAACCCGGTGCGCACGCTCATGCGACTCGACGTCGCGCGCCGCGGTGATTACGTGCTGTTCGATTTCCGCGCCAATGCTTTTTTGCACCACATGGTGCGCAATATCGTTGGTTGCCTGGTCTATGTCGGCAAGGGGAAATATCCGCCGGAGTGGCTGGGCGAAGTGCTGGCGGGACGCGACCGCAAGCGCGCCGCCCCGACCTTCGATGCCGCCGGGCTGTACCTGTCGCGGGCGGTGTACGAGGCGCACTGGGGCCTTCCGCAGGCGACGCGTTCCACTCTGATGGGCATGCTGTCGTAATGGCGGCGGCGGTGAAAATCTGCGGTATCACGCGCGTCGAGGACGCGCTCGCGGCGGCGCGCGCTGGTGCGTTCTCCATCGGGCTCGTGTTCTACGCGCCGAGCCCGCGCTGCGTCACGCCGGAGAAGGCCCTGGAGATCATCCGTGCGCTGCCCCCATTCGTCTCCGCGGTCGGCGTGTTTGTGGATCCCCGGGAGGCAGAGGTGCGTGCGACTCTGGCCGCAGTGCCGATCCAGCTGCTGCAGTTCAGCGGTTCCGAGAGCCCCGCTTTCTGCCGGCGCTTCGGGATGCCCTATATCAAGGCGGTGCACATGAAGGCGGGAGTGGATTTGCTACAATACGCACGGGATTATCACGACGCCAGGGCTTTGCTGCTCGACACCTTCGTCGAGGAGTTGCACGGTGGCAGTGGCGTCGCTTTCGACTGGGGGCTGATCCCGAGCGGTTTGCCGCTGCAGGTGATCCTGTCGGGAGGGCTGACCGTGGAAAATGTGAGGTCTGCCGTGCGGCGCGTCCGGCCGAGCGCCGTGGATGTGTCGAGCGGCGTCGAGTCCGCGAAAGGCGTCAAGGACGCCGGGAAGATCGCGGCTTTCATCAACGAGGTGCGCAATGCGGATGGTTGACCTCCCCGATGCGGGTGGCCATTTCGGACCGTACGGCGGCGTATTCGTCTCCGAGACGCTGGTCCAGGCGCTGGACGAACTCAAGGCCGCCTACGCGCGCTACCGCAACGATCCTGAATTCCAGGCCGAGTTCGCCTACGAACTCAAACATTACGTCGGCCGGCCCAGCCCGGTCTACCACGCGCGCCGTTTGTCCGGCCGCTGCGGCGGCGCGCAGATCTATCTCAAGCGCGAGGACCTCAATCATACCGGCGCGCACAAGATCAACAACGTGATTGGCCAGGCGTTGCTGGCGCGCCGCATGGGCAAGCCGCGCGTCATCGCCGAGACCGGTGCCGGCATGCACGGCGTGGCGGCGGCCACCATAGCCGCGCGCTACGGCATGGAATGCGTGGTCTACATGGGGTCGGAGGACATCAAGCGCCAGGTGCAGAACGTCTACCGCATGAAGCTGCTCGGCGCGACCGTGGTGCCGGTGGAGAGCGGCTCGAAGACGCTGAAAGACGCCCTCAACGAGGCGATGCGCGACTGGGTGACCAACGTGGAGAATACGTACTACATCATCGGCACGGTGGCCGGGCCCCATCCGTATCCCATGATGGTGCGGGATTTCCAGTCGGTGATCGGGCGCGAAGCGCGCGAGCAGATTCAGGAACTCGCCGGACGCCTGCCCGATGCCGTTGTCGCGTGCGTCGGCGGCGGGTCGAACGCCATGGGCATCTTCCATTCGTTCATCGCGGACGAGAAAGTGCGGCTGATCGGTGTGGAAGCCGCGGGGCACGGGCTAGAAAGCGGCAAACACGCGGCCACGCTGTGCGCGGGCCGGCCGGGCGTGCTGCACGGCAACCGCACCTATCTGCTGCAGGACGAGAACGGCCAGATCATCGAGACCCATTCGATCTCGGCCGGCCTCGACTACCCCGGGGTCGGCCCGGAACATGCGTGGCTCAAGGACAGCGGACGCGCCGAATACGTGGCGGTCACCGATGAAGACGCGTTGCAGGCGTTCCACGACCTGTGCCGGCTCGAGGGCATCATCCCGGCGCTGGAGTCGGCGCACGCACTCGCCTACGCTGCCAGGATCGCGCCGCACATGCGCCAGGACCAGATTCTGCTCGTCAATCTTTCCGGTCGCGGCGACAAGGACATGCACACCGTCGCGGAGAAGTCGGGCATCAAGATCTAATGCGGAATGATGAATGATGAATGATGAATTGGGCGCCACGCGGACGGCAGGCGCGATCGTGTTGGTCATCATTCCGCATTCATCATTCATCATTTGGTAGCCATGTCCCGTATCTCCGCTACGTTCGAATCGTTAAGGAATCAGGGCCGCAAGGCGCTGATTCCTTTCATCACCGCCGGTGACCCCGCCCCCGGACTGACGGTACCGTTGATGCACGCGCTCGCCGGGGCTGGCGCAGACATAATCGAGCTCGGCGTGCCGTTCTCGGATCCCATGGCCGATGGTCCCGTAATCCAGCGCTCGAGCGAGCGGGCGTTGAAACAAGGCGTATCCCTGCGGGACGTGCTGGGGATGCTCGCCGAATTCCGCAAGACCGACCGCAAGACGCCTGTGGTACTGTTCGGCTATGCCAACCCGATCGAGACACTGGGCCTGGAGCGCTTCGCTGACGCGGCGCGGGCCGCGGATGCCGACGGCGTGCTGGTGGTCGATTACCCGCCCGAAGAGGCGCGGCGGCTGGTGACGGCGCTCGATGCGCGGGGTCTCGACATGATATTTCTGCTGGCGCCGACGACCAGCGACGAGCGGCTGGCGCAAGTCGCCAGGCTCGGGCGCGGCTATCTCTACTATGTATCCCTGCGGGGCGTGACCGGAGCAGCGCATATCGATTTCGCCGACGTTGCCGCACGCGTCAAGCGTGTCCGTAAGCACACGCGGCTGCCGGTGGGCGTCGGCTTCGGCATCCGCGATGCGGCGACCGCCAAGGCGGTCGCCGCAGTATCGGATGCGGTGGTGATCGGCAGCGCCTTGATTCAGGAAATCGAGAAAGCGCCACGCGACGGTGTTGCGGAATGCGCCGGGCGGTTCCTGGCGCCGATCCGCGAGGCGCTCGATAGCCTGGTTGCGGCAAGGGCATGACTGAAGGCCGCCGACCGGTTGTTGTTCAGGCGACCCCCGTGCCGGCGGAGGCAGCTCCATGAGCTGGCTTCAGAGACTGCTGCCGCCGAAGATCAAGCGCGACTCCAACAGCGCAAGGAAGGTCGTGCCGGAGGGGTTGTGGAGCAAGTGCGAATCGTGCGAAGCGGTGCTGTACCACGCCGATCTGGAAAAGAACCTGCACGTCTGTCCCAAGTGCGCGTATCACAACCGCATCTCCGCGCGCGAGCGGCTCGACTACCTGCTCGACCTCGAGGGGCGCTACGAGATCGGGGTGGAAGTGGCGCCGGTCGACAGCCTCAAGTTCAAGGACAGCCGGCGCTATACCGAGCGGCTGGAGGAGGCGCGCAACGACACCTCGGAGGAAGACGCGCTGGTGGTGATGCAGGGTTCGATCAAGACCATCCCGGTGGTGGCGGCCGGCTTCGAGTTCGGTTTCCTTGGCGGCTCCATGGGCTCGGTGGTGGGCGAACGCTTCATCCGCGGCGTACAGGTATGCCTGGAGCAGAGGCTGCCCTACATCTGCATCACCGCGAGCGGCGGCGCGCGCATGCAGGAGGGCCTGCTCTCGCTAATGCAAATGGCCAAGACGTGCGCCGCCCTGACCCAGCTCGCGCACGACCGGCTGCCGTTCGTCTCGGTTCTGACCGATCCCACGATGGGCGGGGTGTCGGCGAGCTTCGCCATGATCGGCGACGTGGTGATCGCGGAGCCCGCCGCGCTGATCGGCTTCGCCGGGCCACGGGTGATCGAGCAGACCGTGCGCGAGACGCTGCCGGAAGGCTTCCAGCGCTCCGAGTTCCTGCTGAAGCACGGCGCGATCGACATGATCGTCGACCGCCGCGAGATGCGGGACAAGCTCGCCAGCCTGCTGAGCGCGCTGCTCAAGCTGCCTGCGGCATCTTGAGAAATCCGCACTTTCCGTTCAGCGTTTCGGGTTCCTGGTTGACTTGAACCTCGAATCTTGAATCCTGAGTGCAGAACGTTGAACCCAAAGCCCGAAACGCTGGGTCAGTGGCTCGAATGCATCGAGCGCCTGCATCCGAAGACGATTGCGCTCGGGCTCGAGCGCGTGGAGAAGGTGAGACAGGTGCTCGGGCTCAAGCCCGCCTTCCCGGTCATCACCGTCGGCGGCACCAACGGCAAGGGCTCCGTGTGCGCCATGCTGGAGGCGATCCTGCACCAGGCCGGTTACCGCGTCGGCTGCTATTCATCGCCGCACCTGTTGCGCTACAACGAGCGCGTGCGAATCACGCGATTGGAAGCGCGAGATGAGGAACTCGTGCGGGGATTCGCCGCGGTGGAGCGCGCGAGAGGGGATGTTCCGCTCACGTATTTCGAGTACGGAACGCTTGCCGCCGTATGGCTGTTTGCCGAGCGCCGCGTGGACGTCGCCGTGCTGGAGGTGGGGCTCGGCGGCCGTCTCGACGCGGTCAACGCTTTCGACGCCGACTGCGCGGTGGTGACTACGGTCGACATAGATCACGTGGATTTTCTCGGCGGGGACCGGGAGTCGATCGGGCGCGAGAAAGCCGGCATTTTCCGCGCCGGCCGGCCGGCGGTGTGCGCCGATGCCCGGCCTCCTGCCAGTCTCACGCGGCACGCGGTGGAAATCGGGGCTTCGTTGCTGCTGATTGAACGCGACTTCGGCGCCACGCCCAAGGCCGGGCAGTGGCAGTACTGGGGGCCGGCCGGCCGGCGCAACGCCCTGCCGCACCCCGCGCTGCGCGGCCCCTGTCAGCTCGCCAATGCAGCAGCGGCTGTCACCGCGCTGGAATGCATGCGCGAGCGCCTGCCGGTGGCAATGAACGATATTCGCGTGGGTCTCCTGCAGGTCGAGAATCCCGGCCGTTTCCAGGTGCTGCCGGGGCGGCCGGTGGTGGTCCTCGACGTGGCGCACAATCCGCAAGCGGCGCGGGCGCTGGCCGCCGGTTTAGCCGCCATGGGCGGGAAGGGGCGCACGCTGGCCGTGTTTGGCATGCTGAAGGACAAGGATATCGCTGGCGTCGTCGCCGCGACGAAGGCACAAGTGGCGCACTGGTTCATCGCGGGGCTGAACGGACCGCGCGGGGCCAGCATCAGCGAGCTCGGGCCGGTGTTTGCCGCGGCTTCCGTCATCGCGGTGACACAGTGCGCGAACGTCGCCGCTGCATACGCGCAAGCCTGTGATATAGCGACGGAAAATGATAGAATTGTGGTGTTCGGGTCATTTTACACCGTGGCCGCGGTGATGCAGTTGCGAGAGCGTCAACTAACGCCTTCGGCCAGAGGTGGCATTCAGGAATATCGAGGGACTTAGGACCGATGCGAACGGCCGAGAGCGCGGCGGTATAGATGGCGCGAGCGATCAGCGACGAGGAACTTCAGCTCAAACGACGCGCAAGGCGGCGCCTGATCGGCGCCATCGTGCTGGTGACCGTCATCATCGTCGTGCTGCCCATGGTGCTCGATACGGAACCCAAACCGGTGACCCGCGATATCACCGTACGGATTCCTTCCCCGGACTCGGGGACATTCACGTCCAAAGTATTGCCTGCTCCCAAGGATGCGAAGCTTGCGTCGAAGGCGGCGGATGGCAAGGCGGCCGCCAAGCCCATCGAGGAGCGAAAGTCGGTCGCCGCATCCTCCGACCCGGCGTCGCCTGAGTCCGTCAAGGAAGCCCCCAGGGCAACAGCGAAGGAAACGCCGAAGCCGGCGAAAGCCGCTCCCGCCAAGGCGCCGAAACTGGCGGCCGCGCCCGAAGGGCAGTTTGTAGTGCAGGTGATCGCGCTCGCCGACGCGGAGAAGGCGAAACAGATGCAGACGAAGATCACCGCCGCCGGGATCAAGGCTTATACGGAAATCGTCAAGACCGCCAAGGGCGACGTGACGCGGGTGCGGGCCGGCCCGTTCGCCACGCGTGAGGCCGCGGAAACGGCGCGGGCGCAATTGAAGGCGATCGGTATGAGCGGCAATGTCACCACGCGATGAACATGATCGATATCGTCGTGCTTGCCGTCATCGGCATCTCGATCCTGCTCGGTGTGATACGGGGCCTGGTGCGCGAGGTGCTGTCCCTGGCCGCGTGGGTGGTGGCCTTCCTCGCCGCGAATCTCGCCGCGCCCGATGCTGCGCAGTTGCTGCCGGCAGGCATGGCGAGCGAGGAAATACGGCTGCTGGCAGGCTTCGCGGCCGTGTTCGTGGTGGTGTTGATCGGATTGAGCGTGCTGGCAGTGATGGCCTCGAAGCTGGTCAAGATTGCCGGTCTTGGCATGGCCGACCGCGTGCTGGGCAGCGTTTTCGGCTTGTTTCGGGGCATGCTGGTAGTGATGATCCTGGTGCTGCTGGCGGGGCTCACCTCGCTGCCGCGCCAGCCGGTGTGGCGCAGCGCGTTCCTGTGCCCCACGCTGGAGGCCTCCGCCGGTTACATCAAGCCGTGGCTGCCGGCGGAACTGTCTAAACGCATCAAGTACTAGGGGTGTCAAAGCGCGATGTGCGGAATTGTCGGGGTTGTAGCCAAGAACCAGGTCAACCAGCTGCTGTATGACGGGCTGCTGGTGCTGCAGCACCGCGGCCAGGACGCGGCGGGCATCGTTACCGCCGAAGGCGCCAATTTCCGCAGCCACAAGGGCCCAGGCATGGTGCGCGATGTGTTTCGCACACGCAACATGCGCGCCCTGGTCGGTCGATCCGGCATCGGCCATACGCGCTACCCCACGGCAGGGTCGGCCTGGTCGACCGCCGAGGCGCAGCCGTTCTACGTGAATTCCCCGTTCGGCATCGTGCTCGGCCACAACGGCAATCTCACCAACACCGAGCAGCTCAAGGTCGAACTGTTCCGGCAGGACATGCGGCACGTCAACACCAACTCCGATTCGGAAGTGCTGCTGAACGTGCTGGCGCACGAACTCCAGGAAAACGCCACCAACTACAAGCTCGACCCGGCGACGATATTCGCGGCGGTATCCGGCGTCTACCGCCGCTGCCGCGGCGCCTACGCAGTGGTGGCGATGATCGCGGGCTACGGACTGCTGGCTTTCCGCGACCCTTACGGCATACGGCCGCTCATATTCGGGCGCGCCGAGACCGGGCAGGGCTACGAGTACATGGTCGCATCGGAGAGCGTGGCACTGGATTCGCTGGGTTTCCAGGTGGTGCGCGATGTCGCCCCGGGCGAGGCGATTTTCATCGACCAGGACGGTGTTTTCTACAGCCGGCAGTGTATTCCGAGCGCCACGCTCAACCCGTGCATCTTCGAGTTCGTCTACCTGGCCCGCCCCGACTCGGTCATCGACGGCATCTCGGTCTACGAGACGCGGCTGCGGATGGGCGAGAGCCTGGCGGACAGGATCAAACGGCAGTATCGCCATCTCGACATCGACGTGGTGATCCCGATCCCGGACTCGAGCCGGCCGGCGGCGATGGAGCTGTCGAAGCGGCTCAACCTGCCGTATCGCGAGGGCTTCATCAAGAACCGCTACATCGGCCGCACCTTCATCATGCCGGGGCAGGGGATTCGCCGGAAGTCGGTGCGCCAGAAGCTCAATTCGATCGCGATGGAATTCCAGGGCAAGAACGTGCTGCTGGTGGATGATTCCGTCGTGCGCGGCAACACCAGCCGCGAGATCGTGCAAATGGCGCGTGAGTCGGGAGCGCGCAGGGTGTTTTTTGCCTCCGCCGCGCCCCCGGTGCGCTTTCCCAACGTCTACGGCATCGACATGCCGACGCGCGAGGAACTGATCGCGACCGGCCGCAGCGACGCCGAGATCGCGCGCGAGATCGGCTGCGACGAGCTTATTTACCAGGAACTCGATGCGCTGCGGCAGGCCGTGCGCAGCGTCAATCCGGCGGTCGCCAACTTCGAGGACTCCTGTTTCAGCGGGGTCTACGTCACCGGCGACGTCACCAAGGAATACCTGGACGGCGTCGAGGCGCAGCGGCGGGACGGCGCCAAGATGTCCGACATGGAGGCGGAAAGCGCCCAGCTCGATCTCGGCCTCGAGACTGTCGAGTGATTCCTGATTGTTTGACAATCCTCCGGGTCCGGAGTAACTTTCCATCCGCGCCGATTTGAGGTTCAGCTTGCGGGCGCGTTATAAGTGCAGCTAAAGCGACGGGAAAACCCGGTCCGCGCTAGCTGGCCGGGTTTTTTATTGGAGCGAGATCATGAAGAGCGGCTTCACTACGACGATCCTTCATTCCGATCTGGAATCTCCGATCGAGCATTTTTCCGTTCACAAGCCGATGCACGCCGCGGTGGCGTTCGGCTACCCCGATGCGCGCGATCTGGCGAAGGTGTTCAAGGGCGAGCTCCCCGGTTATGCCTATGGCCGCCAGGGCAACCCGACCACGGCCGCGCTGGAAGTCAAGATCAGCAAGATGGAGGACGGCATTGCCACCGCCTGCTTCAGCACCGGCATGGCCGCCATTGCCGCGACCTTCATCGCGCTGTTGCGCGCCGGCGATCATGTCGTGTCGAGCTCGTTCCTGTTCGGCAATACCAACAGCCTGTTCGGCACCTTCAATACGCTGGGCTTCGAAATAGGCTTTGTCGATGCTACCGACGTGGAGAACGTGGCCCGGGCGATCCGGCCCAACACCCGGCTGGTATTCGTGGAAACCATCGCCAACCCGCGCACCCAGATCGCCGACCTGGCGCGCATCGGCGAACATTGCGCCAGGCACGGCTTGCTCTACGTGGTGGATAACACGATGACGTCGCCCTATCTGTACCAGCCGAAGCGGCACCAGGCCGGCCTGAGCATCAATTCACTGACCAAGTATATCGGCGGTCACGGCAATGCGTTGGGCGGCGCAGTAACCGATACCGGCCTGTTCGACTGGACGCGCTTTGCGAACATCTACGACAACTACAAGAACGCGAAGCCCGCCCTGTGGGGGATACAGCAGATACGCAAGAAGGGACTGCGGGACGTGGGCAGCACGCTCGCCGCCGAACCGGCTCACCGCCTTGCGACCGGCGCCGAAACATTGGCGCTGCGGATGGAGAAGTCCTCCGCCAATGCGCTGCAACTTGCGCGCTTCCTGGCCCGGCATCCCAAAGTGACAAGAGTCTACTACCCGGGCCTGAACGATCACCCGCAGCACCGGCTCGCCAGCGAGTTTTTCAGGAGCTATGGGGCACTGATGAGCATCGAGCTGGCGAGCGGCATTGACTGTTTCGATTTCCTCAACCGGTTGCAGCTCGTGATTTCATCCAGCCACCTGGGCGACAACCGGACGCTTGCGATCCCGATTGCCCATACGATCTATTGGGAAATGGGACCGGAGCGCCGCGCCGAGATGGGCATTGCCGACTCGCTCATACGGCTGTCGGTAGGCATCGAGGACCTCGATGACCTGATCGGCGATTTCACGCAGGCGCTGGCGCAAGCCTAGCTCGCTCGACCGCGTCAGGGCCTGCCGCCGCCACGGACGGCGGGCATCGCGCGTTGGTTCCCGCCGGCGTGAGCGCGCACGCCGCCGCTCGCGTGACCGCCGGTCGCGCGCGGCACATGCGTCGGAGCGCTTGCCGCAGCCCGGGGTGTCACGAAATTTTCGCGTATCAAGCTGCGCGGTTCCGCGCGCTGAGCGGGTTCCGATTCGCGCCGCGGCGCGGCCCGCGCGCGCTCGGCCGAAGGGTATGGCCGCGCGTCGGAGCGTGCGACGGTTGCCGGAGCAACCGGGCGGGGCGTAGCGCCGCGGAAGGGCGTTACGACAGCCGGTCGTGGTTCGGGGCCCCGTGATTGCAATTGCTGGTTTTCCGATTGCGCGCTGCGCACAGGTAAACGATTGCCTGGCTGCGGCGCGACACGCTCGGATCGGGGCTGCGGCGCGGCGGGCAGCGAACGCGTCTGCGGAGCGACGTTACGGGATTCCGGCTGCGCGCTGCGCTGTTGTTGGGTAACGGGCCTGGAGCGCTCGTTGCCGCGGGTAGCCGGAGTCTGGCCGGACGGCTGGCGAGTCGCAGCGTAACGGTACGGGACGCCCCGGCGATGCACCGGGTCGTGCTGCCAGCGTACCGGACCGGTGTTCGATGGGGCCGGCACGTGGTGGGCTATCGAGCGGCGATCCGCGTGGACGGGATGCCGGTGCTTGGCAGGTACGACCTTTACGTGGTGGTGATGCCAGTCAAAGTGGCCGAAGAAGTATCCCGCTGATATCACGATTCCGCTGCCCCA
>Ga0208185_1000365_pt1 | contig 22695 bp, 17 predicted proteins | sample EasRivMeERMLT700_FD_187532 | JGI IMG/M metagenome (GOLD analysis project Ga0208185, IMG submission 187532) | Soil microbial communities from meander-bound floodplain in the East River, Colorado, USA - East River MetaG ERMLT700 (SPAdes) (version 2) | ecosystem: Environmental > Terrestrial > Soil... | reverse complement strand
GCAAGCCCGCCTTCGCTCGTCGTGACGCGTCGAGCTTCGGCGAGGCAAGCCCGCCTTCGCTCGTCGTGACGCGTCGAGCTTCGGCGAGGCAAGCCCGCCCTAGCTCGAATGAACGCATCGAGCCTCGGGGCGGCTGACCCCGAAGTCCTGGGCTCGCCGAAGCCGCCAAGCGGCCAAGGCGGCGCTTGACAAACGGATGTGGTCGGCACATGGTTGCCCCCGTTGGGCGGTCCTCACTTCTAGAAGGGAGAAACGCAGGTATGTTTTCCAGGGTCCCTCTTTCGTGGCGGGAATGCCGAGTTGCCTTGCTAATCGTGGCGATGGTCGGGTTCGCGTTCCCGGCCCTTTCGCAGACGAACGGCCTCATTTCCGGCGCCGTCGCCGATGTCCAGGGCGGTGTGCTTCCCGGCGTGACCATGACGCTCCGCAACACAGAGAGCGGCGTCGTGCGAACGACGGTCAGCGAATCCGACGGGCAGTACCGCTTCGCGGGGCTGCAGCCGGGCGTGTACGACTTGAAGGCCGAGCTGCCGGGCTTCGCCACGGTTGCCGTCGATCAAATGACGGTGACGATAGGGCTGCAGCTGAAGCAGGACATCAAGATGCAGGTGCAGAGCCTCCAGGAGACCGTCACGGTGTCCGGAGTCGCGCCGGTGATCGAGGTCACGCGTACCGAAGTGGCGCAGGTGATCACGCAGGAGCAGATCGACACGCTTCCCATGGCCGATCGGCAGCCGGCGAGCCTCGTGCTCCTTCTGCCGGGCACCAACATGGACAACACGCAGGTCCGCCGCGCGCAGGCCAATATCGGGGCCGGGGGCATCAACAACCAGATGAACGCGTATTTCCTCGACGGCTCGTCCAACTGGTCGACCAACTCGGGCCAGCAGCACGCTGAAATGCCGCAGCTCGCCATCCGCGAGTTCCGCGTGAACGTCGCCCAGGCATCGGCCGAGCACGGCGGAAATGTCGCCGGTCTGGTGAGCATCGTCACGAGGAGCGGAACGAATCGCTTCGGCGGCGAGGCGCTCGAGTTCTTCAAGAACCAGAGACTCCAGGCGAGGGACAAGAACGCAGAGGATGTCGGCGCGCCGAAGCCTGACTACAAGCGGAACCAGTGGGGCCTGGCGTTCGGCGGACCGATCGTGCGGGACAAGGTCCACTTCTACACCGCGATCGAGTACCAGACGGAGAACAAGTCATTCACCGTCAACAGCGGCTCACCGCAGTTCTACAGCAAGCTCGAAGGCGTGTTCCCGACCGACTACCTGCGCCACAAGTATTTCGTTCGCGGCGACTGGCAGGCCACCCAGACGCAGTCCTTCTTTGTCCGCTACGGCAAGGACTGGGAACACATCGACTGCGAAGGATGCGGCGGCACCAACGCAGCATTCAACCAGAGCTACGTCGAGTCGCCTCGCACCACGACCGTCGTTGGTCACACGTGGGTCGTCAGCAACCGTGCGCTGAACGAGTTCCGCATGCAGGGCCCGGCGGCCTTGCACAGCACGACCGGACCTCCGGGAACGTCGCTGTGGGACCGTCCGGGAGAGTTCCCGGCCGAGCGCTTCAACGGCTACACGCAGGTCTACAACTTCCCGAGCATGCACTGGGGCTCGAACACGGGGAGCTTGAATTTCACGAAGCGGTTCGAGCTCAAAGAGGATTTCTCGTATTCGGCCGGCAGCCATCAGTGGAAATTCGGCGGCGAGTACGCGCGGTACATCTCACCGGAGGATGTCATTGCCAATATCGGTACGTGGACGTTTGCGGGCGACCAGCTCTTCGACGGCACGGCTGCGTCGATCGCGGCGCTCCGCGCTCCGACGACGTTCACGGCGGCGTTCCCGAACGTGGTCCGCGAGCTGAAGAACTACTGGATTAATGGTTACGCGCAGGACGAATGGAGACCGCTCAGCAACCTGACGGTCAACGCCGGCGTCCGCTACGACCTGCAGTACCACTCGTTCAACAACCAGTTGAATTTCGCCGGCCGCGAGTCGCTGAAGCAGCTGATTGACCCGACCCAGCGGCGCGACAACAACAACTTTGGCCCGCGCGTCGGCATGGCGTGGGATCTGAGGAACGATACGAGGACGCTGGTACGCGCGGCGTACGGGCGCTTTTTTCAGTACCTGCCGCAGGGCGGGCTTCGCAACGAGCTCGGGACGCTGCTGCAGAACACCATCAGCATCAACAATCCGTCGTATCCGGATCCGTATGGCGGCCTGTCGCCGCAGGCGTTCGTCACCGTATCGGCGCGTCCGAACGTCAACATCCTCGACGACAAGATCCGGAACATGTCCGGCGACACGGTGACGGGCGGCGTGTCGCAGCAGCTGATGGCAAACCTCGCTCTGCACGTGGACGGCGTCTACACCAACCTCCGTCATTTCGCGCGGACTCAGAACATCAACCAGCCGCGTCCGGCGTTCGATTTCACGACGCTCGACGCGGCGACGGCCGCGCGAATTACGGCATTCTCGCAGGCGCAGCTCAATGCGGCGCGGCCGATGGCCAACTGGGGCAACGTCACGCAGCTGACCTCGAATGGCTGGAGCAACTACCGTGCGCTCTACGTCAGGCTCGACAAGCGGATGTCGAACCGCTTCATGTACCTCGTCTCGTACACGCGCGACTGGACGAGAAACAACGTGTCCGCCGTGTCCGACATCTACCATCCATCGCTCGATGAAGGGAACGATGGACGGAAGCACTCACTGGTTGCCAGCGGCACCGCTCGTCTGCCGTTCAGCCTGACGTTCGGTGCGGTGTGGACCATCCGCACGGCGCTGCCGTACAGCGCCCTCTCGGGCTTCGATTTCACCGGCGACGGCACTGTGGACTTCGTGCCCGGCACGACGCGCAACATGGCCGGTCGCGATAGCACCAACACGGCGAAGCTGCTGGAACTGGTGAACGCCTGGCGCGCGGTCAGAAACATGGCCCCGATTCCGCCGGGCCAGCTCCAGAGCAGCGATTACAACCGCTTCGACATCCGGTTGAGCCGATCGATCGCGATTCCCAACGGGCGCAGCGTAGATCTGGTGGCCCAGGTGTTCAACGTCTTCGGGCGCGACAACCTGATTGGCGGCACCGGCGGCACCTTCATCAACAGCGCGGTATCGAACTCGTTCGGCCGCTACACCGTGGCGGCACCGCGTCAGGAGATGGAGGTCGGGATTCAGTTCAAGTTCTAGCCAGCAGGCAACTTGCAGCTGGCAGCAGGCAGTAAGAGGGCGGGTCCTCTCGGACCCGCCCGCAAACACACGCCACAGAGATACCTCTATCGCTTCTCCAACGCAGTCGGCAGATTGCGCTTCGCGTCTTCGAAATCAGGCTGCACCGCCAACGCCTGAACACCCTCCTTCGCTCGTCGTGACGCGTCGAGCTTCGGCGAGGCAAGCCTCCTTCGCTCGCATGAACGCGTCGAGCTTCGGCGCGCAGAGCCACCAATCCCGTGGCTCGCCGAAGCCGCCAAGCGGCGAAGGCGGCCGCTTGACAAACTGGTGTGGTCGGCACATGGTTGGCCCCGTTGGGCGGTCCTCACTTCTAGAAAGGAGAACGCAGGTATGTTTTCCAGGGTTCCTCTTTCGTGGCGGGAATGCCGAGTTGCGTTGTTAATCGTGGCGATGGTCGGGTTCGCGCTTCCGGCCGCGGCGCAGACGGGAGGCGCAATCGAGGGAACCGTGGCGGACGCACAGGACGCTGTGCTTCCGGGCGTGACCTTGACGCTGCGCAACACTGAGACCGGCGTGGCGCGGAGCACGGTCAGCGAGGCCAACGGTCAGTACCGCTTCAACGGTCTTCAGCCGGGCGCGTACGAGCTGCGGGCGGAGCTGCAGGGATTCGCGGCCGTCGCGGTCGATCGCCTCGTCATCACGATCGGCCTGCAGCTGCAGCAGGACCTCAAGATGCAGGTGCAGAACCTGCAGGAGACCGTCACGGTGACGGGCGAGGCGCCTGTCATCGAAGTCACGAAAGCCGAGGTGGCCCAGGTCATCACGCAGGAGCAGATCGATACGCTGCCGATGGCCGATCGACAGCCGGCCAGCCTCGTGCTGCTGCTTCCGGGCACGAACATGGACAACACGCAGGTCCGGCGATCCCAGGCCAACATCGGGGCGGGCCAGATCAACAACCAGATGAACGCCTACTTCGTTGACGGCGCCGAGAACCGGTCGCCCAACTCCGGACAGCAGCACGCCGAGATGCCGCAGCTGGCGATCCGCGAATTCCGCGTGAACATCGCGCAGGCTTCCGCCGAGCATGGCGGCAACGTCGCCGGGCTCGTCAGCACTGTTACGAGGAGCGGAACCAACCGCTTCAGCGGCGAGGTGCTCGAGTACATCAAGGACAAGAGCCTCAGCGCGATCACGAGGGACCAGGAGAGGGTCGGCTCGACCAAGCCGGACTATCGCCGTTATCAGCACGGCTTCGGCATTGGTGGTCCGATCATCAGGGACCGCATGCACTTCTTCGGCGCCATCGAGCTGCTGAAGGAACAGAAGTCGTTCACGGTCAACAGCGGGCAGCCGCAGTTCTACAGCGCGCTGCACGGCACGTTCCCGGCCGACTACCTGCGGCGGAAGTATTTCGGCCGCGTTGATTTCCAGCTCAACCAGTCGCAGAGCCTGTTCGCGCGCTACGGCCTCGACTGGGAGCACATCGACTGCGAAAGCTGCGGAGGCACCAACGCGGCATTCAACGGCACCTACGTCCAGTCGCCGCGCGACACGATGGTCACCGGGCACAACTGGGTCATCACCAATTCGAGCCTGAACGAGCTTCGCGTGCAGTGGCCGGCGCGGCTGCGCAACCAGACAGGACCTCCCGGAACGCCGCTGTGGAAGGACCCCGGCTCGTTCCCTGCGGAGCGCTTCGCGCTCTATACGCAGGTCTACAACTTCCCGAGCATGCACTGGGGATCGACCAGCGCGAGCATCCAGTGGACCAACCGCTTCGAGATCAAGGACGACTTCACGCTGTCGCGCGGCGCGCACCAGTTGAAGTTTGGCGGCGCGCACGAGCGGTTCATCTCGCCCGAGGACTCTCCGCCAAACGTCGGCACGTGGACGTTCGCGACCGATCAGTTCTTCGACGGAACCGCGGCGGCGATCGCGAGGCTGACCGCGCCAAGGACCTTCACGGCCTCGTTCCCGGCCAACGCGCGGCGGCTCGAGCAGTACTGGTTCAACGCGTATTTCCAGGACGAATGGCGGCCGAACAGCCAGCTGACGGTCAACTTCGGTGCGCGCTATGACATCCAGTACCACTCGCTGAACTACCACTACGACTTCACCGGCCGGGAGCGCCTGCGGGAGTTGATCGATCCGCACACGCGCACCGGGGAACCCGACAACTTTGGCCCGCGGATCGGCGTCGCGTGGGATCCGAACCAGGGCAGGTCGCTGGTCCGGGCGGCGTACGGCCGCTTCTACCAGTACATCTCTGGCGGCTCGCTGCGCAACGAGGCGGACACGCTGAAGCAGAACAGCATCAGCATCACCAATCCGTCGTATCCGGATCCGTACGGCGGACTGTCGCCGCAGGCGTTCCTCTCCGCGAACGCGCGGCCGAACGTCAGCATCCTGGACGACAAGATCCGGAACGGCTACGGCGACACGGTGACGATGGGCGTGTCGCAGCAGCTGCGTCCGAGCCTGGCTATCCACGTGGATGGCGTCTACACGAACCTGCGGCATCTCTCGCGGACGCAGAACATCAATCAGCCGGTGCCGGTGTTCGACTTCAAGACGCTGACGGCGGCGCAGGCGGCGACGATCACGACGTTCACCAACGCGCAGCTCGACGCGCGCCGGCCACTCGCGACGTGGGGCAACATCACGCAGCTCGCGTCCAACGGGTGGCACAATTACCGCGCGCTCTATGCGCGCCTCGACAAGCGCTTCGCCGACAACTACCAGTACATCGTGTCGTATACGCGCGAGTGGACGAGGAACAACGTCGCGAACATCTCGGACTTCTACCATCCGGAGCTGCAGGAGGGGCCGAGCGGCAGGAAACACACACTGGTGGCGAGCGGATCCGCGCGGCTGCCATATGAGCTCACGGTCGGGGCCGTGTGGACGATTCGAACCGCGCTGCCGTTTGACGCCACGAGCGGCGTCGACCTGACCGGCGACGGCGTTGCGGACCTGGTGCCCGGCGTCACGACGAACATGGCCGGCCGCGACAAAGAGGGGACGGAGAAACTGCTTGGTCTCGTCAACGCGTGGCGGCAGGTCAGGAACATGGCGGCGATTCCGCTGAGCCAGATCGAGAGCAGCAACTACAATCGCGTCGACGTGCGCGTCAGCCGCGCGTTCGCGGTTGGCGGCGAGCGCAGCTTGGAGCTGAGCGCGCAGATCCTGAATCTGTTCGGTCGCGACAACCTGATTGGCGGAACCGGCGGGGCGTTCATCAACAACTCGCTGTCGAACGCGTTCGGCACGTACTCGGTGGCCGGAGCACGGCAGGAGGCGGAGCTGGGGATTCGGTTCAAGTTCTAGCCACCGAGACACAGGGACACAGAGAAAATCAAATCTCTGTGTCTCTGCGTCTCTGTGGCCCGTTTCGCCGGTGAAATTACGGCCTCCCTCATCCAGGCGGACCTGAAGGTCCGCCTCTACGACGCTTCTCCAACGCGGTCGCCAGGTTGCGCTTCGCGTCTTCGAAATCCGGCTGCACCGCCAGTGCCCGCTTGAACTCATCGATCGCTTGATCCAGCTGGCCCTGCGATGCGAGCGCGATGCCCAGATTGTTGTGGGCCTCAACTGAATCCGGCCTCAACTGGAGCGCCGCAAGAAACTCGTCGACCGCTTCCGTGTAGCGCCGTTGCTCGAGAAGGTCGGTGGCACGTTGATACTTGTCGAGGAAGGCGGCGTTGAGTACGGCATCCAGATTGGCTGATGCGGGAATAATCGCTCCGAGGTAGCCGCTGCCGGCGATCGCGCGCGTCGGCGCGCCCCCGGGAACCGTGCGAGCGACGCCGACGGGACGCGCCGTATAGGCAAGATTCATCAGCGCCAGATAGGTGTCGAGCCCTTCGACGAGCGGCGCAGGTTTTCCACCGACGAAACAACTTGGGCACCAGGACGCCACGTCGCTCAGGTCAACGATGGAAGGCGGCAATCCCTCGTCTACTTCCAGCAGGGATCTCTTGCCGTACTCCTGGATCGGATGGTCATCGGTGACCGGCGCCACGTCCCGGGTCGCCTTTGCCAGCGTCTCCGCCGAGGCGACGAACATGCCGACGATCTCGCGCGGGCTGCCAAGGTCCAGCCGCTGCAGATCCGCGTGAACCCTGGGAGCTCGCGCCAGCGCCGTGATCAACCGCTCCGGATTGATTTCAACGCGCGCGTCGTTCGAGCCGATCAGCAGCAAGTCTGACGAGGCGCCTGAGAGCAGCACCGCATTGGGGAAGATATCGACGAACGCGCGAGTCATCGAGAGGATCATCGTCTGTGGGACTCCGTACGCAGGCAGCCACTGGCTCATGTAGCCCTTCGGCTTGAGGCGCGTCCGGGCCCTCTCGTAAAACTCCTTCGAATAGAGCGCGGCGACTCCGGCGTGGACGATCGGTGGCGGCTCCAGCGTGATCAGGTCGTACGAGGCCTCGGGCTGCATCTGCAGGTGGTGCCTCCCGTCGTTGACATAGACGGCCACGCGCGGGTCGTTCAGCACATCCCCATTCGTGTCCTTGAAGTAGCTCGAATGATCGAGAACATGCCTGGAGAGATCGACGACCTCGACACGTCGGACGGACGGATGCAGTGTTGCGGCCTGTGCGGTGTTGCCGACGCCGTAACAGATCACGAGGACCGATTCGGGATTGTCGATCGTAAGCAGAGGGATATGCGCCATCGCACGCATGTAGCGCTGCGACAGCAGCTCAGTTGATGACATCGGATGGCCGTTGGTGACCAGCACGCGTCCTCCGTCCGGACCGTCGGTCACCGCAATCAGCTCAGTGATGCCTTCGCTTACGGTGTATGCGCGCTGCACCGGAAACAGCAGTGCCCTGTTGAGCACGTAATCCGAGGGCAGGAGCAGCCATACGCCAAGAGCGATGCCGGAGACGAGCAGTGAAGCGGCCAATGGGGCTCGGCGGATTTTGTCGGACCCGCCGAACGCCACCGCGGCAAGCGGCACTACTGCGAGCGCCGCTGCGGTCGTCAGGACAGTGGCACTCCTCTGGATCCCGAGCGTCGGCAGAAGCAGGAAACCGGCGGCCAGGGAACCGCAGACGGCGCCAACCGTGTTGAACAGGTAGAGAATGCCCGCGCGGCGACCGACCAAACTTTCCGTGCGCTGAATGATCGCGTTCGCCAGCGGGAACGAGAAGCCCATGAGCACGGCGGGAAGGCCGACGACGAGCAGGATCGGTTTCGCGTTGAACCACAGCTCGGCCAACGCGCGCGTCCAATCCGGCGCGCTGACCAGGCCTCCCGTGGCTACGTGACGCGCCGCGTAGTCTGTTACGGCATTCCTGATCTGTTCCGCATTGGCGAGCGCGAATCCGAGCAGGGTCGAGGCAACGAATAGCCCTTGCACGACGATCAGGCACTGCGCTGGTTTCGCGATCCGCCGGTGCGCGAACCCTCCGGCGAGCGAGCCGATGCCGATGCCGAGCAGGATGACCGCAAGGAGGAGCGAGAAGACGGCGCGGAACTCGCCGAGGAGAATGCTGAAGTAGCGGAACCAGACGATCTCCATGCCCATCGCCGCGAAGCCGGTAAGCGAGAGCGCAAGGCTGGTCAAGAAGACGGGATTCGGGATTCGGGATTCGGGATTCGGGATTCGAGCTTGAGACGGGCCACGGAGAATTGGAGACACGGAGTCTCTTTTTGGAGAATGAGCTCCGTGCCTCCGTGTCTCCGTGGCTTGTTTCAGCGATGTTCGTCCGAGCCAAAACGCGCCGATCGCCGCGACGACGTTGAGGCCTGCGGCGACGATCTGCGTTCGGAGGAGACCGTATACCGGGATGAACGCGAAATCGGTTAAGAAGCAGCCTGCCGCGGCACCGCAGGTATTGACGGCATAGAGCAACGCGATGCGCGAACCTCCGGCATCCAGGTCTCGTCGCACGAGGTGACGAATCAGAAGCGTCAGCGTCCCGCCCATCAGGAGCGTGATCGGCGTCAGCAGGACGATGGCGATGGCTCCGCGAGCAGCATAGGAAGAAGCCGAGAGGACATACCAGCCGCCGGCATCGCGTGAATAGGAGGATACACGCGCGGAAATCTCACCGAGGTGGGGCAGGAGAGCGGAAATACCGAGTCCCAGCAGACCGATGGCCAGCTCGAACGCACCGTATGCGCGGAGCATCGACTCCGGCCGGGAGGCGTAGCGCCGATCTGCCCATGTCCCAATGACGTAGCTGCCAACGCCCAGGCCCAGCATGAACACGGCGATCACGAGCGACGCCGAGTAGATCGTGTTCCCGAACACGTTGGCGAACACGCGCACCCAGACGACCTGATAAATCAGTCCGCTGAGGCCGGAACAGAAGAAGAGAAAGTAAAGCATGCAGCGGCTGGCGGATGATAACCCCGCAGTGACCCCCTTCGCGCTCTGCGCTTCGGCGCGCAAGCCGCACGGGCGGCGGCTGTCCGGCGAGACCGCCCGGCTGCGCTCGCTTCTATCTGGTGTCCCCGCTCCCGGCCGATTCGCGATAGCATCTCCTCGCCGCGGGAGGCTGACATGAAAAACATGCTGTTTGCACTGTTCGTGCTGGTATCGGCGTCTCCGTCGTTCGCGCAGCAGAGTGCCCCCGATATTCCATTCGATTCCATCGGGGACTTCCTCAAGCTTCCGGCCGGGATGAATTTTGGGGAAGTACCAGGCGTGGCGGTGAATTCGAAGGGGCATGTCTTCGTCTTCACGCGATCGAACAGCGCGGGCGGTCCGGCGTACGCGCCGGCCGCGGCTCAGCTGCTCGAGTTCGGGCCCAAAGGCGAGTTCATCCGCGAGATCGGCAAGGGCCTGTACGGTTGGGCGTTCGCACACAGCGTGCGCGTCGACAGGGACGACAACATCTGGGCCATCGACAAAGGCTCGGACATGATCATCAAGTTCAACCAGGCCGGGCAGGTCATGATGGTGTTCGGCCGCAGGAAGGAATCGGCGGACGATGAGAGCAAGCCGTGGGAGCCCGTGGATCCCCCGCTGCCGGCCATCGACGGTCTCTTCCGCCAGCCGACCGATGTGGCCTGGGATTCCAACGGCAACACCTACATCACGGACGGCTACATCAATTCGCGCGTCGCGAAGTACGACAAGAACGGTGACTGGGTGAAATCGTGGGGCGACAAAGGCACGGGGCCCGGGCAGTTCCGCACGCCGCACGCGATCGCGATCGATCGCAACAACAACGTCTACGTCGGCGATCGCACGAACCGTCGCATTCAGGTGTTTGACACCGACGGGAAGTTTCTGCGCATGTTCACCATCGACGTACCTCCTGTTCCCGGCACCAAGGCCGTCAACGGCAACACGCCGACAGGCGAGCGCCTTGCCGCGGTCATCGGCGCGCCCAACTCAATCTGCATCTCGCCGGGTGTCAACCAGGTCATGTTCGTTGGAGAATCAACGTTTCCCGGCCGCGTGTTCAAGGTTGCGCTCGATGGAAAGGTGCTTGGGGTGATCGGCCGCTCCGGTCGTCAAGTGAAGCAGTTCTCCGGCGCGCACGCGCTTGCATGCCCGTCGGAAAACGAGCTGTACGTCGCTGAAACCTCGAACTGGCGGGTGCAGAAAGTGACGTTGCGCGCCGCGGCGACACAAACGGCGAGGAGCGGACCCTGAGGTCCGCCGTGCCCTGTACGACGGGGACGTAGAGGCGGACCTTTCAGGTCCGCCTTCCTACGTGCCGGTCAGTCCTGTCGGCCATCCGCCGCCGTGCGGCTTGCGCGCCGAAGCGCTGAGCGCGAAGGCGGGAGCACGCCGAAACACGAATGCCGGAATCGCGCGCAGCGACCGGAGCGGCGGTCATTTGACGGGGTTGGTCGCGCCTGCTCGCCGTAGCGCGGAGCGCGAAGGCGCGCTACGCTGGTCAGGATGTCGCCCACCACGATCACGCCACCAACGGACGAGCCCGGTGCCCTCGTTGACCGGCTCCGTGCCACCACGGAAGCCCTGGAATCGATAGCCGCGAATCGCAACCTGCTCGACGTCCTGTCGGACGACGACCGCAGGCGCTTCCTCCGCGCGCTGACGACCGCCCGCGGCCCGGCCAGCCGCTCGCGGCGGCGTCTGGCAAAAGCGACGGCGCGCGAGGAGAGAGCGGCGCGTGTAGGCCGCGATCGCGGGGTCCGCTCCGAAACCGGGATACACACCCTTCGCCGGCGTCCCGTGGTCACCACGCCGAATGTCTTCCCACCAGTTGGATTCGACCCACAGGATCGCCTTGGGAGTTGGGAATTGGATGTTGGGCGTTGGGAGCCACGCGTCGGGAGTGGCGAGCCCCGCGAGGCCATCGAGCCACAGACCTGCTACATCTGCAAAGCGAAGTACTCAACCATCCATCATTTCTACGACCAACTGTGCGCTGCGTGCGCCCAGCTGAACTTCGCCAAGCGCACCGAGCTTGCCGACCTGCGCGGACGTGTGGCGCTCATCACCGGCGGACGCGTGAAGATCGGCTATCAGGCGGGCCTCAAGCTGCTGCGTGCCGGCGCACATCTCATCGTCACGACGCGATTTCCGCGCGACTCGGCGTCGCGGTACGCGCGCGAGGCCGATTTCGACGAGTGGAAGGATCGCCTCGAGATCTTCGGCCTCGACTTGCGACACACGCCAAGCGTGGAGGCGTTCTGCCGGCGACTGGTCGCCACGCGCGACCGGTTGGACTTCATCATCAACAACGCCTGCCAGACGGTTCGTCGTCCTCCCGACTTCTACGCCCACATGATGGCCGGCGAAACGGGGCCTCATTCCCGGGATTCGGGATTCGGGATTCGGGATTCGAATCCCGAATCGCGAATCCCGAGTCCCGATATCGTCGGTGTGGCGGGGCTCACGCACGCGGCGCAGTTGTCACAGGTGCGTCTGCTCCCGGAAGAGTTCCGCGCGCAAAAGGATCTGTTTCCCGAAGGGATGCTCGATACGGATCTTCAGCAGGTGGACCTGCGCGGGCGCAACTCCTGGCGCCTGCTGCTGGCCGAAGTCTCGACGGTGGAGCTGCTCGAAGTGCAGCTTGTGAACGCCATCGCGCCGTTCATCATCAACGCGCGGCTCAAATCGTTGATGCTGCGCACCTCTGAACGCGACAAGCACATCGTCAACGTGTCAGCCGTCGAAGGTCAGTTCTATCGAAGGTTCAAGACGACGCGCCACCCGCATACCAACATGGCGAAAGCGGCGCTGAACATGATGACGCGCACGGCGGCGACCGACTTTCACGTCGACGGGATTCACATGAACAGCGTCGACACCGGTTGGGTCACGGATGAAGACGCGGCCGCGATCGCCAATCGGAAGACCGAAGAGCAGGGCTTTCATCCGCCACTCGATATCGTCGATGGCGCCGCGCGGATCGTCGACCCGATCATCAGCGGCATCAATACCGGCACCCATGTGTGGGGCCAGTTCCTGAAGGACTACCAGCCGACCGACTGGTAAATTTCAACCACGAAGGGCGCGAAGGACACGAAGCATTCGATTTGTTCGTGACTTCGAGTCCTTCGTGGTTGAGATCGTTCTAGTTCGTCGAGGTCGCCTTGTAGCGCAGTTCCTGGCCCACGAGCTTCGCCGGATCGGCATTCGGCTTCGGTCGGAACTTCTGCACGCGGCCGTTGAACACTTCGGCCAGATACAAGTTGCCGTCCTGGTCGGTGGTCATCGAGTGAGGTCCGTTGAACTGGCCAGGCTGTCCGCCGGGTCCGCCCCACCCGTACAGGAAATTCCCGTTCAGGTCGTACTTGATGATCCGGTTGGTCCCGCCGTCCGCGACCCAGAGAAACTGGTCCGCCGAAATGAGATGGGTGTACGGCGATGACCGGACGCCCGTTGTGAACATGTCGAGGAACTTGCCGTTCTCGTCGAAGATCTGAAAGCGCCTGTGCGTGCGATCCACGACGAAGAGCCGGCGGTCGGCGCTGATCTGGATGCTGTGGACCGTGTTGAACTCGTTCGGTCCGGGATTCTTCGGATCCTTCGGAGGGCCGCCCCAGTCCATCAGGAACATGCCGTCCTTGTCGAATTTCGCGACGCGTGTGCCGCCGTACCCGTCGCTGATGAAGAACGTCCCGTCCGGGAGCCAGGCGATGTCGGTCGGCCGGTCGAAGAGCTTTCCTCCGTCGCGTCCCCTCTGGCCCTTCGTGCCGAGCGTCATCACGAGTTTGCCGTCGTAAGTGAACTTGTAGATCACGTGCAGCTGGTCGTCGATGATCCAGACGTGCTTGTCGGGATCGTACGGGCTCATCTTGATCTTGTGCGGCCCGCGCCCGCACTTGCCCTCGAAGATCTTGTCGAGATCGTTCCACCACTGGACCATCTTGCCTTCGCGGTCCATCACCATGATCGCGTGGTGATACCGTCGCTCCCATCCGCGCTTTTCAGTCGGCTCACATGTAGCGCTGAGACCATCGCCGTTGCCGGTGGCGTTGCCGCGGGAAGGCGTGAGCATGCTGTACGGCGTCCAGGGTTTCGCGCCCGGCGGCAGCGGCAGCTCGCCGCGCTGCGCAATCCAGATGCGGTCCGGCGTTTCGGCGTACACCGCGCCAACCGATCCCCATGTCCAGCCGTCATGCTTGACGCCGTCTGGCGCGTCCTGGAGAGGCTGCGGCCAGTTCTCGACCAGCTCGTACGGCCCGTACTCCTCCTGCCCGCCCTTTTCCACCGAGGCAGCTGGAGCCGCGGCGGTAGCGGTGGCCGACGAACTGTTGGAACTCGTCGGCGATGAATTGCATCCTGCAAGGGCCACGAGCCCGAGCAGACCTATCGACAACAGGATCGTGAACGATCGCATTCGAAGGCGCATCGTGAATCTCCTCTCGCGATTGCCGGTGTGCGGGGAGTCTAGTCGATGGCGACAAAAGGGGGAAGGGGGAAGGGGGAAGGGGGAAGTGCGACGGGGCTCGGCGTGGCAAAGCTCGGGTGTGGCTTACGCGAGCGAGCTGGGCCCGGCCGGCCCCGTCGGTGTTTCAACGATCGAGAGCGCTGCGTCAGTTGGGCATGACGACGGTGTCGATCACGTGGATGACGCCATTCGACTGGTAGACGTCGGCGATCGTGATGGCGGACGTGTTTCCCTTCTCGTCCTGAAGCCAGAGCTGTCCGTTCTTCAGCATCACCTTCAGCGAATCGCCCTCGACGGTCTTCAGTTGCGTCATCCCTCTACTGGTCTTCGCCCTGGCCATCAGCTCGGCCGAATCGATGCGCCCGGCCACCACGTGATACGTGAGCACCTTGGTAAGCGTGGCCTTGTTTTCGGGCCTGACCAGGTTCTCAACCGTCCCGGCGGGCAGCTTCGCGAACGCCGCGTTGGTGGGCGCAAACACGGTGAAGGGTCCCTTCCCCTTGAGCGTCTCGACCAGCCCTGCCGCCTTGACCGCGGCGACGAGCGTCGTGTGATCGCTCGAATTCATGGCGTTGTCGATGATGTCCTTCGACGGAAACATGGCGGCGCCGCCAACCATCACTGTCTTCTCGATTGCCGATACGCTGGCGCCGAGCAGGGCGCTCATCGCCACGGCGCTGATGAATATTCGATATCGCATGCACAACCTCCACGCGCGTGTGTCGCGACCAGGATGATCCGGTCACCGCCGCGCCTCAGGAGGTTCTACGGGCACGAAAAGGGCCTGGATGTATGGGACCACTCCGGCGCGTTAACATCGAATCGTGGAAGAGCACGAGATCTATGCCGCCGTCGGCGAAGACGGGTTTCAACGTCTGATCGCCGCGTTTTACCGGCAGGTCCCATCGGACGACATTCTCGGTCCCATGTATCCGGGTGCGGATTTCGGCGGGGCCGAGCAGCGCCTCCGGGACTTCCTCATCGGCCGGTTCGGTGGTCCCCAGCGTTACATCGAGGAGCGCGGTCACCCGCGCCTTCGCATGCGGCATATGCCCTTTGCCGTCAACGGCGCCGCCCGCGAGCGCTGGCTGCAGCTGATGACGAACGCGCTCAATGAAGTCCGGTTTCCGCCAGACGTCGATGCGTTCCTGCGCGAATTCTTTCACGGCGTGTCGGCTATGCTGATTAACCGACCAGGCTGACCCTTTTGAAGACGGAGTGGCTGGAAGGTATTGAGCGAGGCGACGTCGCGCAATTGGGGCGGTTACTGAACTCCGGCGCGGACGTCAACGCGCGAGACCGGTATGGTCAAACCGGTCTGATGATCGCCGCGGGGCGCGGCAAGGCCGACGTGTTGCGACTCCTGATCGATCGTGGCGCGGCTCTCGACCAGACTGCGAAGTTTGGTCTCAGTGCGGTGATGCTCGCCGTGATCAACGGTCACGTCGAGATCGTGCGGATGCTCGTTCAGGCCGGCGCGCGATTGGACCTTCGTGGTACCGGTGCGCCAGGTTTTTCCGGAAAGAGCGCCGCAGACCTCGCGGCAGAGCGCGGCGAGCCTGCAATGGCGGAGGCTCTTCGCGGCACGACGTCCACGTAATCACCGTACAACGTGGCATTGGAGTGCGGGGCAAGATGCAATCAGAGGCGGATCGGTGCGCAGAGTACCGGAAGTTCCAGAAGATCGACGCGGCCTTCCGCGAGGGCAACCTCGTTGCGTTGAGGGCGGCGGTCGAGCGGAAAAAGCCGGGCTTCGCGAGATTGCGCGCGTGCTTGCCTCGCATGAGGCACGGCGATAGACCAGACTTCAGAAAGGTTCGTGTCTATTCACCTGGACGATCACCCGGCGTGTAACGCACGGTCTCTACTTTCAGCGGTCGATCCGCCTCGATCTTCAGCGGCCGATCGGCTTCGATCTTCAACGGGCGCTGCTGGGTATCGATCTGAACCGGCGATCCGACGCGGACAGCGAGCGGCTCGATCGTCGGACGCAACGGGACTGGGATCGTCTTGACGTTGCCGACCACGGCGACCGGCACATATGCCTCGGCACCCATGTCGATGCCGGCAATAACGACTCGCGTGGGGACTGACTGCGCGGACACGGGAACTGCGAGATCCTTGATCCCGATCCAGAACAGCTCCATGGCAATCACGGTGAGGATCAGCTTAAGGTAGCGATCTGCGCGCATCGACGCACCTCCCCGATCACTATACGTCGTGGCGCGTCGCGGCCTCAGCTGCAAGCGTAGACTGAATGAGATGAAGAGGAGCCTTGCTGATTCCAAAGAGCGCGCGGCTGTACTGTCGCGCCTTCAGAAACTCGCGCCTGACAGCACGCGAGAGTGGGGCCGCATGACGCCGCACGAGGCGGTGTGTCATCTGAGCGACTCGTTCCGGTCGATGATGAATCCTGTGCCCATCACCTCGAGGAGCAACGTCTTCAGCAGGACATTCATCAAGTGGATCGCGATTCACTCGGGACTGCCATGGCCGCACGGCGTGAAGACGATGCCGGAAGTGGACCAGGAGATCGGCGGCACCAGGCCCGTGGAGTTCACGCGCGACAGAAACGAGCTCGAAGGGCTCATCGAACAGTTCGCGCGACGCTCAGACGCCACGATGCAGCCCCACCCGATCTTCGGCCGCTTATCAACCGCGGAGTGGCAGCGTTGGGGCTACCTCCATATGGATCATCACCTGCGCCAGTTCGGCGCATAATGTCGCCAATGAGCGACTCTTCCGACCCGCTCCGCGTGCAATTGGCGCGCGCCCTCGACTGGGAGGAGGCGCACGTCGGATTCGACAAGGCGGTCGACGACATCCCTGCCGAGAAACGCGGCGCCCGCGCTCCCGGTTTCGAGCACTCGCCGTGGGAGCTGCTCGAGCACATGCGCATCGCGCAGGAAGACATTCTCGACTTCTGCGTGAACTCCAAGTACGTCCACGAGCTCAAGTGGCCAGATGAGTACTGGCCGAAGACCCCCGCACCGCCCAGCGCTGCCGCGTGGGATGAGAGCGTCGCCTCGTTCAAGCGCGAGCGCGAAAAGTTCAAGGAGCTCGGCCGTCATACGAAGGACCTCTTCTCGAAGGTGCCGACCGGCAAGGACAACCACACATACCTTCGCGCAATCCTGCTGGTGACCGACCACAACTCGTATCACCTTGGTCAGCTCGTCGCCGTCCGGCGCGCGTTGGGGGTCTGGAAGTGACAACGCGGTGAAGCGATGCTGATCGCATCGCTCGCCGCGATCGTGATCGCGATCGTCCTCCTGCTTCCACTGCTCTCGTTTGTCCGCGGGTTCAAGTTCCAGGCCGAACTGAACCATATGAGAGCGCGAATCGACTTCCTCGAGCGTCAGCTCGCCGCCCGTCCCGTGGCGCCGCCGCGGGCAGAGACCGTGGCACCTCCGCCCCGTACCGAGGCTGCGGTGCCCGCAGGCGCGGCATCTCCAATCCAGCCGCCCACATCGCCCTCGGCCTCCGTTCCGCCGCCGATTCAGCGACCCACTGCGCCTCACGCTGAGCCCGAGCGCGACCTCCTGCGCGCGCTCTTCACGGAAGCGGCCGCGCTCGATCTCGAAGGGCGCATCGGCGGCCGGTGGCTGCAACACGCCGGAATGATCGTCCTCGTGCTTGGTGTCGCATTTTTCCTGCGATACGCGTTCGATCACGAATGGCTGTCGCCCGTCGTGCGCGTTGTGCTCGGCGCGTTCGTCGGCGTCGGCCTGGCGGCCGGCGGCCTGCGCCTCTCGCGCAAGTACCGTGCGTACGGACTGTTTCTCTCCGGTGGTGGCATAGCTGTCCTGTATCTCTCCGTGTATGCGGGACTGAATCTCTACTATCTTTTCGGACCCGAGCTTGCGTTCTCGCTCCTGGTCGTCATCACCGCTACCGCAGCCCTCCTCGCGGATCGAACAGACTCGCTCAGCCTTGCACTGATGGCGGTCTGCGGCGGGTTCGCGACGCCGTTCCTCGTTGGCGGCACTCGCGACCAGCAAGTCACGCTGTTCACCTACGTCTCGCTGCTGGTGGCGGCCACGATGTACCTCGCGTATCGGCGGACGTGGCCATGGCTCAACGCCGCGAGCCTGGTGCTGACGGGCGTCACGGTGCTGGCGTGGGCCGGCAGGTTCTACACGCCGGACAAGTACCTTCGCACCGAGCTGTTCCTGAGTGTCTATTGCGCGATGTTCATCGACATCCTCCGCAAAGCGTGGCACTCGTCGCGGCAGGATGCGGGGCTCGTGTTTCTGCTGCTGCTTGCGCCCGCCGGCTATCACGTGTGGTCGGTTGTGACGCTCTCACCCCACGGGCTTGCGTTTCTGATCTACTTGATTACGTTCACCCTGCTCACGGTGCTGGCAGGCGTGCAGTACGGATCGAGCCTGTTGCGGGCGATCGCATGGCTCGCCGTCGCGCTGCCGCTTGGAAGCTGGGTCGAGGCCTACCACTGGCGAGGCTGGGTTGCCGCCACGCTCGTTACCGTCGTCGCCGTCTACGGAGTGCACCTTGCCGCTCAGATCCGCGGCGTGCACGACGGCGAGGAACTCGACGAGCGGGATGTTGCGCTGTTGCACGCGAACAGCATCGGCGTGTTCGCGGCGCTGTTCCAGGTGCTCACCGATTCCGTGACCATCGCGCAGCTCGCCATCCTCGCGGTTGCTCTTGCGGCGGGCAACGTCGGCATCTGGGCCGCGCTACGGCGCGCCGCGCCCGTCGGGGCGCTTCACTGGCTTGGTGTGGCGATGACGCTCGTGGCGATCGCGATCTGGATCCAGTTTGGCGGCCCGTGGGCTGTCGTCACGTGGGCGACGGAAGGTGCCGTTGTGTTCTGGATTGCCACGCGGGCGCGGCGCGAGTGGCTGCGAGTCGGCGCGTGGGTGTTGCTCGGGTTGGCGATTTACCGATGGCTCCAACCCGACGTCCAGGCAACGACGACGTCGTACGCGGTGCTTGCGAACGCGCGCGCCTTGACCGGCATCTACCTTGTCGGCCTGCTCTATGTCGCGGCCTGGCTGCAGCATCGAGAGCTGGATGCGGCGCAGGAGCGGCGGAGGCAGGAGCGCGCGACCCTGCTCGTCGCTGCGAGCATCATCACGGTGTTCGTGATCTCCACTGAGATCATGTCGTTCTGGGCGGTCCGAACTGCGGCGCCCGATGCGTACGTCGCGCGCGAGATGATGTTGTCTGCGGCGTGGGTGATTTACGCGGCGCTGCTCGTGGTGATCGGGATGCAGCGGCAGTACGCGCCGATTCGCTATTTCGCGATCGCGCTGTTCGGTGTCACCCTGGTGAAAGTCTTCCTCGTCGATCTCGACACCCTCGGCGGCATCTATCGCGTTGCGGGCTTTCTCGTCGTCGGCCTCATTCTGCTGATCGTTTCGTTCCTGTACCAGCGGGCAGGTGCGATCGCGTCTCCAAAGCCGTCCGAGTGATTCGAGCGGCATCGGCGGTAGACTGTCACGCCATGGCCGCTATCAATCCACAGCTGGTGACGACCGGTTTCGACCTGCCCGGGCATCGCACCGTGAGGACTCTCGGCGTGGTGCGTGGGATCGTCGTGCGCTCGCGGAGCATCATCGGCAGCATCGGCGCGACGCTGCAGACTCTCGTCGGCGGGAACATCACGCTGTACACGGAGTTATGCGAGAGAGCCCGCGAAGATGCGTTTCAATTGATGCTCGAACACGCAGCGGAGCTGGGCGCCAATGCGCTCATCGGCGTACGGTATGACGCCAATGAAGTCGCGGTGGGCGTCACCGAGGTACTGGCGTACGGCACCGCGGTGGTGGTCGAAACAACGTAAACCACGAAGGACGCGAAAGACGAAGGTTACGTCCCGAACGATCGATTGAACAGCGCGTCGATCGCTTTCCTGCCGTTCTCGCGTATCGTCCTCGTGCCGGTTCCCGTGAAATGCGCGTGCGTGATCACTGGCGCTTTCGTGGCGACGAACGATTCCCACGACGTACCCGTCCAGCGGGACCAGCGACTCTTGTCCTGGTCGAAGACGAAGAGCGGCTTGTTGCACAGCTTGGCGAACTCCGCGCCCCATCCCGTGCCCCCACGCACAGTGTCATCGTCCTGGATGGCGCCGATCACGTAGATCTCCTGCCCGTTGTTCACCTGATACCAGAGCGTCTGCAGCACCCGGCGCAGCGCCGGGCTGTCTGTGTACCGCCGATGCATCAGCCGCGACACGTATTCGAGGCTGACATCACCCGCGAGCAGTTCCTCGTGATTGAGCATGCGCACGCCGCGGTGCCGATCGATGCTGTGCCCGTCGAACGTGAAGTTGACTTCTTCGATGCCGTGGCGCTCGGCGCATGCGCCGAACGTCGCCTCCGCGCCCGGGGCGCCGCCGCTGAACAGGATGCAGTCGGATGGTGTCATCGTGAGCAACATGGTATCGCCATCGGCCTTCGCGCGCGGCGCTACGGCGCGGCAAGCCGCCTTCGCGCGTTGCGCTACGGCGCGGCGAGCCGCCGGGCTGGCTCAAGCCAACCCACACGCTGATGGCTCTCATCATCGCGTAGCATCGATGCGAGACAAGCCACAGAGGCTCACCCTCTGTTTCTCTGTGGCCCGTTGACACCATGGCGGAAGCGGCAACCATCTACAACTTCTCAATCGACCTTGCTGACATGGATCGCGGTGTCTACGAGACGCTCGAGCTGCGCGTGGCGCGACATCCTTCCGAGACCGCGGAGTACATGCTCGTGCGAGTGCTCGCGTACTGCCTCGAGTATCAGGAGGGAATTTCGCTCACCGAAGGCGTGTCGTCCGGCGACGAACCGGCGCTTCTCGTGCGGGATCTGACGGGGCGTGTCACGGCGTGGATCGAAGTCGGAATGCCCGATGCCGCCCGCCTGCACCGCGGCAGCAAGCATGCCGGCCGCGTAGCGGTCTACACGCATCGCGACACGCGGCAGATGATGGCGCAGTTGTCGGGCGCGAAGATCCATCGCGGGAGCGAGATCCCGATCCGCGCCTTCGACCGCGGGACACTCGACCAGATCGTCGCGCTGATCGATCGGCGCACGTCGTTGTCGATCTCGGTGACACACGGCGAGCTGTACATTTCGATCGGTCCTACGACTTTCACGCTGCCTATGGTCGAGCACCGCATCCCGCAGTAACTCGCGCAACGCGCCGATCGCGCGTGCTCGGCATATCAGGAACCCTGGAATGTCGGTGCAGGCCGAGCTGGCAGCCTGCTTGAATGGGCTGACGAGGAGGGTTCGATGATCCGCAAGCTCAAGTCAGGCGAATACCGGCTCTACTCGCGCAAGAAAGACTCGAAGACGGGACGGCGCAGGAACCTCGGTACCTTCGGAAGCCGCTCAGCTGCGGAGAAGCATGAGCGCGCGGTTCAGTACTTCAAGCGGCATTGAGCCAGGCTGCTTTTCCCTACGACGGAACACCGAGGCACTGAGACACCGAGGCAAAACCAGAATGAATTTCTCTGTGTCTCGGTGGTACGTGGTAGTGAAATTCGCTTTAGATTAGACGTCGATCCAATCAAGTGATCGTTCAACGGCTTTGCGCCAGCCGCGATAGGCCTCTTCGCGCTGGTCGGCGCTCCACCGCGGCTCCCACCACCGATCGGCCTTCCAGTTCTTCCGCAGCGATTCCGGATCCTTCCAGAGGCCGACCGCCAGGCCCGCCGCATACGCTGCGCCGAGCGCCGTCGTCTCCGTCACGATCGGCCGAACGACGGGGACGCCGAGGATGTCGGCCTGGAGCTGCAGCAGGAGATTGTTCATTGTGGCGCCGCCATCGACCTTGAGGACATCGAGGCGCACGCTGGAATCCTGCGTCATCGCGTCGAGCACGTCGCGTGTCTGGAAACAGATCGCTTCGAGTGTCGCGCGCGCCAGGTGCGCCTTCGTGTGAAAGCGCGAGAGGCCGACGATGGCGCCGCGCGCGTCGGGACGCCAGTACGGCGCGAAGAGACCGGAGAACGCCGGCACGAAATAGATCCCGCCACTGTCAGGCACGGATGCGGCGAGCGCTTCAATGTCGGACGCCGTCGGGATGATCTCGAGCTGATCGCGCAGCCACTGCACCGCCGCGCCCGTGACGGCAACCGATCCTTCCAGCGCATAGACGGCAGGCGCGCCCTCGAACCGATACCCAAGTGTCGTCAACAGGCCCGCCTTCGATGGCACGATCCGATCGCCGGTGTTGAGCAGCATGAAGTTCCCGGTGCCGTAGGTATTCTTCGCTTCTCCCGGCGCGAAGCACGTCTGGCCGACCAGTGCCGCGTGCTGATCGCCAAGGTCCCCTCCGATCGGAACGGTGGCGCGAAGCGGCCCGCTCGATCGTGTCGTTCCATACGCGGATGGCGACGACGACGGGTAGATGCGCGGGAGCATGCGCCTGGGGATGTCAAAGAGATCGAGCAGCTCGTCGTCCCAGTCGAGCGTGCGCAGGTTCATGAGCTGCGTGCGGCTTGCGTTGGTGACGTCGGTCACGTGAAGCCCGCCGTCCGCGCCTCCGGTCAGGTTCCAGATTACCCACGAGTCCACCGTGCCGAAGACCGCCTCGCCACGCGTTGCGGCATCGCGTACGCCGTCGACGTGATCGAGAATCCAGCGCAGCTTCAGCGACGAGAAGTAGGTCGCCGGGGGAAGACCGGTTCGTTCGCACAGGAGCGCGCGCTGCGGCTC
>Ga0208185_1000364_pt1 | contig 22696 bp, 29 predicted proteins | sample EasRivMeERMLT700_FD_187532 | JGI IMG/M metagenome (GOLD analysis project Ga0208185, IMG submission 187532) | Soil microbial communities from meander-bound floodplain in the East River, Colorado, USA - East River MetaG ERMLT700 (SPAdes) (version 2) | ecosystem: Environmental > Terrestrial > Soil... | reverse complement strand
GTCGCCGCCAGGTAGTGGAACGGTGACACGGCGAAGCCGGTGCCGTCGATCGTTGGCCGACCGAGCCGCTCCAGGCCAGGTGGCGCCTCCGTCGTGAACACCACGAAGGCCCCCGATTCGTGGAGCACGGCGCTGTGGCCCCGGTCCGTCTTGCCCGGCCGAGCCCAGAACGACTCCTTGCCGTTCGAGCGGACCAGCCGCCAGCCGTCCCGGCTCAACTCGATGCCCCAATCCCAGGTCGCTCGCAGGCGGTCAGCGACGGAGTCGCCGTTCGTCGCTGCCACCTGTGGGCGCCGGGGGGCCTGGGGGAAGGCGGTCAGACCTTCCATGATCCAGGCAGGCATCGTCAGCAGGGCGCCGTCCTCCAGACGACGATGCGATCCCACCACGTAGGCGCGGATCTCGCCCTGCAGGTCCGGGACCTCCGAAGGCGGCAACACGACGTAGCCACCAGCGGCTCGGGAGTCGATCCCGGGGCCCAGCTTCGAGCGGCTGTTACGCAGGTCCTTCGGGGCGTTGAAGAACGTGTGAGCTCCGCCGTTGGGGGTGCTATGGATCACCGCCCCTTCGAAGCGGGCCTGGTGCTGGGCGACCAGGGCGGCCCAGGTGTCCCAGCCGTCATGACGGGGATCGATGTCGATCGCCACCACGTTCTGGCCGTTCGGCTGCGGGCCGGTAGCCAGCGCCAGGCCATGTTCCACGTGGAACCATTCCTTGACCTTGGCCGGGTCAGCGCAGGCCTCGATCTGCCAGCGCTTGATCGCTGGCTCCTTCGTGAACGGGCGCAACGGGAAGACCCGATAACCCGCCGCCGCCAATGCCTGCGCCGCGGTGTGGACCGTGGTAACGTTCAAGGCAACTCCTAGTTGGTTGATGACTGAGCGGCCCCTCCTTCCCGGGGGGCCGTTTCAGTTATCCAGCATTGCACTCCGGGCAGAGGACGATCTCACGTTGCTCGTCGACGACGACACGTCCGATCAGCCCGCAGCGGGCGAAGACCAGCGCCGAGGATCCGGTCGACTCGACGCGGTGGTAGCCCATCGGGCCGTGATGGTTGGCGAACAGCGCCCACCCTTCCGGGCGCTTCACCGGGGCCCCGTAGGTCTCGAACACCTTCGGTGGCTTCGGCTCTGGGGCGTCGGGGACGGGGAACAGGGTGTCATCCATCGACGAGCGCCAGGTACGCATCGACGGCCTCGGCCAGCCTCGTCGAGAAGGTGGGCGGGGCCTGGCCGACCGGCTGAGCGATTGACACGCGCCGTCGCCACTGGATCGCCGCACCGAGGACCTTGGCCCGGGCCACCTGGATCTCGACCGAGTCATCCATCCCGGGTCACCGCCACCGCTCGCAGCATGAAGTTCTCGATGCCCGCGTCGGCCAACTTGGTGTCGTGGTACCGGATGTGGGGGTCCAGCTGCATGAGGGCTTGGTCGTACAGGTGTCCGGGCAGTGACAGCCGCCGCAGCCCCAGCCCCTCTTGACGCAGCCGCTTGTCGATGATCCGGAAGGCCACCGCCAGATGCGGCCCGAACCAGGAGTAGATCCGCAACTCGGGCGGCCACTCCCACGTGGGCTTACGTCGACGCCATCTCACTGGTTGTCCTCTTCGATCCCCTGGTAGACGGCGATCATCTCGTTGCCGACGAGATGCCACGTGTAGCGCTCCGTGTACAGCTTGTTGTCGTCCACCACCTTGTGCAGGACCTGGGTGCCCTCCACGTTCAAGCGCTTGCCGTCGAGCCGACCGCCGCAGACGATGGCTCGCTTCACTCGTCCTCCATGCGGATCTGTCTGAGCACGACCCGGCACGTCTCCGTGACGTCGACGCTTGATGCCGTCGACAGCCAGATGGTGGTCCCTCCCTGGGTGGGCCGGAACCCGACGATGTGGTCGCAGTTGAGGTACAGGTCCTCGTCGACCCCGGCCTTGTTCAGCTTGATGAACTTCATTCCGGGAGCCCATCCGGCGTGAAGTCGTGTTCGACGAACCAGGCCAGCAGGTCCTCCGTCGTGGAGCCGATCAGGCGGGACGCCCCAGTCCCGGCCAGCAGCCAGCGGGCCCGGTCCTTGACGTCGGGCAGGCGCATCACGACGTAGTGGTACTCGGTCTCGCCGTCGTGGATGGTGAAGCCGACAGCGTCGGTCGTGTTGGGCAAGGCGTCGTCGAGGGGGTATTCGTCCCAGGCTGCGTAGAGGCGATCGAGGCGTTCGCGCTCGCGCTTCTCCTTGCGTTCGTCAGCGATCTTCTGGGCGGTGGACATGGGTGGGGTCTCCTTGGTTGGGGTCCACTGACCGTCGATGATCAGTGGGTAGGTGGTGCAGCCGCCGTTGGCGTACGTGTAGGTCGGGCCGGTGGTGTGGGTGTGGCTGGTGTTCCACGGCAGCGGGCCGAGGGTGGGTTCTCCGTAGCTCATTCGATGTGGCTCCATCTCTGTCGGTGGACGATCTTGAAGATCGCTGCGTTCTTGACGCCGAACTGCTTGGCGAGGGCGTGTTGGGAGTGCTCGCCCGTTGCCCACAGACGGCGGATCTCCCGCACGTCGTCTTCGGTCAGGCGGGCGGAGGGGTGATCTTCACCCTTGAAGCCGTTGACCGGGGGCCTGCTGTTGCGTCGCTTGGCAACCATGTCGGCGTTGTTCTCCTTGACGGTGCCGATCTTCAAGTGATCGACCCGGTAGCACAAGCGGTTGTCACACAAGTGCAACACGACCTCGGTCTGGCGGAGGGGGCGACCCATCACCTGCGTCATCGTCCAGCGATGCATCGTCACTGGTTCCCACTTGCCGTCCCGGCGCTGCACTCGCTTGCGGCCGTAGCCGTAGCGGTCGACCGGCCCCTGCCACAGCCGACACGGGGTCGGCTGTGGCGTGGGGGAGGGGAAGTCGATCAGGCGGCGGACGATCACCAGGCGGCGACCCTTGTTGCGGGCCGTCTTCAAGGTGAGATGCCGTTGACGGGCCACTTCACGCTGAGGATCGGTGGGCATCCTCAGCTTGATGGTGGGCGTCAGCCGCCTGATCTCGACCATCAGTCCTCGAACAGGTCGCCCACCGCCACCGAAGCCTTCGCTGCCTCGTACGAGGCGGTGTACAGCTTCGGAGCGGAGTAGCCCCGGTTCGTCTTCTTGCCGACGCCGGTGTAGGCGACCCGCAGGAAGCCGCCCTCATCGATCGACTTCGCTCCGACCTTGCGGAGCGCGTCAGCGATGGCGTCCTTCATGGCCTTGCCCTTGCCCGAGGCGACTTCGTAGTTGCCGCCCTTGGCGTAGATCCGGCGGACTCCGTCGTCCTCGTCGTCTTCGTGCAGTTCGGTCTGCAAGGCGATGACGAGTTGCTCACGGGGGCGACCATCGCTCCACGTCAACGGCGTCCCGGTGTCCATGTCGGTCTGCTGCGTGACATCGACGTTGAGGATCTCCCCCGCCACCATGTCACCGACCTCTTCGAACTTGGCGGCCTTGCCGCCACCCCCGAAGAGGAAGTCAGTTGGGTTGCTCATTGGTTTCCTTTCTTGCTTGGTTCCCTTGTTCCTGGGATCTGTAGTTCTCGATCTCGTTGGCGGCCCGCAGGCAGGCGACCACCACCTGCGACACCGGGACCCGCCAGGCGTACTCGACGATGCGCTCCAACTCGTTGACGATGTCGTCCTCGGGCTCGTTCGGCGCCATCAGTGGGTTGTCCAGGCGTCGATGTCGGCGCATGGGCAGTAGTTGGCGCCGTAGTACTGACATTTGGTGTTGGTGCACGGCGGTTCGGGCGCGGTGACTTTCTGCCACCAACGGCGGAGCCGTCCGGGGCGCTTGGCGCTCATCAGTGGGGCTCGACCTTCGAGCGGTGGACTCCGGGCTCGCCCCGGGGGTCCGGCAGGAAGGGCAACGAGAAGTCGGCCTCGACCTTGTCGAGCACGTCGAGCACGGCCAGCACCTGGCCCGGGACCGACAGCCCCTGCTTAGGCGTCGGTACCCCGGCAGGCCACTTCAAGATCAGGCGCTCCTTGGCCTTCTCATGACGGCCGATCTGCTCGACCCGGATACGCACGTACTCGATGAGGGCCGGGACCATCTCCTGGTCGATCTCCACCGTCGCATCGAACTCCTCGATGATCGCATCCACCGGCAGCGGGATCGGGACCCCGTCGTACTCACCGTTCTTCCACTTCTTGCGCCACTGCTTGACCTCCTGGGCGATCCACGCCCCGTAGACGCCGAGCTCGATCGACACCCACTGCAACTCGCAGCGCCCCTGCCCGACCGGCAGGTGGACCAGGATCGCCCAGTCCCCGTTGATCGGTGGGGTGGGGAGGCGGCGTTGCGTGGCCAGGTCGTACAGCGTGCCGGTGGCGTACAAGGCCAGTTGGATGGCGTAACCGGGCAGCGAGAAGTCGAACTTCTGGCCCGTCTTCAAGTCGCCCAACACCAACTGTCCAGCGGGGATCACACCGCTTGGCGTCGTCAGGTCCTTGGTCAGGCGGTAGATGCGGTCGGCCGTGCCCGCCGCCCGGAAGTTGTCGTTGACCATCGGGCACTCGAACATCTCCGACACCAGGCCGAAGGTGGCCAGGCAGTCGCGGTAGGCGTCCAGGTCGGCTTGGAACGGCTCGCCCGGATCGAAGTCGACGTCGGTGGCGTCCTCGGCCCGCACCGTCATGGCGTGCAGGGCGGTGCCCATGTCAGCGGCCTCGTTGGCGGTGCCCTTGTCGAGGGCCTTGTCGCGCAGGCGGCGCTTCTCCTCCTTGTCCTCGTCCTTGCAGGCCTTGATCTCAGCGGCCAGCGACGGTGACGAGGCCACGCCGTTCATCGCCTTGAAGATCCGCCAGTTGGTCAGCGCCTCCTCGTCGTCCAGCGGCTTGCCGTAGGACGAGGGACGGCTGTAGCGCTGCCATTTGTCCGGGTGCTCCGGATCCGACACCATCGGGGCGCCGTTGGCACGGCGGTAGTCCAGCTTCCCCTCGTTGGGGTCGCTCAGGTCATCCAGGTCAACGGCCATCGGTCAGGTGTCCCATCAGTTCTCGGGCGTAGGCGTCAGCGATCTCACCGATCTTCGGGTCGTTGCACTCCCCGAAGACCTCGTACAGGATGCGCGCGAGGGTGCGCGTGGTGTCGTCGACGTCGGAGCGCATGATGCGGCTGAGCACAGCCATCCAGGGCACTTCCATCAGCGCGTTCACGAAGCCTTCCGCAGGTAGTTGAGTTGGTAGGCCCGGGCGATCAGGGCGGCGTCAGCACGCCCGTCGTCCTTGACACGCTTGAAGCTGCCGGAGTAGGCGGGCCACAACTCAGAGGCCAGCGCCCGTGAGGCGTCCTTGCCCGGACGGCCGAGGATCCCGTTGATCTTCTTCCACTCCTGCGGGCGCAGGCGGGTCATCGGCAAGCCGAGGGACCCGATGACACCGAGCAGGATGCCCGTGTTCATTCCCAGCGAGAAGGTGGCCTTACAGCCGTTCTTCGGCATCGGCTGGGTCTGCTCGACGACCACCACATCGGGCTTGATGTGCTTCAAGAACTCATGGACGAGTTGCGCGTCGACCCGCCCGTCCCACACCGGCATGTCGACGATGTTGATCGGGCCGAGATCACTGAGCACGACCAGGGCCCCGGTCAGGCCGGGGTCGATCCCCATGATCTTCATGACCGCACCATGTTCACGATCGTCCCGCCGAGGAAGCAGAGGCTGCCGAGGGCGTACAGGATGTTCGCGAGCGTCATGCGCTGATCTCTTCGGGCTCCTCGACGGACTTCGGCGGTCGGGGCGGGTAGGCCATCTTGATCGCGTCCATGATCGTGCGGGTGATCGGCGTCTTGGCATCCCGCAGCAGTTGCTCGCGGTACCAGAACGGCATTCGGACCGACACCTGCACGGGCAGGGTCCGGGGATCTCTGCTGTGGGTCATGCCCCTATGCTACCCCCCCTGGGGGGGAACAGGCAATGTGACATTCGTCACACTCGAGCGGGGCTTGGTGGTCGAAGTACCATGTCAACGTGGCAGAGGTCCCGATCACGGACTGGCGGAAGCAAGAGTTCCTCGCCTGGCTCTGTACCCCTGAGCCTGATCGGGACCCTGCCCTCATGAAGGATCTGGCACCCAGGCTCGGTGTCGAGCCCAAGACACTGAGTTCCTGGAAGCGTGATGATGACTTCCTGGCGGAGTGGGAGAAGCTGTACCGGCGGACCATCGGCAGCCCCGAGAAGATGCGCCAGGTCACCGACGCTCTCCATGAGACAGCCAGGGACCGCACCGACCCTCGTCAGGTCCAGGCCGCCCGTGCCTACGCCGACATCGTCGATGCCGCCAAGCCGAAGAAGATCGACGTCAACGTCAACCAGACCCAGGCTCGCGACCTGAGCGACGACACGCTGCTGGCGATCCTCGCTGAGCGGGCGGCGGTCGAACTCGAACAGCGCAAGCCCACCGATGCCTGACATCTCGATCGGCTTCCAGCCACGCACCCGACAGCCCGAGCGCCGGGCGTTCATGGACCTGTTGCGCCGGGACGCAGCCGTTGTCAACGCGATCGACGCCACCAACGCTGCTGTCGCGGTCCATGAAACCCGGCTCGATGCCCTCGACGAGATGCCCTGGATCTACGTTGACCAGACCATCGGGGCGCCGCTGTTCACCAACTCATGGGTCAACTTCGACGCCGAGCCCTCCGAGCGCAACGTCGCCTTCCGCTTGATGCGGGGGTATGTGGAGATGAAGGGCCTGCTGTCGGGCGGCACCGTCAACGCCACCATGTTCACGCTCCCCGTTGGGTACCGGCCGATCGGCAACCGTCACTTCCCGGTGATCGCTAACAGCCTCTTCGCCAACCTGCGAGTGGGGTCTGACGGGCAGATTCAGATCCCGTCAGCCGGATCGAACGTCTTCGTTGATCTCGGCCCTGTTCGCTTCGACCTGCCATGAGCGCTGAGCAGATCTCCACCGCGCAACTCCTGGAGGAGCGCGAGTGGCGGCGTTGCGCGCCCGACACCCGCGACCCGCAGAAGCTGCTCGAAGCCTTCGAGTACTTCTGCTGGAACTACTGCCACATCAAGCACCCCGACCGGGGGCGCATCAAGTTCGAGTTGTTCGACTCACAGGTCGACTCGGTCAACCTGTGGATCCGCTCCCGCTACAGCCTGATGTTGAAGGCCAGGCAGTTGGGGTTCTCGACGCTCGTTGCCGTCTACGCCTTCTGGCTGGCCTTCTTCTACGAGGACCGCGTCGTCATCATGCTGTCGAGGACCGAGCGCGAAGCCATCAAGCTGCTGCAGAAGTCGAAGTACGTCTACCGCTTCCTGCCTGAGTGGATGAAGTTCCGGGGTCCCCCAATGAACGCCACCCAGACCAAGATGGAGTTCTCCAACGAGTCCTACATCGAGTCGATGCCCTCGGCGTCGGACCCCGCCCGTGGCGAGTCCGTGTACCTGGCGATCATCGACGAGTTGGCCTACCTCCCCAACAGCGAGGAAGCGTGGGCCTCGATCGAGCCCATCGCTGACGTCGGTGGCCGGATCATCGCCCTTTCCACAGCCAACGGCGAAGGCAACCTGTTCCACCAACTGTGGGTCGGGGCCGAGACCAAGAACAACCGGTTCAAGGCGATGTTCCACCCGTGGTGGGCGAACGGGCGTACCCAGGAGTGGTATGACGAGAAGTCCCTTGATCTGCCCGACTGGCAGATGGCTCAGGAGTACCCCGACAACCCCGAAGATGCCTTCCTGCGTTCCGGTCGTCCCGTCTTCTCGCTCGACGTGGTGCGCGCCATCACGCCGCGCGACCCCATCATCTGCGGGTACTTCCGTCCCTCCAACGGGGAGTTCGTCCCCGACGATGGCGGCCCGTTGAAGGTGTGGGCGCTGCCCGCTCCCGACGGCAAGTACGCCATCGGGGCCGACCCGGCGATGGGTCTCGAACACGGGGACTTCACCAGCGTCCACGTCATCAACGCTCGCAATGGCGAGGTCGTCGCCCACTGGCACGGGCGCATCGATACCGACCTGCTGGCTACCGACGTCCTCATCCCGCTCGGCAACTGGTACCACCGCGCTCTCATCGGCGTGGAGAACAACAACCACGGTCTGACCACCGTCGTCACCCTCTCCAAGAAGCGGTACCACCCGATCTTCATGCAGCGGTCCCCGCGCTACAAGCGGTCGAAGCCGACCGACATCCTCGGTTGGCGGACGTCGTCGATCTCGAAGCCCGTGGCCATCGATGAACTCGGGGCCAACCTGCGTGATGGCACGATCAAGCTGTTCTGCGCTGACACCATCGCTGAACTCCGCACCTTCGTGCGCAACGACGCCGGGAAGATGACCGGCTCGCCCTACGACGACCGGACGATGAGCCTGGCGATCGCCAACCAGATGATCAAGTTCGTCTTCTTGAAGCAGTATCAGCCTGAGTTGGAGCCTGGACCTGGCACGATGGGGTGGATGGAGAAGATCCTCTACGGTGATGATCTGTTCTCCAACATGACCACCAGGAAGCGGCCGCCCGAACCGGAGCCGATCGGCAAGCAGTTCGTTCGCAAGGACGAGCCAAAGCGGAGGTAACACATGCCCTATCGTCTCGACACGCAGCGTCCGCCCGTGCGCTTCCATCGGCGTCGTAGCTATCGCTACATGAACCGGGGGTACTCCTACCGACCCCACGCCGTGTGGGGGGTCCAGGTCGCGGACGGCCCCGACCGAGCCAAGGCCGCTCCCGGCAGCATGTACCCGGTCGACCCCGACATCGGCGCCCAAGACGCAGGCAACGCTGCCGAACTGGCAGCCGAAGGCTTCGTCGCCGCTCCGCTGACCAACTGGACCACTGGCCAGGCGATCACGATCGGCACGTTCAACTTCAACTGGACGGGGGCCGCCTGGGCGGCCGGGATCCACGCGTGACCTGCGAGACGTGCGGAGTCAAGCCCGCCGAAGAGGGGCGCAAGGAATGCTTCCGTTGCCGCGTCTCCACCATCGGGATCAACTTCGTGGGTGGTGGCGGCTACGGCCGCAAGACCTTCCACGACCGCACCACCAGCGAGTACATCAACGAGTTCGTACCTAAGAACAACCCCAACATCGCTCCGGCGGACAGGGGGTGCTGGACCTGATGGCTGGCATGACGCAGGAGGCGTACCTACGGTACGTCCGTGGAGAGGTCAGGCGCTCGAAGAAGTGGCGCTCCAACGAGGACTACGAGGACGACTGGAAGCGCTTCGTTGACCTCTATCGGGGCAAGCACTACGGAGAAGGCGCCTACGGCGACAAGCTGATCGTCAACCTGACCTTCTCCACGATCAACGTGATGGCGCCCTCGGTGGCGGTCAACAACCCTCGCTTCGTGGTCAACGCGCGCCACGACGAGAAGGCCCCACACGCGTCGATCACCGAGGAAGTCCTCAACTACATGTGGCGGACCCACCGCTACCAGGACGAGTTCCGCCTCGCCGTCAACGACATGCTGGTCATCGGCCACGGGTGGTGCAAGGTCGGCTACAAGTTCACCAAGCCACCTGAGGAGAAGAAGGCCGAGCCCAACAGCGGCAGCAACATGCCCGACTCGGCTGCAGAAGTCGGGATCGACGACCGTGACCCGGTGGACGGGAACGTCGAGTCGGAGATGTACATCTACGACGATCGGCCGTTCCTCGAACGCATCAGCCCCTACGACATGTTCGTCGATCCCGACGCCCGCCACCCCAAGGAGATGTGCTGGATCGCTCAGCGGACGTGGCGTCCCATCGCAGACGTCCAGGTCGACAGCCGCTACTCGGCCACCGCCCGCAAGAACGTCACCGCCAAGTCATGGACCAAGTGGACCGAGGAGGGCCGGGACGACAACCGCCTCGATGAGAGCCCCCGGTCCTTCTGCGAAGTCATCGAGTTCTACGACATCAAGCGGCGCAAGGTCAGCACCTTCGCCCTCGGTAGCCCTGACGACACCGAGCCGGGGTCGGGCTTCCTGATCAAGCCGAAGGAGATGCCCTACGCGATGGGGCACCCGTTCGAGATGATCCGCAACTACGAGGTCTGCGACCAGTTCTACCCCATCGGGGACGTCGCCCAGATCGAGTCGCTGCAACTCGAACTCAACAAGACCCGGGCCCAGATGATGATGCACCGGGCCCGCTTCCAGCGGAAGTGGCTCTACGAGAAGGATGCCTTCCCGGATCGCGACTCCATCGCTGCGCTGCAGTCCGACGTGGACAACACGATGGTCCCGGTGACCAGCGACGGGGACCTCAACAGGGTCATCATCCCGATGCCTGCTGTCATCACGCCGTCTGACTTCTACGACCAGTCCGGCCTGATCACCAACGACATCGACCGGGTGTCGGGCGTCTCCGATTACCAGCGGGGCTCCGCCCAGACCGCTGTCAAGCGCACCGCCACCGAGGCGGCGATGATCCAAGATGCCGCCAACGCCAGGGCCCAGGACCGCTTGGCCAAGATCGAGGCATCCCTCGCCCGTCTCGGTGAACGAGTCATCGGCTTGATGCAGCAGTACATGACCGGTGACCAGGTCATCCGCATCGTGACGATGCCCGGGAAGATCTGGCAACATTACGATTCGGACTACATCCAGGGTCAGTTTGATTACGAAGTGGCTGCTGGTTCCACCGAGCCGATGAACGAAACGTTCCGGCGTCAGTCGGCGTTGCAGCTGGTCGACGCTTCGATGCCGTTCCTGGAGATGGGCGTGGCCAACCCGGTGACCCTCTACATGCACATCTTGCAGAAGGGCTTCGGGATCAAGAGCACCCAGGCGTTCATCATGGATCCGGGCGGGGCACCCGAAATGCCTGGTGCGGAGCCCGTCGGGCCGCCTGGTGTCCCGCCCGACATGCTGCAGCAGGGCGCCCCGATGCCGCCTGACGTGCAGATGCAGGGGCCGCCCGAACAGCCTCCGCCGGAGATCGACGAAGCCATGCTCATGCAGATGATGGGCAGCGGCGGGCCGATGATCTAACGATTGCTCCCACCAGGGGCGTATAGTCCCCATCACACAGAGCACGCCGAGGAGGAACTCAGTGTCGATGGAAGACACCCCCCTTTCGGGGGAGGGCTTCGAAGGTGATCCCGGTAGCGGGGAAGTCACCGAAGAGCCAACACAGTCCGAGGCTCCCACCGAGCCAGAACGTCAGTACGTCGAAGTCGACGACCCCGACAACCGGTACGTCCGAGTCAAGGTCGATGGCGAGGATCAGGAGGTCCCGTACTCCGAGGTCACGAAGGGTTACAGCCGAGAGGCTGACTACACCCGGAAGGCCCAGGAGGTCGCGAGGCTCCGCCAAGAAGCCGACTTCGGGATGCGGGTCCAGCAAGCGCTGGAGTCGAACCCCAAGTTGGCGCTCACGATCCTCGCTGAGCGCTACGGCGTCGAGTTCGCGCAGCAGGTCGTTGACCAGCAGCAGCAGCCACCGGAAGAGGACTACGCCGACCCGCTGGAGCGGGGGCAGGCGGAACTCCAGGCCCAGGTGCGAGCGCTGGAACATCGACTCCAGCAGCGCGACGAAGACGAACGGCTCGATCGGGTGGTCTACGGATTGCGCAGCCAGTTCCAGATCAGCGACGAAGACCTGAACGCAGTGGTCGCCACCGCACAGAGGTTCAACCTCGAACCGGAGGCACTCCCGATGGTGTACAAGACGATGCAGTTCGACCGGTTGCAAGCGAGGGTCCAAGCGGCCCGAGCCCGAGACGAACAGACGAAGGCCGACAACACCCGCCGTCAGGCGGCTGCTGCCAGCGCCAGCGGCGTCATCACCACGGGGTCCAGTGCGAACGGGTTGACGGAGCGAGTGGATGTGGCTGACTCCCACCTGACCATCCGCGAAGCCATCGAAGCCTCCTTGGCAGAACACGGGCTGTAGCGGATCCAAACCGAAAGGTAATCCGTGGCACTCGCCTCCCACGTCCCAGCAACATGGGACCAGGTCCTGTCCACGACGTTGCACAACTACCGGAAGACCCTCCGGGACAACGTCTTCAACAGCCGCCCCCTGCTCAACTTCTTGATGGAGAACGGGCGGGTCCGGACCATTGATGGTGGCTACACCATCGTCGAGCCCCTGCTGCTCGGCGTCGGTGAAGCCAACTCCTACGGTCCGTGGCAGCAACTCACCGTCACCAACCAGGGCGGCATCTCCGCCGCCCAGTTCGTGTGGCGGCAGATCTACGCAACGATCATCATCTCGGGCCTCGAAGAGGCTCAGAACAACGGTCGTGAGCAGATGATCAACCTCGTCGAAGCCAAGGTCAAGCAGGCCGAAGGCACCTTGAAGAACATCCTGTCAGCGATGGTCTGGGGTACCCGCGGCGGCGCCGCCTTGGCAACCGACTTCACCGGATTCCCCACGCTCATCGACGCCACGGCGGCGGCGGGCGGCATCACCCCGGCGGCGGACCCCGCACCTGAGAACCTGTGGCGGTCGCCCACGTGGAACGCCACCACGCAGGCCGGGACTGACGCCAAGGGCGTCGCCATCGTCATGCCGAGCACGGCGCCGGTCGCGCCGTACGACGGCACGGAGTTGGAGATGGTGATGCGGCACATGTTCATGCTCGCCAGTGATGGCGGCTCGGAGTTCCCCAAGGCCCTCTTCGGTGGGCTCGGGTTCTTCGAGGCGTACGAGGCGTCGCTCACCCCGCAGGTGCGCTACACCGACACGTCGAAGGCGAACCTCGGGTTCTCGAACCTGATGTTCAAGCAGGTCCCGCTCTACTGGGATCCGGACGCCCCGACGGGCACGCTGCTCGGGCTCGACCCCGAGACGATCGGCTTGACGATCCACAGCGACCGCAACTTCACGCAGTCGCCGTTCACGTCGAACCTGTCGGGCTCCGTGGCCTCGACGCCGAACGCCAACCCGGGCACCACCCCGGCGGCCCCGGCGGCGAACGCCATCGACGCCCGGGTCAGCTTCATCACGACCTACGGCAACACCACGGTGCGCGAGCGTCGGCGGAACTTCAAGGTCACCCTGGCTACCTTCACCTGAGGGAGGCTTCATAGCCCGGCCCTAAGCACCCGTGCTTAGGGCCGGGCCTCAGGAAGGAGAGAGATGACCACAGAGCAGTTCAGCCACCGCAAGGCGGCCAACGCCGCCCGCCCCGGCGTGGTCCTGGTACACCAGGCTTGGGGCGACCCGTACCACAACACCGGGACGGTCAACAACCCCGGCAACAAGGAGGGCATCCAGCGAGCAGGCCTGTTCTCCACGGCTCCCTACCGAGGCCCCGATGATCCCAGTCGGGACCCCACTGCCAGGGCCCCGGGGCGCGAGAAGCGCTGCAAGGCCAACGACGACACCTGCAAGGCGTGGGCCACCAACAAGTACGACGGCAACTACTGCAACCCACACGGTCGCAAGATGGCGGGCGAAGCACCCTGGCCGAACGCCAAGGCCCGCTACGCCGACGCGATGGTGAGCGATGGCTGATGTCCAGACCTTGCGGAACTTCGTACGTGCGCAACTGGATGTTGACGACGAGGAACTCCCGGACGCGATCCTCAACGTCTACCTGCAAGAAGCCTTTGACCGGACTCTGGCAGCCGACAACCGGTGGCCCCGCAACGAGTTCACGTGGACGCTGGTCAAGGCCGCTGGGGACGACGCAGCAGATCTGCCGATTGACCTGAACCCGCCGACGATCATGTCGGTGATCCCGGTCGGAGACGACGCCTACCGCCTCGTCAACATCGACCACGAAGCCGCCGAGGACGCCTTCCCGCCGATGTGGAACTCGGGTGACGGTGGCAGCCCCCTGTACTTCTCGGTGTGGCAGCAGCGCCTGTTCCTGTGGCCCCGCACGGCGACCGATGTCGCGTACTCCGTGACGCTGCGGGGCTACCGCCAGCCGGTGTGGTCGTCCGTCGCGGGCAACATCCCCGACCTCGACGAGCGCTTGCACATCCCGCTGTGCTACTTCGCCATCGCCCTGGCCTACGCCGCCCAGGAGGACGAAGTCCTCGAAGGCGTGTACATGGCGCGCTGGGAACGTGACGTCCGCAACCAGTTGCGCACGATCATGGAGCCCGCCCACCACCGCCCGCTGGTGCTGCATGGTGGCGCGCCCATCGGCGGGATGCCGACCTACATCGTCCAACTCCCGAGTGACGGTCCGTAATGCCGAACCGCCTGGAGCCGATCAACATCGTCGACTACACGGGCGGGATCAACCTCCGGCGGTCCCAGTTCCAGCTTGCTGACAACGAGTCGCCCGACCTGCTCAACGTCGACATCGATCCCCGTGGTGGCTTCATGACCCGCAAGGGCTGGGAGCGCTGGAACGAGAACGACATCGTCGACATGTTCACCACGGCGTGGGAGCCCCGCAACGCCTTCGCCCACGTGTGGGCGGACAACAACGAAGAGATCTACATCGTCAACGAGGGCGTCCTCTACTCGGCCAGCGGGGACGGTGTGTTCACGGTGGTCACCGGCATCACGGCGGAGGCTTCCCCCCACGGTGCTGACTTCGCTGCCTGGGGCGACGACCTCTACATCGTGTCGGGGCGCACCCAGAACGCTCGACGGCGTTCCCTCGATGGTGCCACCGTCTCCCTCAGCCCCTCGACCTGGTCGGAGATCGACACCCCGACCAACAACACGATGCCTGCGTCGGAGTTCTGCGAGACCCACGCCGGGTACATGTTCGTGGGCTCCACCAGGGAAGCTGCCGTCGACCACGACGACCGCATCCGCTGGTCCCATCCTGGCGACCCTGACTCCTGGCGGGAGGATGACTTCCTCGACATCACTGAGGGAGGCGGACGGATCACCGGGCTGATGTCGTTTGGGGACCATCTGTTGATCTTCAAGACGACCTCGATCCACGCCCTCTACGGTTATGACGAGGGGTCGTGGCAGCGGGTCAAGGTCTCCGATCACATCGGCTGCCCGGCCATCACCGCCGCTACCCGCTCCGAGTCGGCGGTGTACTTCTACTCGACGTTCGCTCGGGGCGGCATCTACATCTACAGCGGAGACCGCCCCGAGTACATCTCCGAGCAGGTCAGCGTCGCCTTCGAAGAGATCATCAACTACGAGAACATCTTCGTGTCCTGGGCTGGCCGTCGCTTGTGGGTGGCGGTGCCGTGGACCAAGGGCATCGGCTCGACGGTCGGACCGAGCGCCATGTTCGTCTACAACAACGACATCGGTAGCGGCGCCTGGGTGATGTACAACTCGAACTGCGGCTCGGCCAGCACGATCCTCGACGGTGCTGACGTCAACTTCAAGTACCCGCTCGCCGCCTTCTGGTGTACTCACGCTGCGACGATGGTGTCGCTCGACCATCTCGAAGATGCCTTCGACATGATCTGGGACCCGCCCTCGCTGTGGGCCATGCCTGACGTGGGCTACATCGTCACCGATGCTGACGAAGAGATCGGAGTCACCGGGGGCACGGTCGGCCAGCCGTTCACCACCTACTACCGCACCCGCTGGCTGCACGCTGGGTGGCCGGACCGCAAGAAGTCCTGGCGTCGCCCCACCTTCATCTGCCGGGAGACCGTGCAGGATGCCGAACTGCTCGTCGAGACGTACCGCGACTATGACGAGACCAACGTCCACCGCACCCGCACCCTGCGCATCGAGGCAGGAGGCGGTGCCTACTGGACCGAAGAGGGCGCCGCTGACCCCGATGGTCTCGGCTTCGACTGGTCTGAGGACGGCATCGCGCCCGGTGCTTTCTGGGGCGCCGGGACCGGGGGGACCCGATTGGTCCGTGCGGGCTCGATCGGTCTGGCACGATCAGTGCAGATGAAGGTCAGTCCCTCCCCCGTGACGGTTGGCAGAAGCTGGGGAGTCGACGGGATCGTGGCCAAGTTCGTCCAGCGGAGGTTCCGGTAGTGGCATCCATTGACCTGCAGTACGACCTGGCGAACGAGACGCCCGCCAACGCCAGCCCGGTGGAGGCCAACTTCAATCGGGTCGAGCAGCACATCAACACCGAGTTGATCGAACGTGACGGCACGGTGGCGATGCGCCAGCCGCTGCGCCTGTCCGGTGACCCGGTCAGCGCCCTCGACGCAGCGACCAAGGCGTACGTCGATGCGGTCATGCCGGTCGGGATCATCATGCTCTACGGCGGGGCGACGGTCCCTCCGGTCGGGACCTGGCTGCTGTGCGACAACGCTGAGTACAGCCAGGGGGCCTATCCCGCGCTGTTCGCTGTCATTGCCCAGACCTACGGCGGTGCGGTCGGGACCTTCCGTACCCCGCCAATCAACCAGGGCCGCATCCCGATCGGGACGGGCGGCACCCCGAGTCTCGCTCTCGGTGCTACTGGTGGTACGCGTGACGCCGTCAGCGTCGCTCACAGCCACACGGCTTCGTCGGGCGTCGAATCAGCGAGCCACGTCCACGCTGGGATCGACCACCTGCACTCGATCGGTGCTGGGAACACGGCGGGCCAGAGCGCTACCCACTTCCACATGGGTCCGAGTGGCTCGCTGATCGGTGTGTCGCCTGGGTCCAACGGGCAGTTGAACGCCCTCGGGATCGGCGGTGGCCCCACTGTCGGGTTCCCCGGCGGCACCGAGAACGCTTCGGGCGATCACAGCCATGCGATCGGTGCGGGCGCGACTGGCCCGGCTGACCGTTCACTGACCACGGGTGGGAACAACGTCAACCACACCCACGCCATCACCGTTAACAGCGATGGGGTCACTGGGGTCGGGGCCAACATGCCGCCCTACGTGGCCATGACCTACATCATCAGGGCGGCATAGATGCCAGTTCCCGGGTACAACAACAACGCTCAGTACGAGTCGCAGGCAGCGGATGTCCAGTACCGCTACAACACCGACAAGGCGGCCAACGCCTACGGTCGGTTCCTCTCTCAGCAGCGGGGCAGCAGGTCGACCGGGGACCTGCGCCAGACCTACAATCGAACGCTGCCCAGCTACAAGTCGCAGTTCGGACAGCGGGGCCTGATGGGTCCCGGCGTCAACAGCGGCGTGCAGAAGCGGGCGATGGGCAACTTCCTCGGGGACTACACCCGGGACTACAGCAGGGCGCAGTCGGACGCCACGCAGGAAGCACAGAACTACGACCTGCAGTCGGCCAACCTCGACGCCTACCTCAACAACAGCCTGGCTGCGTTGGAGATCGAGAAGCAGCGCGACATCGCCAACTCTGCTCAGGCGCTCGAAGCGCTCAGGGGCATCCTGGGAGGAGCCTTCTAGATGGCTGATTCATTCACCGGTGGCGGCGGCACCCGCTACAACACGGCCCCCAGGAAGCGGACACCTGCACCGAGGCCGCGCCCGGCTCCACCGCCCGCTGGTAACCAGGGGTGGGGCGACGCCCTGCGTCGGCAGATGGGGGCCAACGCCCTGCAGGGCGCTGGTGTCGAGGTCAACAACGCCAACATCAACGCTTGGGATCAGCAGTACCTGCGTGGCAGTCGCCCCGGCGCTGCCCCCATGACGACGCCGCGGCAGCCTGGCCTCTCCGGGAGCAGCAGCGGTAGCCGGGGCCGCAGCGGTGGCGGCGGCGGTAGCGGTGGTGGTGGCGGCCTGACGCAGGACCAGTTGAACTGGGCCCTGCAGTTGGCGGCATCGAACCGGTCGGGGGCGCCGCTCGACCTGCCTGACTACGTCCCGCCTGCTCAGCGGGCCTTCGACCCGTCGATGTACGACCAGATGTTGGCATCGCTGGAGCAGGCGCTGGCCACTGACACCGGGACGGCGCAGCGCAAGGCGGGCGAGACCACCGATTACCTCAACACCAACTACCGCAATGCCTTCGCTACCCCGAACTACGCCACCCGGGCCACCGCTCCCGGTGACAGCCAGGCGCAGATGGCACAGTTGATGCGATCCCAGGGTGTCGATCCGTCGATCATGGCGGCCGAGCAGGGCCAGGCCGCTGGCGCCGATCAGGCGTTCTCGAACGTGTGGTCGCTGCTCGCTGGCAACGAGGACATGGCCCAGGCCAACCGTCTCCGCAACGTCCAGACCGGGCTGACCGACACCCTCGGCAACATCGGCATCGCTGGCCTGCAGGGGCGTACCGGGATCGGCATGCAGCGGGGCCGGGCTCAGCAGGAGTACAACACCCGCAGCGACGAGTGGGCTCGCCAGGACGCCATGACGCAGGCGCAGACGGCACAGCAGGAGGCGATGACCAACTGGCAGGCCCAGCAGGGATCGAGGCAGTCGATCATCGATGCCCTGCTGGCTCTGTTCCCGAACATGGCGGGGTCCGGGCTGCAACTCCCTGACCTGGCATCATTGGGGCTGTAATGGATGACGAAGAGTTCCAAGCCTGGTGGGCGTCGCTGAGCCCGCAGGAGCAGGATCAGGTCCTCTACTCGGTCGAGATGCAGTCGATCAACCAGTTGCCTGGCTCGTTCAATCAGATGCAGCCCGAGATCGGACCGGAGCAGTATGACCTGCTCGGCTTCGGTGGCGGCCTGCCCCAGGAGATCGACAAGTACGGACAGCAGTTGCCGTGGGGCATGGACCAGGAGGCCCAGGCCACCAGCCTGCAGCGCAACCGTAACTCGATGCTCGTCGACAACGTCACCGCGGCCCTGTCCGGGCCCGGGTCCTACGACATGGGGGCCTTCCAGGACAAGGTCACCATGCCGGACGAAGTCCTCGACCAGCCTGGCTTCCGCACCGCCAAGACCTACGCCAGCATGGCTGGCGGCTACGAGTCGTTCATCGCTCAGATGATGCTCAACGGCATGTCGCCCTCGCAGGCGGTGGCTGAGATGTGGGCGTTCCTCGACGAGCCCGAGTCGGACCAGGTCGATCCCGAGTCGTCAGCCATGCGGGAGGCGCTGCGAGGATCGCTGCCCACCGCCCGCGGCGAACCCAGCCTGATGCCCCCTGGTAGCGGCGTCAAAGGACGGGAGAGCCGGGGCATGTTCGACGAGGTCGCCGTCAACAACTTCGCTGGGGACCTGTTCAAGCAGTTGGTGAGCGACCCCGAGTTGGGCACCGGCTGGACCGACCCACAGACGGGGGTCACCTACACCAAGCCGCCCGAGACGGAGCGCTCCGAGGCGGCGTCGTGGTACGACCAGCGTGGCTTGCCCACCCCCGACGAGAGCTACATGGACTTGGAGTACCTGCAGGGCCTGGGGTTCGGGACCGACGAGGCGACGGCACGGGGCCGGGCCGAGGGCAAGGCCCGGGCCGAAACGAACTACGACACGGCGATCGGTGGCGCCAACAAGGCGGCCGGGACCCAGCGCACCCTGGAAGCTGGGTTCGCTAACCGGGGGCCGAACGCTCCGCTGCCGCAGGTGTCGGACCACCCGGGAGCTCAGCGCATCGTCGGGGAGTCCCGGCAGTACCCGCTGGTGCAGCGCAACACCGCTACCGGTGGGGTCGGCCTGGCCGCTGGTCAGGGTGCCCAGCCGAACCTGCTCAACTACCTGTTGCGAGGCGAGCGGCGTGGCAGCCCGGCTGACCTGACGCAGGCACGGGGCAACACTCAGCGGGCCAAGCAGGGGCGCAACCAGGCGCTGCAGGCTCAGATCGCTGAGAAGGAGCGGGTGATCCCCCAAGAAGTCCAGTCGGCCGCTGCCCTCGGCCAGGCCACTGCGTTGACCCGTTCCGGGCGCAACCCGTTGAACGACGCCCTCATGCAGCGGCTGCTTGGCTCCAGGGCGCAAGGCCTCTATCGGCGGTAGTTGATGGCATCACCCCTCGCCAACGCCCAGCGTTCGGGTGGCCTCGTCTACATGCCACCTGCTCGACCTGCCCCGACGCGCCGTACGAACGCCGCACCCCCTCGGCGTCGTTCCGCGTCCCCACCGTCGGGGCAGGTCGACTGGTTGAAGGTCCGCCAGGCTTACGCCTCCACGCCGGAGGCACAGCAGAAGCGGGCCGAAGAGGAACAGGATCAGCAGGGCGGCTTCTGGAACTCGGACCTGGGCAGAGGGCTCGGCATCGTGCTGGGCAACCCGGTCAGCAAGGCTGCCCTGTCCCCGCTGTCAGCGTTCGCCCTGCCCGGCAGGGCCGTGGTCGCTGGCATCGAAGAGGGCGTCAAGGCGCTGCCCGAAGACTGGGAGCGCAAGTTGGAGATGCTGACGCGCCAGACGCCTGGCGCGATCAACGCCATCGACGAGGACCGCAACGAAGGGCGGTCCGTGATGGACCGCGTTATGGATCCCACCTACGGGTTCGGGTCCACCTTGCAGGAGACCGACAACAAGTGGGCCAACCGCGCCGTCGGCTTGACCGGCGACATCGTGTTCGACCCGCTGACCTACATCGGAGGGGCTGGTAATCGTGCTCTCATGGCTAGTGCTCCCCGTGCTGCGGCTGGCCGTGAGGCTGCTGGACTCGCTGAGCGTCTTGCTCCACTGGCTGGCCAAGGTGGCTACGCCGGTGCCGCCCGTCAGGGCATCGAACGTCAGCTTGCTGAGGCCCAGGCCAAGGTTGCTCGGCTGCCCACGCTCGAAACCCGCGTCCCGACAGGCCGTGCGGCGCGCGCGGAGTTCCTATCCCGGCTGTCGCTGACCGACCCGGAGGCGCTGGCCGCCCTCGCCCCTGACATCGCACGGGCTGGCGAGCGTGGCCTCAACGTCGCCAGCCCGGCGCTGCGTGAAGCTACCGGCCTGCAGGAGCCCGCCTTCCGCCTGTTCGATGCCCCGATCCCTGGCACCCGCAAGCTCGCTCAGGGCATCGCTGGGGTCACCGGGCTGGGGCGTACCGGGCTGAACAAGATCCCCGGCGCCGACGTCCTGGCCCGCGGGCCCAAGGGCCTCGAAGACGCGATGGCCACCCTGACCAGGGGCCAGCAGCAGATGGACGTGCCGCGGGCCGCGGCGCAGGTGCAACTCGCCAACCTGGCGCGTCAGGGCGAGGGGACCGTGCGGTCGATGGGCCGCGGCATGATGCGGAACTTCTTCAACGAGAACGTCAAGGGCAAGTCGCGGGAGTCGGTGGACGAACTGGTCAAGGCGGCCGAAGCCACCGCCACGAAGAACCCGGTCAACGATCTGTTCGCTCAGTTGAAGGATCTCTTCGAGCAGGTCACCGGCACGAAGCTGACCGCTGTGCTGCCCGGCGAGGTCTACGTCCCGCACATGCTGACCCCGTCGTTCCGGCGCCTGCTCAACACCAAGGGCGACGCCGATGAGGCGGTGCGGCAGTTCAAGAAGGAAGCAGGCATCGTCACCGATGACCTGCTGGAGTCGTCCAGCTTCCTGGAGCGCGCCCGCAAGCTGCGCCCGAACCCCAACGGATCCCCGCGTACGATCAAGATCGCAGGCCGGGAGATCATCATCTCGACCGGGACGCTCGATGAGTTGAACCGGGAGTTGACCAAGGTCTTCCCTGGCTTCAAGGGGAAGTTCTACGAGCAGGACCCGCTGCGGATGGCTGAGTCGTACGTCGACTCGATCGCTCGCCAGGCTGGCCGGGACGTGGCGACCCGGCGCTTCGCTGACTCCGCCAACAACATGGTGCAGCGAGTCGAGGGCCCTCTGGCCCAGGCGCTGGACGAGCGCAACCGGGTGCTGCGGACCCAGGGCGCCCACGTCAACGCAGCGATGGCGGGGCCGAAGTACACGCCGGGGCAGGCAGCGCCCAAGATCGCTCCGGTCGAGGAACTGCCCGACGAAGTCGCGGGCATCAACTTGAAGGACTTCTTCGCTAGCCGGACCGACAAGCCTGCGACCCGGGCGCGACGGGAGTTCCTGACGTCGTCGGGGGCTCGGAAGTATCAGCGCGCTGCCGAGCAGGACGTGCGCGACACCCGCAAGGCAGCGAGCAAGGAGATCTACTCGCTGCGCGACCGGATGCGTAAGGACCTGGTCGGGGAGTCGGCCATCCTCACCCGGGACCTGCGGCCGCTCGACGCCAACATCGAGGCGATGCGCCACCGCCTCGGGCAGTTGAAGCCCGCGCGCGAGCAGTACCACCAGGAGTTGACGGCGATGATGATCGCCGCCAAGACCCACATCGCTGACATCGAAGACGAGATCGTCAAGCTGAATCGGGTCTTCAAGGGGCGCACCACCCGTGAAGTCAACGCCGTCGAACGCAAGCTGCGCGGCATGCTCGACACCCTGCGGCAGATCGAGAAGCGGGCCGAGGACGCCTTCAAGTTGGGCCCGGCCAAGCTGCGCGAGGAAGCAGAGGGTCGCCTCAACGCTCTGATGCGGCCCGTCGATGAGGCCCGGGAGATCTTGAAGCAGGCCGAGAAGCAGATCAAGCGGCCCGTCGTCGGTGGGCGCGTGGTTGACGACGCCGCGGTGGCCTGGGCCGAGGAGACCTTGAAGCGCAAGTTCACGCGGGCCACCGACCCGACGCTGCTGCGCAAGACGGAGGCCCACGCCAAGCGGGTCATCAAGACGACCGAGGGTCGCATGGCCAAGGGTCAGATCGTCGGTGAGCGGGGGCGGATCCAGTACGAGAACGCTGTCAAGCAGTTGGCCCAGGTGGAGGAACGGCGCAACCTGCTCAACGCCGCCCAGCAGATCGAGTCGGAGTGGGCGGAGTTGAAGTCCCTGCGCCAGACCGTCGGCAAGACGGGGGCCAACCGGGGCAAGGACGCCGAGGGCGTGGCCCGTCGCAACGTGCTCGAAGCCAAGTTCAAGCGGGGCGGTGAGTACGGCATCCGGGTGCGCCAGGCCTACGAGATCATCGACGCCGACAAGGCGTGGCGGATCAAGACCGACCAGTGGCTGGAGCCGCTGCGCAAGAACGTGTCGGACGCCGAGTACCAGGTGCAGCGCCAGCAGGAGGCGCT
>Ga0208185_1000363_pt1 | contig 22712 bp, 31 predicted proteins | sample EasRivMeERMLT700_FD_187532 | JGI IMG/M metagenome (GOLD analysis project Ga0208185, IMG submission 187532) | Soil microbial communities from meander-bound floodplain in the East River, Colorado, USA - East River MetaG ERMLT700 (SPAdes) (version 2) | ecosystem: Environmental > Terrestrial > Soil... | reverse complement strand
CCCCTACAAACGTTTTCGCGGAAAAGCGGTCCGAACCGGGTCGCCGTTTGACCCGGTTTTATGCAGGGGTTGCATAGGTTTATACAGGGGTGGAGGGGGGATGATGGGGTGTGACAACGCGGGTCAGACCGTGATCCTGGTCGTCGGCCGCCGGCTCGAGCTCCCCTGGCATTTCGCCGACGACGAGCTCGGGGCGTGTACCTACTGCGACGGGCTCGTCCGGTACCGCTCCCGGGGCCCCACCCCGGGCGTCCTGGTCTGTCCCGCCTGTTTCGGCCCGCGCGCGGTCCCGGGCGACGTCTGGATCCTGCCGCGCGAGCGGACGATCGAACCGGTGGCCAGGAGATGACGGGTCAGCAATCGCGCGCGCTCGCCCACCACTGCCGCTTCGCCTTCGAAACGGCCCACAACCGGTTTGGCTGGCTCGCGCCGACCGGCCGACATACGGTGCTCCTCACCGTCAACAGTGGGTATGAGTGACTCGAGGCCAATTTCGGCGGGCCCGTGTGGCACGCGAGCGTAAGTCCGATGGGGGGCGCTGACATGCGGCCGTCGGAGCTCTTCGTGTTGGCTCTGGGTGCTCTACGAGGCGTCGGAGACCCAGCCCGCGGCGAATGGCGGGAGGTAGGTACGCGGGCGTGTCACATTCGCCGACGCCTGTCGGACGTCGAAGCCGTGCAAGTCGGCCCCGTCCGAGACTTGCGCGGCGATCGAGAATCCCTCACGCGGTTGTGGCGGGCGTTGCAATGGCTGCCGCCTCCCCTCTGGTCTATGGCTGAGTCCGAAATTCGGGTACCGACATCATGATTCGCGCCCTGCGTCGCCTGGCGGTGAAGCTCTTCGGCAATCCGCCCGATCCGGCCTGGCATCCCCAGACGCCGGTCCCGCGGTTCACGGGGTACGATGCGGACCTGGCGCGCGCGGGCGTCCAGCGTGCACGCGAACGGGCCGCGCGGATTCGTCGGGCGAACGACGGCGCGAAACGGATCCCGTAACCGTGGGGAATTGGAACTCCGGCCGCCGGCCGTCGCCAACCGCGCTGAAAGTGTTGCGCGGGAACCCGGGGAAACGGCCGCTCAACGTCGACGAGCCCACGATCCCGGCCGCCGATCCGTCGTTCGACACCCCGCCCCGCGAGCTCGCCGACGACCTGGTCGCGGCCGCCGAGTGGACGCGCGTCGCGCCGCTGCTCCGCCGCGTCGGGCTCGTGAGCGCGACCGAACGCGCCGCGCTGACCGCGCTCTGTCAACAGTGGTCGCGGTACCTCGCGGCACATCAACAGGTGATGACGCTCGGGATGTGTATCGAGACGACGAAGAGCGTCCCGATCCCGAACCCGTACCTCCTCGTCGCCGATCGCGCGCTCCATCACTGTCAACGGCTCTGGTCGGAGCTCGGGCTCACGCCGTCGGGCCGCGCGCGTGCGTCGAAACTCCCGACGCCGCCAGGCGAAGCGGCGCCGTCGAAATGGGCGGGGCTGCTCACATGACGCAGCCCGTACTGTTCGAACTTGGGAGTGCCTGTCCGGAGACGTCACGCGCCCGTCCGGCGAAAGCGATCGCGCGGATGCACCTGAAGCACGGGCCCGGGCCAGACGGGCGCACGTGTCGCAGATGTGATCACCTGCTCCGCGACCCGTGGCACCGGCGAACGTACTTCAAGTGTCGGCTCTTTGGCGTCACGTCGGGGCCGGCGACGGATTGGCGGCTGAACTGGCCCGCGTGCGGGAAGTTCACTGAGCGCGCCGCCGGTACCAGATGACGAACACGAACGGCCCCGGGCGCAAAGTCCAGATCATCAACGGGCTGACCCACACGAAAGGCCCGTTCGCGGGGCAACCGTTCCGCTTGCGGCCCTGGCAAGAGAAGAAAATCATCCGGCCGCTCTTCAAGATCGACCGCCGCACGGGGAAGCGCCAACATCGGATGTGCCTGTTGATGATGCCGCGCAAGAACGGAAAAACGGAACTGCTCGCGGCGCTCGCGATCGATGGGCTGCTCTTCGACGGGGAAATCGGCGCGGAAGTGTACAGCGCGGCCGCCGACAAGGACCAGGCCGCGCTCGCGTTCAACGTCGCCGCGCAGATGATCCGGAACGATCCGGAACTGCTCGCGCGCTGCGACATTCTCGATTCGCAGAAGCGGATCGTCGATCACAAAACGGGCTCGTTCTATCGCGCGATCTCGGCGGAAGCGTATTCAAAGCACGGATTCAACGCGTCGCGCGTGTTGTACGACGAGCTCCACGCGGCGCCGAATCGCGAGCTCTGGGACGTGCTCACGTCGTCGACGGGCGCCCGCGCGCAACCGCTCACGATCGCGATCTCGACGGCGGGGTACGACCGACACTCGATCCTCTACGAGCTCTACGCCCACGCGAAGAACGTCGCCAAGACGCCGGCGCTCGATCCGGCGTTTCTCCCGATCCTGTTCGAAGCGCCCGACGATGCCGACTGGACCGACGAGCAGGTCTGGCGCCGCGCGAATCCCGCGCTCGGGGATTTCCGGTCGCTCGAGGAAATGCGGGCCGCGTGCGCCCGGGCGAAGGAAATCCCCGCCCAGGAGCAAGCGTTCCGCCGGCTGTACCTGAACCAATGGACCGAACAAGCGTCCCGCTGGATCGGGCTCGACGCCTGGGACCGCTGCCAGGTCCCGATCGATCGCGCGACGCTCCGCGGCCGCCGGTGTTTCATCGGGCTCGACTTGTCGACGACGACGGACCTGACCGCCGCGGTCGCCGTGTTTCCCGACGGCGATCGGTTCGACGTGCTCCCGCATTTCTTCGTCCCCGCGGATCGGATCGCGATCCGCTCGACGCGGGACCGCGTCCCGTACACCGAATGGGCGCGCGCCGCCCTGCTCACGGCGACGCCCGGGCCCGTCGTGGATTACGACTACATTCGCCGGCTGCTCCTCGAGTGGGATCAGGAATTCGACGTCCAGGTCGTCGCGTACGACCCCTGGAACGCGACCGACGTGATCAGCCGGCTCGAAAAGCTCGACGGGTTCACGTGCGCGAAGGTCCGCCAGGGGTTCGCGTCGCTCTCGGCGCCGTCGAAACTGCTCGAGAAGGCCATCGTCGGGCAGCAGCTCCGACACGACGGACACCCGATCCTCCGGTGGAACATCGGGAACATGTCGGTCGAATCGGACGCGGCGGGCAATATCAAACCCTCCAAGGACCTGTCGACGGAGCGGATCGACGGCGGGTACGCGCTGATCATGGCGATCGATGCGATGTCCCGCCACGGGCACGACGCGCCGCCCGAATATCAGATGATCATCCTCGGCGGGGCGTAAACTACAGGCCCGACATGGCGAACCCCAGAGGCCGCCCGCCGCTCGACCGCACCGACCGATCCATCCCCGTTTCCGTCACGCTCCCGGGCCGCACGTACGCGGACGTCTGCCGCCGCGCGTCGCTCGAGCGCGTGTCCGTCCCCGAAATCATCCGGCGCGCCGTGGCCCTGGCTGCAAATAAAAACACAGAAACTTCCGGCGCGTAACATTCCGGGCGTGCTTCGCGCGTACGCGGTACTGGACACGAAGCGGACCGACGGCCGCCCCCGCCGGATCGCCGGTGTCGCGACGACCCCGACGCCCGATCGGGCCGGCGACATCCTCGATCCGCTCGGCGCGACGTTCCGGAACCCGCTTCCGCTCCTCTGGCATCACGACAGCCAACGACCCATCGGGACCGTCGAGCTCCGCGCCCCGACGGCCAAGGGGATCGACTTCGAAGCGACGATCCCGAACGTCGAGACGCCCGGGCCGCTCCGCGACCGCGTCGAGGAAGCCTGGCAAACGCTCGCCGCGGGCCTGATCACCGGCGTGTCGATCGGGTACCGCGTGCTTGACGGCGGGATGCAGATCCTCAAGAACGGCGCCCGCCGCTTTTCCCGCGTCGAGATCTGTGAACTCTCGCTCGTGACCGTCCCCGCGAACATGGACGCCACGATCCACACGATCAAACAACTCGACGCGTCGTACCTCGCCGCGCCTGGCGCTTCGTCCGTACCGATCCCGAGATCTCCCATGACCACTGCTGAACGGATTCAAAACCTCGAAAACACCCGCGCCGCCAAGGTCGCGCAGATCGCGAACCTCATGTCTGAGGGGCCCGACACGACGACGACCCCCGACGAGCAGGGCGCGGCCGTGGATCAACTCCGCGTCGACGTGAAATCGATCGACGTCGACCTGGTGCGGTACCGGGAGCTCGAGACGTTCCAGGCCGCGACCGCGACACGGATCGTCCCCGGCCAGGGCGTCACGGCGCCGCGGAACCCCGTCGTCACGATCAAATCGAACGTGCCGCCCGGGACCGCGTTCGTCCGCGCCGCGTGCGCGAAGCTCGTCTGTAACGGCAACGTCCACGAAGCGGCCGAGTACGCGAAGCGGTGGGACTCCTCGACGCCCGAAGTCGCGCTGTACTTGAAGGCCGCGATCGCGCCCGGGACGACGACTGACGCGACCTGGGCGGGTCCGCTCGTGAATCAGGCCATCGCGGCCGAATTCATCGAACTGCTCCGGCCCGCGACGATTCTCGGGAAGATCCCCGGGCTGCGGACGGTCCCGTTCAACACGAAGGTCCCCGCGCAAACCGCCGGCGGGACGTACGGGTGGGTCGGCGAATCGAAGCCCAAGCCCGTCACGAAACTCGCGTTCAGCGCGACGACGCTGAGTGTGGCGAAGGCGGCCGGGATCATCGTCCTGACCGAAGAGCTCGTCCGGTTGTCGAATCCGTCGGCGGAAGATCTGGTCCGGCGCGACATGATCGCGGGGATCGCGCAGTTCCTCGACACGCAGTTCATCGATCCCGCCGTCGCCGCGGTCGCGGGCGTGAATCCCGCGTCGATCACGAACGGCGCGCCGACCGCCGCCGGCAGCGTCAGCCCACTCGCCGACATCATGTCCCTGATCAACCACTTCGCGACGAACAACATCGCGGTCGACGGAGTGACGTTCATCCTGTCGGCGGCAAACGCGCTCGGGTTGTCGTTCCGCACGAACGCCGACGGGTCGCCGACGTTCCCCGGGATCACGATCAGCGGCGGGAACTACAAGGGGTTGACGTTCATCGCCAGCCAGGCCGCCGGGACGAACGTGATCGCGCTGCAACCGTCGCTGGTGCTCTATGCCGACGACGGCGGGGTCACGATCGACGCGTCGCGGGAGGCATCGCTCCAGATGGACAGCGTCCCAGCGTCGCCGGCTGATGCGACGACCGTGTACGTGTCGCTCTGGCAGTCGAACTGCGTCGGGCTGCGGGCCGAACGGTTCGTGAACTGGCTGCGCGCGAACGCGAACGCCGTCAAGTACCTGACCGCGGTCGCCTGGCCCGCGCCCGCGGCCGCTGCCGAACCCCCGGCGCTACTCGCCAAGTAACGTCGGCCAGGGGGCGCGGGCGTGTATGTCGCCCGCGTCCCCGCCCCCCTGGGATCGGCGCCCATGCAGCTAGAGATCTTCGGCTACCACCTGATCGCGACGAAGGCGGCGCCGCCGTCGGCGCTCCGTCCGCTCGATAGCGGGCGTAGTTGGTACCCGATCGTGCGCGAACCGTTCACGGGCGCCTGGCAGCAGAACGCGGAGATTCGCTGCGAGTCCGCCCTGTCCTATTTCGCCGTGTTCGCGTGCGTCACCCTGATCGCCGCCGACGTCGCGAAGCTCGCGCTGCGCCTCATGCTGCGCGACGACGAGGGGGTCTGGCACGAAACGACGAACCCCGCCTATTCGCCCGTGCTCCGCAAACCCAACCGGTACCAGACGACGATCAAGTTCATCGAACAGTGGATGACGTCGAAGCTCGTGCACGGGAACACGTACGTCCTGAAAGAGCGCGACGCCCGCGGGGTCGTCGTCGCGCTGTACGTGCTCGATCCCCAGAAAGTGACGCCGCTCGTCGCCCCCGACGGCGCCGTGTACTACGAGCTCAAGAGCGACGACCTGGCGGGCGTGCTCAAGAGCGAGGGGCCGATCACCGTCCCGGCGAGCGAGATGATCCACGACCGGATGATCTGCCTCTTTCACCCGTTGATCGGGGTCACGCCGCTCTACGCGTGCGGGCTGTCCGCGCTGCAGGGGTTGACGATTCAACAGACGTCGAACAAGTTTTTCGCGTCGGGCGCGCAACCGTCCGGGATCCTCACGGCGCCAGGCGCGATCAAGGACGAGACGGCGGCGCGGCTGAAAGACTACTGGACGACGAATTTCTCGGGCGACAACGTCGGGCGCGTCGCGGTGGTCGGCGACGGGTTGAAGTACGAGCCCATGACGGTCAACGCGGTCGACGCGCAGTTGATCGAGCAGCTCCGGTGGACGGCTGAAACGATCTGCGCCTGTTACCACGTTCCGAGTTTCATGATCGGGGTCGGGCCGGCGCCGCCGTTCGCGAGCGTCGAACCGATGCAGCAGCAGTACTACTCGCAATGTATCCAGAGCCTCGTCGTGTCGTGTGAGACGTCGCTCGACGAGGGGCTCGGGCTCGCGGGGACGGACTACGGGACCGAATTCGACATCGACGATTTGATTTACATGGACACGCAGACCCGGACGAAGGCCGCCTCGGATGCGATCGGGTCCGGCGCTGTCTCGCCGAACGAAGCGCGCGCGAAGTACTTCGGGCTCGGCAAGGTCCAGGGCGGCGACACGCCGTACATGCAGCAGCAGAACTACTCGCTCGCCGCGCTCGACGAACGGGATCGGAATTCGCCCTTTGCGACGACGCCGGCACCGGTGCCCGCGCCCGCCCCGCCCGCCCAGGCGGCCGGCGAGCTCGCGGCGCCGGTGACGGCGCTCGTCGCCGCCCTGGCCGCGAAGGATTGGGGGACGCTCCATGAGCGCGGATAATCCCGACCTGGTCGCGACGCTGGCGGCCGCGGTGGAACGCGCCGTCCTGGCGGCCCTGGCGCCCGTCGTGGGGCGTGTCCGGGCGCTCGAGACGGCGACGGCGGGACTCGGAGACGTCCAGACGACGGTCGCCGCCCTGGCTGCCGCGGGGCCGGTCCCAGGGCCCCCAGGCGCGCCGGGGCCGGCCGGGGCCGACGGCCAGGGCGTCGAGACGGTCACGTGCGAGTACGACGGGGAGCGGGCCGTCACGTTCCGATGGGCGCGCGGCGGGGCGATCGAAGAGAAAGCGATCGTGCTCCCGCTCATGCTGTACCGGGGCGTGCACGTCCCCGGGCGCCTGTACGAGCGGGGCGACTGCGTCACGGCCGACGGGTCCGTGTTTCACTGCAACGCGGACACGACGGCCGCCCCGGGCAGTGCGGCGGGCGCCTGGACGCTGGCCGTCAAGCGCGGGAAGGATGCGCGATGAGATCCTGGGCGTTTCAGTTCAACGCGACGCCCGACGACCAGGTCCGGGACGGGGAACTCCGCGTCGACGCGGCGCCGCCGTATGTCGGCCAGGTGACACGCCTCTATGTCGACAACCTGGACCGCGATGGGCAGTACGTGCGGCCGATGATCGCCGCGTACCCGGCGGGGACGGGGATCTATCTCGAGGGGCCGGGCGAGACGTTCGCGCACCTGGAATTGTTGCGCGCGCCGATTCCCCGGATCGGGTACCTCGAGCTCCCCATCGTCACGCTCGAGGCAACGCCGACGGGTATGACCGCGGGCCCGGTGACGGCCGCGTTTCTCGGGGGGATGCTCTGATGGCCGATCCCCTCCTGGTGACGCTCGCGGCGGCGAAGCGCCATCTCTACGTCACCGATGATCTGCACGACGACCGCGTGCTCGACATGCTCGCGAGCGCGAGCGCGACGATCCGCCAGTATGTGAAAGACCAGAACGACCCGACGTGGGACGACACAACCGCGCCGCCAGAGCTTCAACAGGCCGTGAAATTGCTGCTCGCCCATTCGTACGAACACGCGGGCGATGAATTCGGGCCGGCGGGCGACAACGATGACCGGGTCTGGGCGGCGATCGCGAATCAGTTGCGCTTCTGGCGCGATCCGACGCTGGCCTGAGTCGTTGGGATTATTAGGAGTGTGATGGGGATCGGCGATTTTCGACACGTGGGGACGGTTCAGGCCGCGACGGTCGTGTCCGACGGCGGGGGCGGAACAATCGAAGTCTGGACGGACAAACCCCCCGCCTGGCCGATCGATATTCGGCCCGCGACCGTGCGCGACCTGGAACGACAAACGGCGGGCACGACGGTCGCGACGGCGACCCACGTGATCCACGGGCGGGATCGGGTCGACGTGACGGTGAAATCCCGGATCCTGTCGAACGGGCGGATCTTCCTGATCACGGGGCTCGCGCGGCCGAAGGAACGCCCGATCGACCTGTATCTCTTCGCGAAGGAAACGATCTGATGTCGGCAAAAATGGAACTCCGCGGGTTCGACGACTTGCTCCGCGACCTGGCCGCGCTCCCCGCGACCTTGAATCAGGGGGCCGATCCGATCCTGCTCCGTCACGCGCGCCAGGCGGAAGCGCGCGTCCTGGCCGCGTACCCGATCGTGACGGGCGCGCTCCGCGCGGGGGTCAAAATCGTCGAGCGTACCGCCCGCGGGGTCGCGACCCTGTACACGCTCGTGTCGAGCGCGCCGCACGCCCATTTGTACGAATTCGGGACCGCGCGCACGACCCCGCGGGCGACGTTCCTTCCCATTACGGAACGGGACCGCCGCGCGGCGACCGCGGCCGTGTCTGAAATGGTCCGCGCGCAGGGGATCACCGTCGGGGGGGATCGCACGTGATCAACGCGAGCGAAGTCGAACGCGCGTTGATCGCGAAACTGACCGCCGATCCCGAACTGACCAGTTATCTCCCCGACGGGGTGTATTGGGATCTGGCCGCGCAGGGGTCGACCCGGTTCGCGATCGTGAGCGCGTCGACGTCGCGATCAGAGATGGAATTCGGCGGGGTCGATTCCTGGCGCGCGTTGATCTATGTCGTGAAAGCGGTCGTCCAGAGCACCGGGACGACGGCGGTCGCGGCCGCGGACGCGCGGATCAACGCGTTACTCGACCGGCAACCGATCCCGCTCCCGCCCGCCGCGGGCGCGGGGTTGATGGTCTGTCGGTGGGTCGACCGGGTCCGCTATACGGAAAACGTCGACGGGAATACCTGGCAACACGGGGGCGCGCGGTACGAAGTGATCGTAACGCCCGGGATCGGGGCGGCGCCGCCCGTTGGCGTGCCACCGACCCTCACGTCCCCGCCCGTCGGGAGCAGCATCGATTCGGGCGCGAGCGTGACGCTGACGGTGATCGCCGATGGGACGCCCCCCTTGACCTATCAATGGACCCAAGGCGGCGTCAATATCCCCGGCGCGACGAACGCATTTTTCGTGACGGGGCCGCTGACCGTGACGACGAGCTATGCGGTGACGGTGTCGAATCCGTACGGAACGGTGACCTCCCCACCCGTTACGGTGACCGTCGGCGCCGCGGTGACCTATCAGGCGCGCGTACTGTCGGACGGCGCGGTCGCGTACTGGCCGCTGGATGACGCGAGCGGTACGACGGCGCGCGATCTGGCCGGGACGCGGCCCGCGACGATTACTGGCGGCGTGACGCTCAACCAGCCCGGGATCGGGACGAGCAAAGCGATGCTATTTCCGTTGGACGGCTTAGGAAAACTAACCCCGCTGACGTTCCCGGCGTTGGGATCGGCGTTCACGCTGGAAGTGTGGATTCAGCCGTCGGTCCCCGCTACTTTCGGAAGCCAGCGGGCACTGATGATGCGGCCGATTGGCGGCGATGGGGATTTCCAATGGTACGTGCGGAGCAGCTTGTCGGAGATGAGGTTTCTGTATTACTCCGTCGTGTATTTCACGCTGGACCTGGCGGTCCCCCTCGCGATCGGGAATTGGGTCCATCTCGCGCTGACGGGCGGTGATGGACAAGTCACGTTGTACATCAATGGGTTGGCGCGACCGGCGTATCCCATGACGCTGGCGGGCGCCGGGACCGTGACCAGTGCGATCGGGGGGAGTACAGAAGCGGGGGCCGAGACATGGGGCTGGCGCGGCGCAATGCAGGACGTGGCGGTCTATGCTCGGCCGCTGACCCCCGCCGAGATTGTGGCGCACTACACGACACGGATTAGTTAACGGGCGGATCTTGTAACGAAGGGGAGCACACGTTATGCGGAGACATGGATCACACGGATCGGTCGAAATGGACCCGACGGGGGGCGCGACCGCGGTCCCGGTCGCGGTGTTGAATACCTGGTCCCTGGACCTGAAACGCGATCGCGCGGACGCGACCTGTTTCGGCGACACGGTGAAAGTGTCGGTCCAGGGGCTCCCGTCGATCGAAGGGAAACTCGAAGGGATTTGGGATGAAACCCTGTCCCCCGCGCTGTTCCAGGTCGCGCTCGGCGAAACCGCCGTGTTCCTGAAACTGATCCCGTCGGACCTGGCGCCGACGTTTTTCTTTTCGGGGCTCGCGTACCTCGACACGTCGATCGAAGTCGCGCACGACGGCGCGATCAAAACCGCGGGGACGTTCGCGGGCGCGGGCCCCTGGACGATGGATCCGGTCGTTCCGTAACGGGCGCCCGTGCAAACGATCCGCGGCCGCGTCGCGGCGGTCAAATGGGCGTACTACACGGCCGCGGCCGTCGAGGGGTACACCGTGACCCACGACAAGGTCGCGGGCTGGACGGTCGCGGGCGCCCTGGTCCCAGGCGCCGTCGACGCGTTCAAACTCGCGCAACGGCCGCTGTTTTTCGTCGCCCCGTTCAAACGGGGCGCCTGGCGGTGGGAAATTCGGACGTTCACACGGGGGGCCGACGGCGGGCGATTTACGGCCGCGCTCGGGCCCGTCACGGTCGAGGGGGAACATGGGATCACGCGTCCGTCGCCCTGATATCGACGTGTTACCGCTGACCGACGGCGACACGATCACGGTGAAACGATTTCTCACCGCGGGGGAATTCCGCGCCCTGATCAAAATGGCGACGAAACCGGTTCACGTCGACGCGGGGCGCGCCGCGAACGGGCAAGATCTGACGTTCGAAGTCGACCCGACCGAAAGCGGGATCGGGGTCGTCCTGGCGTACCTGCTCGACTGGACCTTTACGGATTTCGACGGGCGCCCCCTGGTCATTCGGGATCAACCGACGGCGGTCGTCCGCGCCGCGCTCGACGCGATCGACGCGGCCAGTTACATGGAAGTACAGCGCGCGGTCCAGGCGCACGATCAGACGATGCGCGCGTATATCGCGTCCGAAAAAAAAACGACACTTGGCGCGACGGCGCCCGCTCCGATTTCGCCATCTGTCGGGTGATGGGCTGGACGCTCGCCGACGTGTGGGATCTGCCAATGCACTACTACGAATTCCTGATCGACGAATTGAACCGCGAGTCGGCGCGGTGATGTCATGCCGCTGACCGCGAATTTCCTCGCGGATTTTTCCTCCTTCATCACCGCCTGTCGCGACGCGACGACGTCGACGGAGCAGCTCGTCGAATCGGCGGGGAAGGTCGGCGCCGACGTCGACCAGGCAATTTCGAAAGCGGCCGGCTCGATCAAGACCGCGGCGGTCGGGATCGCCGATTTCGCGAAGTCGACGTACGCCGTCCTGTCGTCGTCGCAAGTCAAGGATTTCGTCGGCGACGTGACCCAAGCGGTGTCGGGGTTCATCAATGAATTCGCCGAAGGGGAAGCGGCGACGGCGCGGCTCACGGTCGCGTTGAAAAACGCGGGGCAAGCGTCGCCCGACGTGATCGCCGCGTACGGGGAAATGGCGACGCAGCTCCAGGCCGTGTCGCGGTTTTCCGACGAAGCGATCACCGATGCTCAGACGTACTTCACGACGATCGGGAACGTCGGCCCCCAAGAAATGCAGAAGGTGATCCAGTCGACGATGGACCTCGCGATCGGGCTGGGCACCGACATTCCCGCCGCGGCGAAACTCATGGTCCAGGCCGCGCAGAGCGACGGCGAAGCGTTAGGGAAACTGAAAAAAGTCTTCGGGGACACGATCCCCGAAGGGGCGTCGTTCGCGGAAGTGTTGGACGCGATTAACCAGAAATTCGGGGGGCAAGCGGCCGCGGACATGGAAACGACGACGGGGAAGATCGAGAACATGAAGAACCAGATGTCCGATTTCAACGAGCAGATCGGCGCCGTGCTCGCGGACAACTTAACCGCCATGCTCGACCTGTTCAAGTCACTCCCCGAAGGGATGCAGACGTTCATCATTGCGACGGTCGCGATCGGGACCGCGCTCGCGCCGATCCTGGTCTCCCTGTCCGCGGTCGTCTCGATACTCGGCGCGGCGGGGCTCGTGGGCGCGCTCGGCGCGGCCGGCGCCGCGATCGTCCCGTTCCTGCCGCTCATCGCCGCGATCGCCGCGGCCGTGCTCGCGGTGTGGGCCGTCTGGCACTACTGGGATGACATGGTCGCGCTCGTCAAGCGCGCCGTCGACGCGATCAAAGGTTTCCTGGTCGACACGCTCCCCGCCGCGTTCAAGGCCACGATCGCGACGGTCGCGCAGTGGTACAACGACCTCAAGATGTGGCTCTTCGACAAACTCGCCTGGTTGATCGGTGAGGTGATCAAGCTCCCCGGAAAAATCGTCGACGTGTTTCGCTGGATGTACAACGAAATCATCGGGATGTCGTCGGTCCCTGACCTGGTCGACGGGATCGCGGAACACTTCGGCCGGCTCGACGGGATCATGGTCGATCCCGCGCTCGCGGCCGTCGGCGACGTCGCGGCGGGGTTCGCGTCACTCGGCGACCCGATCACGCTCGGGACGCTCACGCCTGGCGCGGCCGCCGGCGCGGGCGGGGGCGGCGCGGGGGCCACGACGATCACCGTGAACATGTCGGGGATGCTCGGGACCGATGATCCCCAGACGCGCGCGATGATGGCCGATCTCGTGTCGAACGCGGTCATGCAAGGCATGAGGGGTACGCGCCGCCTGGGGACGGTGTAACGTGGCGGCGACCGATGTCGTCGTCGTCGTCGGCGGGCGGATCCTCACGCCGTTCGCGCGCCTCGGCCGGCTCCGGATCGATGACCTGTTGAACGATGCGCCGAACACCGCCGCGCTCACGATGGTCGCGGCCCCGCGGCCCTCCGCCCCCGGTTCAGGCGCGTTCGCCGTCCACGCGTTCGATCCGGCCGCGTTTACGACCGATATGACCCCGTCCGGCCCGATCAGTCCCCCGCCGATCCTCCCGGGCGCGCCGATCGCGATCTATCTCGGCGCGATCGACCCCGCGACGCAGATCTTCGGCGGACAAATCACCGTCCGCGAGCAGTACGCGGAGCTCGATATCCCGACACATGTCCGCTACGACCTGTCCTGTGTCGACTTCTCGCGGCGCCTGAATCATCGCACCGTGACGACCGAGTACCTCACCGCCAGCGTCACGACGATCGTGAAGGACCTGATCGCCCGGTTCGCGCCGGTCATCACGACGGCCCACGTCCAGGCCGGGTTGCCCTCGATCTCCGGGATGACGTTCACGTTCGAAGATGTGTCGGGCGCCCTCTCGCGCCTGGCGAAAGGGATCGGGGCGTCCTGGTATGTCGACTACGTCGGCGATCTGCATTTCTTCGTCGGGACGGAACCGGGGCCGGCCCCGGCGCCGATCACGCCAGGCGGCCGGTTCAGCGGCCTGAAGATCTCCGCGGATCTGACCCAGGTCCGAACGCGCGTAATCGTGGAAGCGGCCGGGGGGACCGCGGCGGCGACCCTCACGACGGTCGATACGTTGATCCCGCTGTCGACGGTGCTCCCCTTCCCCGCGGCCGGCGGCCGCGCGAAGATCGGGCCCGCGCTCGTGACGTATACCGGGACGCACGCCGGCGGGGTCAAGGCGAACACGCTCGGCCTGTTCACCGCGGACATCCCGCCCGTCGACCCGATCCCGCCGCCGCCGGCACCAGGCGCCCCGGCGGCCGCGCTCGCGCCCGCGTCGACGCCCGGGCAGATGTCGGGCGGGCCCTATACGTACGCGGTGACGGTGGAACTGTCCGACGGGCGGCGGTCAGACGTCGGCGCCCCGTCCGCGCCCCTCACGATTGCCCCGGCCGCGAACCCGCCCCCGACGACCGCGACCCTGCCGACCCCGCCGATCGCGGGGCCGATCCGGGCGGGGGTGACGGCCACGTACGCGACCAGTTACGTCGACGCGGCGGGCAATGAGACGATCGCGACGACGGGGGGGACGATCGTGACGGGGCGGCCGGTCGCGGCGCCCGCGGGGCCCCTGGGGGTCAATGCCGCGGCGGGGGGCGCGGTCGAGATCGGGTGGCGGGTCTACCGGGGGACCTACGTCACCGCCGCGGGGGAAACGGCGCCGTCACCGGCCGGGAGCGCCGTCGAAACGACCGCCGGATTTCAAACCCACGTGATCACGATCGTGCCGGCGACCGATCCGCGGGTCGTCGCGCAAAAAATCTACCGATCAACGACCGCGGCGACCAGTGCCGGGGCCGCGATGCCGTACCGCTTCGTCATGGCGGTCACGGGATCGGGACAGTTCAACGATATTTCAGCCGATGCCGCGCTCCCGACGGCCGCGCTCCCGATTCTCTCGACGGCCGATAGCGGGGAAGGGGCGACGGTGACGCTCCCGACGTCGACCGATGCCCGCGTCGTCGCCCGCCGGCTGTACCGGAAGGATGGCGGGGGCGAGTACCGCCTGGTCGCGCACATTGGCGACAACGTTACGACGACGTTTGCCGATACGCTCCCCGCAACCGGGGGCCAGCTCGCGCCCACGATCAACCGCGTCACGACGGGCGCGGTCCTGGTCTCGGGGATCGCGCTCGGCCCCGCGGGGACCGTGCGCCGGCGCGTGTTCCGGACCGCCGCGGGCGGATCGCAAATGCGCGAGCTCGTCGCGTTGAACGACAACACGACGACGACGTACACCGATCCCGCCGCGGATACCGCGCTCGGCGGGGCGCCGCTCCCCCCGCAAGGCATCCCCGGCCAGTCCGGCTCGCAACCGCCCCCGACGCCGGCGGGCGCGACGACGCTCGAGGTCGACGCGCTCACCGGGATCCCGACGGCCGGCTGGATTCTCGTCGAGGAGCAGGTGATCCGGTACACGGGCACGGCGACCGCGGCGGGCCGCTTTTCGCTGACCGGGATCCCCGCCTCGGGTCAGGGGGCGATCGCCGCCGAGATTCCCGCGGGGACCGTCCTGTCGACCGCGCCCACGCTCACGGGCGTCGCGCCGCCGCAACGCGCGACGATCGGCGACGACGTGCAACTGATCGTCCAGGTTGACGACGCCGCCGCCCAGACGGCGCTCGCGGCCGTGGAAGGCGGCGACGGGATCGTGGAGCATTACATCCAGGATCGCCGGTTGAGCGACGACGGCGCCCGCGCGCGGGGCCTGGCGGAGCTCGCGCTCTTCAAGACGATCGAAACGCGGCTCACCTACACGACGCACGATCCCGAAGCCCGGAGCGGCCGGACGGTCCACGTCGCGCTCCCCGCGCCGACGAATCTGACGGGGGATTTCCTCATTCAGCGGGTCACGGTCGACGAGGTCGCGTTTGCGCCGGACGTGTACCCGCGCCGCGTCGTCAACGCGTCGACGACGCGGTTCAGTTTCGATGATGTGTTGGCGCGCCTCCTGTTGGAGCAAACATGAAGACTCTCGATCATCGGTTTCGGAGCGCGAAGCCCGACGGGCCCGACGCGACCCAGGTCCAGCCGTCGCACTGGAACGACGGCCACGCGTTCACGGGCGGCACACACGGGTACGCGCTCGTCCGCGACACGAGCGATCCGACCTACGGCGCGACGTGGCTCCCCTCTGGGTTGTGGACGGCTGTCCCCTTCGATCCCGCGAACTATTTCACCGCCGACGCGGGCGTCGCCTGGACCGTGATCGGGAGCGGGGTCCAGGTCCACCGCTATGCGATCGTCGGGTTTACGATGCGGCTTCACGTCGCCGTGTCAGGCACGCTCACGGGCTCGACGTCAGGGCTCCGTCTCAAGATGCCCACGGGGTACAACCTCAACAGTTACGGGGTGAGTCCGGCGATCTATCAGGCGGTCGGGGTCAATGCGTACGGGTACATGCTGGCGAATCCCGCGTTCCCGAACCAACTGATCATCTCGAAATTGAACAACGAAGCCTGGAGCGCGGGCGCGATGATCGTGTACCTCATGGTGACGATCGAAGTCGTCGGGGCGTGACGCGAAAGTACGTACTTCGTGACCGCAAAATAGGCGCGATCTGGCCTTGTGGGGGAACCCCGTGGGGGAACCCCAAAGATAAGCCTCGGTTAGTCATGGAGTTACGCGGTCGAGCATCGGCCTTCTAAGCCGAGGGTCGCAGGTTCGAGACCTGCCGGGCGCGCCAATGAATACAAGGGTTTACGGGGATTTTTTCGGCCGTGGCGCGTGCGGGGTCGCCCGAAGCGTATTTTAAATTAGTTAAAAATAGGCCAAAATACGCGCAGTGCGAAAACGTGGGGGAACCCCTGGGGGAACCCCAAAACGCAAAGCCCCGCCTCCGGACTCGGCGCCTACCAGGCTCTTGAAACCGGAGGACGTCGCCCGCGAGTTCCAGATCTCCAGGGCGTCGGTGTATCGCCTGATTGCGGACGGGGATCTCCCGTCCGTCAACGTCGGGAAACGCAACATTCGGGTGCCGTTCGACTCCCTCGTCGCCTGGATCAAGAAGCAAGAATCCGGCGGGTAGGGGTTCAGTGCGGCCGCACGATATCGCGTGAACCTTGGCGCAGTTCTCGAAAGTCAACCAGGGCCGCGCTGGCGGCTGCGTCAGACAGGCCGACCTTCGTCGTCAAAAACATGTAGATCATTTGGTCAGAGACCGCCGCTTCGATCCCGCCTTGCAGCATGCCTACCACTTCACGGGCCTTGTCGAGCGTCATCTGGGTCGTTTCACTGTTCAAGGCCAGTTCGACCATGCCTTCCTTGGTACGGCTGGACAGGAGCGACGTGACGATCAGATTAGTCTCGGGTGACCCGCCGCGCGCAATGACCGTGATTCCCGATAGGTCGAGCAGTGCGCCGTCCTGTTGAATAGCCTTCGTGTGTCCCGTCGCCTTGAGGATGACTCGCAGCGGACCATAGAGCGTTTGTGGGACTTCGAGAGGTTTGGTCATAGTGGCCCTTCTCAAGATGTGGCTTGCTGCACGAGGCGCAAGCGCGGCGCCGCTTTGGGCGCGACGGGCTGGGGGATCGTGGGCATCGTCGCCTGGGCCGCGCCCGCCTTGGCAATCGCGGCCGCGACGCGCGCCGACACGGCGCCCCGCGTGTACCGTTTCGTCGTTTCGAAACTCGCGTGTTGCAGGAGCTCCGACACGGCGCCGATGTCGCCGGTCTCGCGATAGATTTCCGACGCGAACGCGTGACGTAAATCGTACGGGTGACAATTCGGCGGGAGCTTGGCGATCTCCTCGGTCCAGGTGCGATCGCCCCCGTCTTCGGCGGCGACGCGCGCGGCCGCGGCCGTCGCCCGCGCGATCCCGACGCGCCAGGTCTTGCCGAGACTCGATGCGGACCAGGTCCGCCCGAAGAGGCTCGCGGCCGCAAAGTCGCGGAACGCCTCGACGGCCCGCGGGAGTAGTGTCACCCAGGCGCCGTGTGTCCCCTTGCCCTTGCGCCTGGGGCGCAGGTACACGCGCCCGTACGCGAGATCGAGATCACGCGGCCGCACGCGCCGCAACGTCGCCGGCGCGATCCCCGTCCAGGCCATCACGCGAAGACGGATCTTCGACTCCGAGATCGTCGGGCGCTCTTCGCCGCGCCCCGCCCGGCCCCGATCCGGGAGCGCCTCGAGAATCGCGTGCACGATCCGCGCGGGAATGTCGCGCGGCTCCGCTTTCGGTGGAGCTAACCGCGCGATGCCGGTCGTCGGATTCTCGTCCCCCTCGAGCGCCTGAAAGAATTTCCGCAACCGCGAGAGTCGCTGGTTACACGTGGACTCGGCCGCGCCCGCGGTCGTCCACCCGGAGATCACCTGGATGATCTCGAGGCGTGTGATCGTGCGGCGATCCCGATCGCCGAGCGGGCTCTTCGTCCAATGCGTCAAGAGATCTTCGGTATCGATGCGGTACCGGCCCTCCGGCAACGCCGCGATGAACTCCCGGATGTCCGCCGCGAGGCTGCCGCGCCCGGGCGCGCTCGGCGCCGCCGTGGCGAGCTCGTACTTCGCGCCATGCTGCCACGCGCGAATCTTCGCGAGATCGGTGCCGAGGGGAAACCGTTCGCGCCGAAGTGTTTGTGTCCCGTCGCGCGAATTGCCAATGCGGACGCGGGCGACGAGCGCGTCGCCATCGCGAACAATCCCGGGCCCGAGTCGAAGGAGGCGATGTCGTCGTGGCATGTCGGCAGATCTCAGTCTCAGAACGTCTCAGAGCGTCTCACAGTATGAATGAGTATAATTCTGCCTAATTCTAGCGCAATTATTTGACAACGCGATGACGCGCAAGTATATAAGAACATTCGCGCCTATTTGCACATTGCAGTAGGACGAATCGCGCTCCCTATTGGGTGTTAGTTCGCCGCCGGGCTCACCGCATGTTGTGACCGGCGCCCACGCCGTCTCGCTCGTTCTGAAGGAAGGATCCCGCCGTGAAGGTGAAACCATCACCCGTCGTCCCCGCGTCCGATCTCGACGCGCTGCCCGTGATTCTCACGCTCGACGAACTCGCGCCGATCTATCGCCTCTCGCCGGCCACGATTCGGAGTCAGCTCCAGCGGGGGACGTTTGCCCCGCGCCCGTGGGATAAGTACCCGTACCGCTGGCGCCGCGATGATGTCCTGGCGGATCTGAAACGCGTGCGTCCCACGCAACCGCGACGCCCGCATGGCTTCGCGTCGACCCTACCGAGACTCCGCGCCGCGAAAGCGACGCTGCCCCCACTGACGCCCGCGCGTCGCAGTCGCCGCTAACCGCGTCGAGATAGGGGCCGCGTATGAAGTGGTTTCAACTCGACGCCGACGCGCCCGACGACCCGAAGATCCGCGCGGTCGTCCGCCAGCTCGGGCCGGCGGGCTTCGGCGGGCTCGTCGGGCTCTGGTGTCACGTCGCGCGGCATGGGCGACGCCCCGGACAAGGCATCGACTCGCGCGGCGCCCCGCTGCCCATCGAGGACCTGGTCGCCGCGTCGTTGCTGCCGGCGGATCAATTCACGACGCTCGTCGACGTGTGCACACGGAGCGGACATTTCCGTCAAGACATGTGGGACCTGCATCGCGGGATCTGGATCCCCGCGATGGAACGTCGGGCCGATCAATACGCCCGGCGCCAGGCGCGGATGGGCCAACTCCCCCTCGATTGGACGGGCGGCGACCGATGAATCCGCGCGTCCGGATTTGGCTGCGCCTATTTCTGAGCGAGTTGTGCGGAGTTTGTACGCGTACAAGACAAACAAAAGATCAAGAACCAGATCAAAACCCGCGCGCCGATGGCGCGCGAAGAAAAGGCGTATCGCGATTTTGACCATCTATTCGGCTCAACCCGAATAAGGTCAATGGCTTAGGCTGTTGAAAAAGCTGTGGAAAACCTGTGCATGAATTGTGGAAGGAATTCCTAATGCGAAATCCGCCCTGGCGAACCCTGCTCCTCGTGACCCTGTCGGCGCTCGCGATCGCGTGCCGGCCCACCACCATCGTCAACAACCTGCCGAATAATCCGAGTCCGCTCCCGGTGGCCGTCGTCGTCGTGAAGCACACGATCCAGTTCCGCGTGACGGGCAACGCCTCGAGTGTCCGGGTCCGGTACTCAACGCCCGTCGACGGGCTCGGCCAGGTCGTCACGTCGCTCCCGTACTTCAACACGTTCCAGGTCGCGGGCGACGCGGTGTTCTTGTCCCTCGAAGCGACCCCGATCAGTTACGGGTACGGGGTGTTGTACCCGTTCCTGTCGATTCAGATCGCCGTCGATAACGTCGTCTTTCGGGAAGCGACCGCGGCCGATTTCCTGCTCGCGCCGCTGTCGACGAGCGGGCAATGGCGGCAATAAGGGGTTCAGCCCGTGACGCCCGGACGTATGAAGGGACCGGCGAGTCATGACCCGCGACCGCGCCGCCTGGACGCAGCAGCTCGGCGACGATCGCGATCGGGTCGCGCCGCTCCGCGCGAACAAGTATCACGCGCAGGTCTGTACCGTCGACGGGATCCGGTTCGACTCGCGGAAGGAAGCGCGTCGCTACGAACGGTTGAAAATTCTCGCGGCCGCCGGCGAAATCACGGCGCTCGAGCTGCAACCGGAATTCTCGATCACGGTCGTCGAGCTCTGGCGCGACGATGGACGCTGGATCGTCTGCGGGCGTTTTCGCGCGGACTTCCGGTACATCGAGACGCGCTCCGGGGAAGTCGTGATCGAAGACACGAAGAGCGGCCCGACGAAAACGACCGCCTACCGGTTACGGAAGCGCCTGGTCGAAGCGATTCACGGGGTCACGATTCGCGAAGTGTGAAGGGGCAGGTATGCCGCTGACCTGGTCGGACGAGGAGCGGACCGTGATCGATGAGATCCGGCGCGCGTGTCGATTTGAGAGCGACGCGGACGCGATCCGGGGCGCGCTCTGGTGGTACGCGCGGTTTTTGGAACTGGATATCCCAGCCGACGTGTTCGCGCTCGCGGTCCCCGCCGCGACGCGGGCGCCCGCGGACGACCAGGCGGATCTCGCGTGCGAAGAGCATGAGGGGTTTTTGGGATGACGGGGAGACTGTATGAAGAAAGTCTGGTTCGTGGTGATGTGCCTGGCCTTCGCGTCGCAAGCGGACGCCGCGGCCCTGCTCAATTTCCGATCCGGCGCGGCCGCGGCCCTGTGCGATACCCGCGTCGCCGTCTCGGCCGTGAACTGCGGCGCGGGGTTCACGGTCGTCGGCGACACGATCGCGTACGTGGGCGCGATCGGCACGTGGCAGATCGACACGCTCGCGGTCACGACGTCCAACACGCCAGGCGATCCCCAGATCGGGACGATCAGCCTTGGCGTGGCGGACGTCCGCCATCTCAGCGGGACCGACGATCTGACGGTGGACTTCGGCCATGACGGGTTCACGGCGCCCGTTGGTAATGACCCGGTGACGTCCACCGGCGCCGCCAGTTACGACACGGCCGCCGCGGGCGATGCGTCGTTTCTCACCGGGTACGCCCGCAATGCGAACGACATGGCGATCGCGGCCCCGACGTCGGCCACGGCCCTCGATGTGCTCCTGGGTGTGCCTGGGTGCTTCCCCGCCGCGGGCGCCTCGCAGTCGTGCGCGATGGACTCGCCCGACGTGCCGTTCACGTTCGTCGGGCCGTTCTACAGCCTGAGCGCCCGCGCTGAAATCCATCAACACACGAGCGCGACCGATCAGGCGTCGTACTTGGCGAAGGTCGGGGCGAACGTGCCCGTCGTCCCGGAACCGGGGACGCTACTGCTGATCGGAACGGGGCTGATCCTGGCGCGGCTCGGTCGGCGGCGGGTCGCGCCGTGACGGGCCCGATCGCGCGCGTCACGTGTCCAGGTTGCGGCGGGCTGTTCGCGCGTCGCCAGGACGGCCGCACGCCGTACCGCCATCACTGCACCGATGGCGCCTGGTGCCCGACGCCCCGCGCGCGGTGTGCGGATTGCGGCGCCTATGTGACGCGCGGCGCCGACGGTTGCCAGAAATGCGCGCGCCGGCGCGCGCCGCGGAACACGAACGCCCAACTCGAGGAGAGTGCCCCATGTTGACGACCCTCGCCCTACAAACGCTCATGACGCCGGACATCGTCCGGTTGCTCGTTCTGATCGTCGTACTCGGCGTTTGTCTGTGGCTCATTCAGACGTACGTCCCGATGGCGGCGCCGATCAAGACACTGCTGACGGTCGTCGTCGTGCTCGTGATCGTGCTCTGGATCTTGCGCGCGTTCGCGCTCATTTAGGCGTCGACTGTTATTTCAAATCACATAGTTCAAATCACATAGGAGAGTAGACACATGGACCGACCGACAAACGACATCGACGTACAGCGGACGCTCGACACCTGGCTCGCGGAGAATCCCGACGCCCAGCAGTACGTGATGAAGATCTACTACGTGCCCGCCGGCGCGGAGATTCCGATCGCCGCGACGCACATGGTCCGGCTCACGGCCGTCGACGAGCCCACGCTCGAGCTCCGCCTGGGCGTCGTCGCCACGCCGAACACGAGCGCGGCCGCGAATCTGATCCTCGGGCTGATCGGTCGGTCGGCGCCGGATCCGAAGGACGCGTGAAGTACTGCGACGAACCGGGCTGCAGCGCGCTCGTCGCCCGCGGCCGCTGCACGACGCACGCCCGGGTCGTCGACCGTGCCCGCGGGTCGCGCCAGGCGCGCGGGTACGGCAACCGGTGGGCCCGCCGCGCGAGTCTGTTTCGCGCCCGGTACCCGCTCTGCGGGATGCGTCCAGGCGACCAGGCGCCCGTGATGTCACAGTGTTTCGACGAGCGGCGCGTCACGCTCGGCGCCCATGTGGATCACATCGTCCCGCACCGTGGGGATCGCGCGCTGTTCTGGGATGAACTCGGGAACTGGCAAACACTCTGTACCGCGTGTCATTCGCGCAAGACGAGCGCGGGCGCGTGAGGCTCGAGGTCGTCGCGGGACGCGGCCGCCCACCGGTGGGAATATGCGAACTCTGCATAATCGCCGAATTGCCCGAATTCCGTTTTCCGGCACGACGACGCGGTCGGGAACGCGCCGACCTGGCACGGAAACGGCCCACGAGGCGCTCCCCCAGGGGGGGGAGGGGTGCGCTTGCCCGGTGAACAGTCGGGGGACA
>Ga0208185_1000362_pt1 | contig 22732 bp, 31 predicted proteins | sample EasRivMeERMLT700_FD_187532 | JGI IMG/M metagenome (GOLD analysis project Ga0208185, IMG submission 187532) | Soil microbial communities from meander-bound floodplain in the East River, Colorado, USA - East River MetaG ERMLT700 (SPAdes) (version 2) | ecosystem: Environmental > Terrestrial > Soil... | reverse complement strand
GAGGAAAACCTGTGTCGCCGAGTGGACGGGCTGGACATCGCACCCGAAGCGGTATCGGTTGGAAACAAAGTTCTCAACAAAGCCGGAGTCAAAGGCCGAATGTTTTCTGGCGCCGGAGAAGAAGCTCGCTTGGGTGACTATGACAATGTGGTCGTGGCGCTGGACGCTGGCACAACGCCCGAAGCAAAGGGCCAGATTTTGTCCAACGTTCATGCACAGGTTAAGCCAGACGCTACGGTCTTGGTTCGCTCGAGCATGGACGAATCTTTTCCACAGGTAGGCGACAGTTACAAAGGACTCTTCACTGTCGAAGACCGAGTCCCCACCTTCGACGGACTGAGTGAAACGCTCAAGCTGAAAAAAGTTGCGGAAGCCCGGGGCGGATACCTTCCGAAGAAGCGCAAAGCGGCCGGTCGAGAAACGGAAGAACAAGCCGCAGCGCGGGTCGCAGCAACCGACTATTCCAAATACAATGTGCCGGAGGAAGCCAAGCCTAAGTCTGGAAAACCGACGGGTTGGATTCTGCCGGACGGTGAGTTTGTGGGCTTGGACACCGATTTCCACGAACAGTGGCTGGGCGAAAACTCGGCCCGATTGAACGACCAATTCGGGACCGCGTTCGGGCCGGAGGCGACCGTTATGGACCGAGTTGCCGCGCTCAATAAGGGCTTCGTCCGCGCTCGCGATTACTCAGGCCGGATGGTTATCGAAGTGAACAAGGACTTTTACAAGGGTGCCCAGAAGCGGGCCATCGAAAAACTTCTGGATGACAACGCGGAGAACGTGGACAACGTTCGACTCACGCTTTTGGACAGCAAGGGCAACGTAACGGACCAAGCAACTGCCAAGCTTTTTGATGCGGATGACCCGCGTATCGAGCTAGAAAAAATGCTGGACTCGGTGAACCCTCGCGCCGGAGCCCCCAAGGCTGGTCCGTCCGCGATTCAGCGTGCTCGCGCGCTTGGTGGTGACGAGCGTGAAGGATACCTGTCCAAAGAAAAACTTACCCCGAAGACCGCGGAAATCGCCGCGAAGTCGCACAACGAGGAGATGGCCAAAGCCTATCCGGAAGCGTATCCTACGCGGTTTATTCGTGACTCCAAAGACAAGCTGAAGCTCACCGGTGGCAAATTGACGCCGGCCGACGAAGAAGCCGTGCTTGACCAGACACCGCTCGCGCGCGACGCAGTCCGAAATAACCCGGGCGTTCCTAAACAGGAGGCCATCGCCCAAGCGCTGTCGGACAAAATTGTGGATGAAGCAAACACCGCGCTTCGGAACCCGGAGATGAACAAGGGTCTGACGTGGTATGACGACGCGGTCAAGCTCATCAAGAAATACTTTGGGGCCGACCCCGGACTGTTTGCCCAGTTGCTTGCTGCCACGTCACCCCAAAACGGGGTGCAGGTCAATTTTTACTACGCGCTCGACGCCTGGAACGCCGCCCGACGCGGCGAATATGACGGCCTTGTGAAAAAATACAAGGAAGGCCGGGCCGAATGGAAGACCGGCGGACCGGAGGTCAGCGAATGGGTTGAGGAAACCGGTGGAACACACAAGCCGGACGCGACGGTCGTTGGTCAGAAAAACCGAAACAACTTTCTGACATGGTTTGTGGACAAACATGACCTGTTGCCCAAGCGCAAGTCCAGCGCAACCGGCGAACCGGCGAAATACGGGATGCACTCGTTCGCCGTGCTCGATGTTTTGGCCGGAACGTGGCTCGAGGACGTAGGCGGACCGAAGGTGAAAAACTTTTTGTCGAACCTGACGGGCGAGGGCCACGATGCGACTATCGACATCTGGGCCACTCGATTTCTAATGCGCCTGGGGCAGTCCCCGGAGTCGTTGCAAGGCCAGTGGCGGGTGGCGCCGCCGGCCGGCTGGGGCATCTCTGCGGAAAACTTCACGACCGCACAGAAGGCTTTTCAAATGGCCGCGGACAAAATGGGCGTGAAGCCCGACGCGTTGCAAGCGCTGGTTTGGTTTTCGGAGAAGCAGCGCTGGGAAGACAATGGCTGGACCGGTTTTGTTGGCGCGGCCAAGTCGGACTACGCTTACTGGCTCCAGTCGCTTGAGCCGGGGGCACACCCGGAGACGTTCGATATCCCGGTGTCGGCGAAAAAGGAAGCCTCGCGCCAGGGGCGGGACGCCCGGCAACGCACCGAACAACGCAAGTCCGGCCAGCTTGACATTCCACTTGTCCCGAGCGAAGATTAACGTTGATGAAAACCGAACCTAAGCGCGAGGAAATCGAAAAGGACTTTTCGCCGGAAATGATGCAATTTCTGGTTGAGATGCTGCACACGGCGGCGCACGAGGACCAAATCGTGCCGGACCGCGACAAGTCGGTTGACAAGCTGGCCAAACCCCCCACTTCTTAGAATATGCCCGTGATGCCTGAAGATATCCAGCCGGTTGCCGAGCCGGCGGTCGCCGAAGCCGGCGAAGTAATGCCCGCCGAAGAGTCGCAAACTCCCGCGCGCGAGCCGGTTTTGCCGGAGGCGGTGGCCAAGATTCCCGCGGTTGCGGCCTTGATGAACGGCTCCCCGCCGGTCACCTACGGTCCGATGGATTCCGAACTGCCTGAAGTCAAGACTCTTAGCCAAAACGCGAACGCCTTGAAAAAGGTCGGTTTCGCCGCGTTTGAATCCCAATCTATACCGGGGAATTTCGTGCTTTTTAACGGGTTAATTGTTAAGCCCCAAGAGGTTGTCGATGCGGACAAAGCCGGGCAGCTCGAGCAAATGGGCGTCCCCTTCGAGCAACTCGTGCAGTCGTTCGAAGCTGCCCGCCGGGGCGGAACAACCCCGGACGCGACGGCCGCGCCAGACGGGGCGCCGGCTGCCCTGGCTGCCCCAGGACAAGCCGCAGCCGCTCCCGTGTCTTCTGGTCCCCCGCCGTCCGCCGGCACGCAGAAAAGGCTCCTAGGCTCGCGCGTCAGTAACTTGATGCCGGGTTCCCCGACCTCGGGTCCTGCACCTGGGCGTGGCCGGGTGCTCAATGCGATTTCTAAGCCCGTGGTGTAACCCGTGGCCATCGTCTCGTGGAGCAATTCATCGCCTTCTCTGGTAGCCGTCCAACTGGGTTCGGCCGTCTTTGCCCTTCGCCAGACGATGGACAACGTATCATTCGCACCGGGCAGCCGGGTGCGGGCAACCGCGGCCGAAAATCCGGCCGTGTTCCTGGAAGGTCCGATTGAATCGCTCTCCCGCACAACTCTGGTCATCACGGTGGACACCGTTTCGGGTTCCGAGTTATGGCGCGGCTGGAACTTCGAGATTTTTGAGGATGGTGACAGCGGGGGCGGAGGTGGCGGCGGCGCGGGCGCGACCGGACCAGCCGGGGCGGCTGGCCCTACTGGACCAACCGGTCCACCGGGACCAAAGGGCGATACTGGCGATGCCGGCCAGCCGGGGCCAACCGGTCCGGCCGGGACGGGCTCAAGCTCGATGAGTTTGGCGCCGGCGTGGTTTTTTTCAAATTGTTGCTGAACCGTGAATATCCTGATTTTAGACGCGATTGACAAGTCCATCACGGTCGAAATGACCGGTGCGGCTGCGACAATCAACCCCGACTGGACATCGCATTGGTCTGACGACACCGGCGCAACGTTTACGGAGGGCTCGCTTGACGGAACGCTGAATGGCGCGACACCGGTCACTGTGGTGTCATCGCCGGCCGCGGCCACGCGCCGCATCATCAAAGAAATCACTGTTTTCAACGCCGACACGGCACCGGTGACTCTGATTTTTACCTACGTAGACGGCGCGAGCCTTCGTTTGTTGCAGCGGGTTGTTCTCGGGGTAAACGAGCTTTTTACTTTTTGTGGTTCGTTCGACGCAGATGGAAATCCGAAAGGCAGCGGCACCTCTGGTCCAACGGGGCCAACCGGTCCGACGGGTCCGACTGGTCCGACTGGACCAACGGGTGCAGATGGTGCCGACGGCCTGGACGGCGCGCCCGGTTCCAGCGGCGCGAGTGGTCCAACAGGTCCCACGGGGCCGACAGGTCCAACTGGACCGACGGGCGCGACAGGCGCAACAGGTGATTCTGGACCGACCGGGCCAACTGGTCCGACTGGCGCAACGGGTGATTCTGGTCCGACTGGACCAACTGGACCAACTGGTCCAACTGGTGCCGACGGCCAAGATGGCGTCGATGGTCTTAACGGCGCCACGGGTGCGACTGGCCCCACAGGTCCAACCGGTCCCACAGGACCAACCGGACCGACGGGCGCGACAGGTGATTCTGGTCCAACTGGACCGACGGGTCCGACGGGAGCCACGGGAGCCACGGGAGCCACGGGAGCCACAGGTCCAACCGGGCCAACTGGTGCCGACGGTCAAGACGGTGTCGATGGTCTTAATGGCGCGACCGGCACGAGCGGCCCAACGGGTCCGACAGGAGCTAGTGGTCCGACAGGTCCGACAGGACCAACCGGGCCAACTGGCCCGACTGGTGATTCTGGTCCAACTGGACCGACGGGTGCAGACGGCCAGGATGGCGTCGATGGTCTCAACGGCGCGACGGGTGCCAGCGGTCCTACGGGTCCCACGGGGCCGACCGGACCAACCGGAGCTACCGGCGCAACGGGCGCGACTGGTGCAACGGGCGCGACTGGTCCGACAGGTCCCACAGGGCCGACAGGACCGACTGGCCCAACGGGCGCATCCGGACCAACCGGTCCGACTGGTCCAACGGGCACCGATGGACTTGACGGCATTGACGGAACCGATGGCACTGACGGTGTCACTGGTCCGACCGGCCCGACCGGCGTCACCGGTCCAACTGGTGCAACTGGCCCCACGGGACCCACAGGTCCGACCGGTGCCGGCGCAAGCCCGCCGGACATTCAAATTTTCACTGGCCCCGGAACATGGAACAAACCAACCGGGGCCAGAAGTGTAACCGTTATTTGCATTGGCGGCGGTGCTGGTGGTGGCGGCGGAACCACTGTCACTGGTGCCACAGGCAAACGCTCGGGCGGCGCCGGCGGAGGCGGCGGCGCGAGGATGCAGGTAAACTTTAACGCCGACAACCTGCCTACAAGCGTGGCAGTGACGGGTGGTGCCCCAGGGACAGGCGGCAGCGGCAGCGGCGCGGCCAGCGGCACCAACGGAGGAGCCGGCGGCTTTTCGAGGTTCGGGACTTTTGTTTTAGCCGGAGGCGGCGGCGGAGGAAAAGGGGCGGCATCAGGCGGCTCGTCTGGTGTAACAGGTATCGGCGGCGGTGGCGGCGGCACAGCCGGAGACGGAGCCGCAGGAACCGGAGCCACCCCCGTGGCCGGCGGAGTGCCAGGAACGGGGGCCAACGCTTTCGCACTCGGCGGGCAAGGCGGTCAAGGCGCAACAGGAACCGGCGGAAGGGCAGAACATGGCGGAGGCGGAGGCGGAGGCGGAGGCAGCGCGGTCGGCGGAGGAAGCACGGTCGGCCAAGGTGGCGATTCTATGTATGGAGCCGGCGGTGGAGGCGGCGGCGGGGCAATCCCAACCGGAGCCGGATTACAACAGGGCGAAGGCGGCGGAACCTGCTTTGCCTATTCCGTAGGCGGAGCAGCGAACGGAAGCACAACCGCGGGCGGTAGCGGAGCGGACGCGGGAACTGATTTTCTATGCGGCCAAGGCGGCGGCGGGGGCGGGTCCAACACAGGCCCCGGCCACGACGGCGGCAACGGCGGATTCCCGGGCGGCGGGGGCGGCGGTGGCGGTTCGGCCATAACCGGACCAACGGGCGGCACGGGCGGAACCGGCGGCACGGGGAGAGTCACCGTCATAACATTTTTCTAAGTCCGTAAAACCAAACCAAACTCAAAACGTATGTCCACACCAATCCTCATCGACGAAGCCGTGTATTATGAAGTGCATGACGCCGTTCCGACGAGCGCACTAACGATTCCACTTCCCGAAGACAGCTCCGCCTTGGTCCAGTTCCAGGCGGTTGCCCGACGGTCCAGCAACGGGAACACCAAATCATGGAACAAAATTTTCTCGTGCAAGCGCGCCTCTGGCGACGCTAGCATCGTCGGGTCATTAACTAACATCATCGCACCAATCGGGGACCTCGGAGCCCTAACTTGGGACATCACCATCGACACTGACGGAGAAAATGTCCTCGTTCAAGTGAAGGGGCAAACCAGCGCATCCGTTTCCTTCTACCTCAAGGTAGTCGGATTAACCATACAGGATTAAACTATGGCAGTATACACACCAAGAGAACTTCGCGCACCGACAGCCATCACGGCTACCTACGCGACAGTCTACACAGCAACGGCGGTCACCGGCATCATGCGGACCTACGTTTTCAACGTCTTGACCACAACTCACAACGCGTTTCTCAGTCGAGAAGCCGGCGGTGAGGGGACGGTCCTCGTGGAGAACCAAGTCATCACGCCCGGCGTTCCGCTCACAGCGAACGGCTGGTGGGTCATCCCATCGGCGGGCGTCTTGCAGGTGAGGGCGGATTCCATCGCAACCAACGCACCGAACTTCGGGGCGTGGGGCTATGAATACGTCTAAGCCTCTCTTTTCGCCGCTATACACACGCGTCGTGCCGGGCACCCAGCTCGTCACGCGCGGTGTGTTTGTCTACGAGTGCCCGCTGTGCAAAAACCGGTTTCGTTTTGATGACCGATACGAACCGATTTGCACCGGCCCGTCAGCCAACCGGGACGACCACGCTCCGGAGGTGATGAAGTTGGTTACAACTGACGCGCGGAAAATTGTCAGTCCAGGGCGTTCCAGCCGGCCTTCCAGCGCTTCGTAAGCCGGTTCAAATACCGGTCGTAGTCGTGCCGCAGCACATGCATCGAGTATTTTGCAAGCGCGCGGTCGCGGATGTAATTTCGGTCGAGGTTTTCCACGTCACGGGTCGCTCGGACAAACTCACCTAGATACGAGCAACGGAAGCCCGTGCGCCCCTGCTCGACAGTCTCCGTGAAGCCGCCCCAGTCCGTGGAGATGACCGGCGTGCCGCACATTTGGGCTTCGACAGCCGCGCAGTTGAAGGGCTCGAGATAAATCGTTGGGGTAAACACCGCGCGGGCTTTTGCCATAAGCTCGTTGCGGAGGCGCCAATCAACAGCCCCCAGGTATTCGTGACCCCCGGTGATGAATTTGGTGTCCCCGCCGTGGCCGATGATTTTCAGCTTCACGCCCGCGGCCGTAGCCGCCTGACACGCGATGCCGATGCCCTTTCGCTCGATGAGGCGTCCCACATACAAAAAATAATCGTCGGGCTTGTCCGCAAATGGAAAATGCGACGGGTCAAAAGGGACAGGAATCACCGTGTCGAAAAATCGTCCGTCGCGGATGCCCTGCCGGCCATATGATTCGTGCATCCAGGCGTAACTTTCGAAGACGCGGTGGTCCGCGAAGCTGCCCTCATAGCCAATCGAATACTCAACGGCCAGCAGCTCCGGATTGAAATGGAAAATCGGGGACTGCGACCAGCCGCCAATGGTCAGCAAGAAATCACCCGCCTGTTTCCGACGGGAAACCTCCGCAGCGCCGCGGGAATTCCCGAGCTGCCAGAGCGGATACCGCTCGTCCATGATTGCGTGTTGGTATTGGGCGTTGCCCAGCAATTGGGTCCGTTCTTTTTCGGAAATCAACTGCACGAATTCCGAGCACGGGGCGTCGCTGCCCTCCGCGCCATACAAAATGACGTGGTGTCCGAGTGATTTCATCATCCGGGAGAAACGGTGGCCGGCGGCAGCGAATCCGTCAAGCGAGTATTTTTCGCTGACGGGGGCGTTAGGTAATCCGAGCAGGTGTAAGCGAAGTGGGTTCATCGGGTTTCTTTCTACAAAAACAGGGCAACATAATTCCGCCCAGCCCGGGCGCGCAGCAGATAGCGGGCGGAGCGTGTAAGCGGACAAAAACATGCGTGGCCCAGCGCCGGTGACTCTCGCACCAGTATTCGCGCGGGTTCGGGAGTTTGGCGTAAAAGGGTTTCATACGAGAGTGTCTCTTATGGAGACGCCGGGGTCGATTCCCAGCTCCTTGCATATGGCGCAGGCGGACGTGCTGCCGACGCCACAAAGGTCCACCACAGCCACCCAGACCGGGGCGCCCTTCACCGCTCTCGTTCCGTGTTGCCGCAAGAGTCGAATACCGGCCCGCACCATAAGGTCCCGAGGAACTTCATCGAGGCGTTTCATGGCGTCAGGGTCGCCGATTTTTCTTTGTAGTTGCCGCCGTCGCCATGATGCATAAAATAGTGGGAGCCCACGGTCACGTCTCCGACTTCTTCCCAGAATTGGTCATACCAGCGAACGACCATCGGGATGTCCCCGTGCTCGGTCTTTAGTTTTTCCAGCTCAGCTATCACTTCGCTTATTTTCAAACGTGCCTCCCTTGATGATATCGAGAAACGGGGAATTCTTGGCCAACACCTGGGCAATTTGGCCGACGATTCGTTCGCACTCGGGCCGAGTCGGACCAGAACTAGAAAAAATGTATGGGAGCCGCGTGCCACTCCGCAACTCGAAACAGGGAACGCGCTCCTTGTCGAACAGGACGCCGTTGACGTAGCAAAGGTCCGAGGGGTCCATGCCGTCATGCACCACGACATCTTGGTCGCCGTGAGTTTTGATTGCCTCGTTCAACGCGAGGACAAGTTTCGACGCTTTCATCGGCCCACCTGCATAGCTTTCATCCAAGCCGGGTTCGGAGCAAAAAGGTCCGCCATCTTCCGCGGCGCGATGCGTTCGCCGTTCTCATCCACCATCCAGCAATGGGTATTCCAGTTGCGGACCGTGCGGTTGACGCATCCCAGGTCGGTCTTGGCGGCGACGGGATGCGGGACTTGGCGGGCGTTGTCCATCAGATAAAACTTGCCCTCCCACTGGAAAAGGACGATGGCGTGGGACTGGCTTCCGTAGCCATACTGCGACCAGCCGTAGACCACACGGTGCGCGGGTATGCCGTGAGCGTGGAGTGCGCGCAAGGCAGCGCGGCTGAAGGGGTCACACTTCATGGGCACGCAATACCCCGGAACGTTTTTGAACGACGGGAGCGGCGCGGCCAAAGCCGCGTAAGCGAAGGCCACACACGCGAACCAGATGCAAAAGAGTTTTCGTTTCATTAGTCAGTAGTAGTTGGTTTGGTCAATGCTTGATATGCGTATTCGTCCTCGTCGAACGCGACGCCGCCAGTCGGAACCCAGCCCTCGGACATCAGCTCGTCCACGTAGGGCGCCAAGATACCGATGCCGGGCGCCAGCGCGATGGTGTATCGGTGTCCGTCGGTTCTAGTGGCTTTGCTCTTTTCGCAAAAAGTCACTTGGCACCTCGCTTCGCCTGGAGTTTACTCACGGCGTCCTGGGTGTGGTGAATTTCGGACCACACGTTGGTGAACCGACCCATGACGTATTCATGAGTGGCATAGTGGAACAGGTCGCACTGCAATTTGTCAATGCGCTTGTCCTGTTGGCGCATGTAACACAGCATCACGAGACACGAAATTCCACACGAGGCGAAGGCAATGGCGGTCATCATACAAATCGGGCGCCGTCCGTGGCGCCATTGGCAGGTGCTACTACTCCGGGCAAACGATGTCCGAAAGCTTGGACATCTCGAGCGCGGCGTTGGCCACGCATTCGTGGACCTTGCGCAACTGGGCTTCCAGCGCGCTGATGTCCACGACCAGCGGGAAGGCCGCGAGGCACACGGGCGCCTTGAGGTGGCCCTTGGCGCGAGCCAGGGCTTCCCCGAGGACGGCCGCATCAGCCAGAGTGTCTTCCAAGAACAGCCGGCGAACTTCTTCCCGGTCCGCGGGCGTGGTTTCACTCAGCTTCCGGCGAAGCAGGTTCTCCGCCGCAGGAGAAAACTGAAGGGTTTCGATTGTGTGGAATTCCGAGATAGGAGATACCATGATGATTAGTTGTTGCTGGGGTTGTTCTGGTGGCCAGGAGGAACGAAGGCCCCACCGCCAACGCCGCCGGCCCCGCCGGTGCCATTGCCGCCGGTGCCATTGCCGCCCGTCCCGACTCCCACGCCGGTGGCATTGCCGCCGGACTGTTGGACCTTCGTGCGAGCCGGACGCAGCACAGCCGCGCCGCCCACGATGCCGCCGGCCGTCGCGACCGCCGGAACGAAGCCCGGACCGCCGGTGCCGTTCAGAACGGCTTCGATGGTGCCGGGCTTCTTCGGGTCGAACACCACAACCGTCGTCGTGCTCGGAGCGAACACGCCGGCCGTCTTGATGCGGACGACCTTCAGGCCGTTCACGGTGCCGATTTCCTTGACTCCGGCGAACGCCGGGACCGCTGCCACGAGCAGCGCCATTAGGATGATTTTGTTCATTGTCTCTGTAGGTTTAGGCGCTTACGGGGCGCTAAATGTTACCAGTGTTCACCACGGTCCGGATAGGATGCACCAGAAGCTTGTCCGACGCAAGGAATTTTTTATAAAAACCGCGGTCGAAAAACATGCAAAATTCAGGGCGAATTCGAGTGATGGCACCGGTCTTGGACGACATTTTGAAGTCCAGCGTGACGCCGCCGATTTCGTAGCGCAGATGTTTTGTGCGGCCGAAGATGGTCTGGTCCTGAAAACCGGGCATGCCGATGATGTGAACATTGCGGTCAAAACTGTAGCCGCTTACATGATAGTGGCCTTGCACCAGAATGGCCGGCTTCTCGCCGCCCTGGAAGCTCTCCACCATTTTCTGGCCCTTGTAAGACCGAGCGTAGGCCGAGCCGCCGCCGGGGTGCTGGATTTTCATCACCTGGGTGAATTCGCCGGCGCGCAACAAGATGTCCGCTTCAACGTGCCCGATGTAGTGCAGGTCGGTGCGCTGAAAACTTGTGCGTGCCACGAATTCGAGATACGCACCGAAGTTGAAGCCCTCTTTCTGCCACCAGCCCTCATGGTCGTTGCCGGTGATGAAGTGCGTAGTGATTCCCTTGCGCTGGGGATATTGTTTCGCGCAGTAGATGGCCTGTCCGTCGATGGACGATTCATAGACCGACCCGCCGTTGATTCTCGGAACGTATCCGTCAACGATGTTGCCGCCGTGAAAAACGTCTACGATGCCCTCGCGCTCGAAGATGTCGTATTGCGCGTGCAGCGCGTCGAGCCGTTCTTCCCGGCAGCAAAGGTGTGTATCAGACACGAGCCCGAGCCGGGTCCAGTCGTCTCCGTCAACCACATCGAGCGGGATGGTTCCGAACGGGAGGGGTTCCTTGGAAATGAACGCCTCCTTCGGGTCAACCGGCTTCGCGGGCGCGGCTTCCACCACTTCAATTTTCGCCGCTTCGCCGCGCCGCGTCACACTGGACGGAACGAACCGCTGCCGCGCACGCCGCACGGCCGGCTCACTAATTCCAAAGCTCTTTGCCAGTCCTTCATCAGTGTAGCCAGCGGCTACAAGCCCGGCAAACGCCTGGATATCTTTTGGGGTCCACTTCATTTGGTCTTCTTGTTGTTCTTTGGGTTGGTGTCGTCGCCCGGCTCGACCGCAATTTGGTATTGGTCGTTCGCCAGTCGTTTGAAAGCAAGGTCAAAGTCGTTAAGCGCCGCCTCCGGCGTGAACCCGCGACCCACGATGTGGCCGGCGGGGATAGACGGGTCGCCGTAGATGGCGAGGAAAATTCCCCCGTGCTGGAAAATTGTCGGCTTGAGCTGACTGTGCGGCAGAAGCGCGGCCTCCGCGACCTTCTTCTGCGCGCCGAGCAGCGCTTGATGGGCCTCCTGGGTCTTGACGAGTGACCCATAAAGGTCGTTCGCCTTGTCCAGCCCCCAACGGCCGTTGTCGTTAAGTATCTCGTCCAGCTTTTTGCAGGCGTTGCCGAAGGTCACGGTCGCCGCGGCCAGCGCCCCGCCGTCCAGCTCCGGGTGCGCGTTATTCGGGTCAAACTCCCGGTTAGGCGCCAGCAGATACGCTTGGAAGGCGTTGATGACGTGCAGGAGAGTAGAAATTTGCTCCGAGTTTACGGACTCCCGGTTCGGAACAAGCATAGGATACTGTTGGTTCATTCCAAGTTAAGGTGTGGAATTTTTCGGATTTGTCAATGGCTGTGATTCAGCCCAGTGCAGGAGATGCCACGCGTCGATTGCGTTGTCGTCCAGCGCGGACCCCGGATTCGCGAAGTTCTCGACTGAGGTTACAAGGCCACCGACCTGCACCTTTTCATAATAGGCCAGGGCCATTGCGTCCTTGTCCGAGTTGCCGTTGCCAGTCGCATACTTCTTCAGCGTTTTCACTGGGCAACAGATAATGGGGATTTTGTGGTCGTGCGCGAAAAGCCAGAGGACCGTTCGGAACCCGGACCACAGAAAAGCCTGCGCCCGCCCGCGCATGAACTGCACGTCCTCGTATGCCAGCAAGTCGAAGGTGTCCCCGCTTTCTTCCAGCCGGTGGCGGAAGCAAATTAGCCGCGGGTCCACGGCGCAGCAGGGGCCTTTCTTTTGTTCGAAGTTCCAAGTGCCCGCGTTGAGCCTGCCAGCCCAACGGCTAGCCCAGCCGGTCTTGGTGCCTAGGTCCAAGGCCAGGATGTTCATTCTCTCCCCCTCAGCGATTTCACGTCCCGGCACCACGCGAAGTGGTCACCCGGTTCGTTGCCACAGCAACCGCAGTCCGGGCACACGGGAATTTCGCCACACTTCGAGCAGAGGTAACCCCACACGAAGCGCTGGACGCCCACGCCGATATCGACCTCATTGGCGCACTCTTCCACGTCGGGCGCCTTGCAGACGGGGCAATTCATACCTCCCCCTGGGCGTCCACGCCAGCGCGCACAAAGGCGCGACGCAACTTATTCAACGCGCTGTTGTGAAGCTGCCGAATTCGCTCGCGCGTGATGTCGAGCGTGTCCCCGATTTCCCGGAAGTTCAGGTTGTCCTCGTAGAACATGCGGAGGACCTTTGCTTCCTTGGCGTTCAGCACGCTTCTGGCGGACTCCAGACATCGCAAAACCATCTCCCGGCTGTCGCCCTCCACATCGGGCTGCACCACGCCGGCGTCCTCATCCAGCAGCGCCACGTTGTCGTCCGGGGCGTCCGGAAAATTGCCGTGGTAGTCCACGATGTCCTTCGAACGCCAGAGCGTGGCGATTTCGGACCGGATATACGGCTTGGCATACGCCGAGAACCGCTTGCCGCGCGTGTGGTCAAACGCTTCGAACGCCTTCATCAGCCCGAAGTTCGCCGCGCTCACGACTTCGTTATCCGGCAGCTTGCCCTTCACGATTTTCCGCGCGTAGGTCGCCGCGAAAAGCAGATGGTTGGTGATTAGAAACTCGCGCGCTTCCCGGTCGCCACTTTCGCGGGCCTTGGTAAACAATGCGGTTTCGTCCTCGGCGGAGAGAAGAGTAAACTTCAAGTCCGTCCCTGGTTTGTAGTAGCTTTGGTTGTCGCTCATATTGAAAAAGTGTGGATGCAGCGGCATGAACGTTCCGAAGCGAGACAGATATTCTGTTCCGCGGTTGTTCACGTCCGGCCGGCTGGCATACCCCACGACTAGGTTCTTCATGGTTGTTGTTTCTCGAATTGACTGTTGGTAGTTTGTGCGACCGCCTTGGCAACTGGCCCCTTCGGGTAGCGGCTCGCGCGGCAGATGGTAAAAAGACGGCGATGCTCGTTGCCGTTGATTTTGATGTCAAAACCTTTTTGGGCCAACACGGGCAGCATTTTGCTCAGCGTCTCGGCGGTCGTGCGACCCATCGCCTCCACCATGTGGCAGTCAATGGCCATCGACTTGTAAAGCTGATACGCGGTGCCGGACCAGCAGTCCTTGTCCGGGTGTTTCTCGACGAAATACTGCCGCATCCATTCGTCCACCTGTTCCCCGATGCCCGCGGCCTGGGACGATTGGTTTGCCTCGGTCACGATGGACGGGTCATGATAATGGACCGGGCCGTAGCGCTTGTCGGCGCCCAGGCGGCGCGCGGGGATTTCATACTCCAGGAGAAACCGTCCGAAATAGGGCAGCTCCCTCGTCAGGACCCGCGTCAGCTCCGCGCGCTCCGGGAAAGCGAACCCGTCATTGCGGACCGACTGACACCGATACAGGTTCAGCTTGTCCAGGTTCGACATGCCGATTTCCGGGATGCCGCGTAGGCTCTCGGCGTCGTCGTTGCACGAACCATAGATGCGCCCGGCCCAGTCGATGAGCCCGGCCTTGCGGAACTTCTCGTTGGAGCGGAACGATTGGTTCGCGCACGCGCGCTTCAACATCTCCGTGAAGATGCGGTGCGACTTCGGGTCCAGCCCCATCATGTTGTCGTCGATGGCCCAGATGTAAACCTCAAACAGTTCGCTGTTAAACTGGTCCCGGCCCATTATCCAGTCCTGGCATTCAGCAAACCCGTTGAACAGCTTGCCGACAATTTGTCGCGTGTTCAGCGTCTTCCCGCATCCAGGGGGACCCACGAAAAAAGTGACCTGCCCCGGCTGCGGGCACCGGTCAAACGCTCCCCGATACGCATAGGCCAGATGGGACACATACGACTCGAGCGCCTCGCCGGACGTGAGCCAGCCGTCGTAAAACTTCGCGATGAACGGAAACTTGTCGCCCCACTTCTGGGGTCCGGGCGCCGGCGCAAGAACGTCTCGATTGTGAATGTTCAAGAATGTTTTCCCATTGTAGTCCATGATGCCTTTGGAGTAAAACGAAAAGCTGCCGGCGGACTCGATTAGCGCTTTGTTTTGGATGTAGGTGATTGCCTCGTCCACCTGCGAAGCGGACTTGCCCTTGGGGCGTCGGTCAGACAGGCCGCGCTCCACGCGCAGGTGGCGCGATAGGTCGTCCGAGCCGCCGAATATCCACTGCCCGGCGGCTTGCTTGCGAATGAATTGCTTGCCGTCGTAATAGACGCCCTCGACGGCCTTGCCCATCTGCTTGAGCTGAAACTCAGCCACGAACTGGGCGCCGAAAAAGTCGGCCCAGGACATGAACTTGTGATGCTCCGCGTGCTTAGCGAATGAATGGATGCCCGTGGCCCGAACGATGGCGGACTTCGGGCTCAGCGACTCTGACTCCCAGAACGTCGGACCCATCGAGTCTTCTTTGAAGTCGTCAGTCCACTCCGCGGCGAACCTCGGATATTTTTCCTTGAGCAGCGGGCCGACTACCTCCAGCGGCATCCGCACGGCGTCCTTCACGCCTCCCCAGTTGTATTTCTTGGAGATGGTCATCTCCCAGCCGATGAGCAGGTCCGCGGGAAAAGGCTTGTCGTGGATTTTCTCCCAGCGACAGCCGTTGGTGTAATACCGCGACGCGGCGGTAACGGCGCCCTCGTCCACGCCCGGGCATTGGCGATACGGGATTAGCTCATGGATGTTCTCCAGGAGAAATGTCGCGTAGTCCGGGTCGCTCAGAAAATTTATCGGCACCTCGAAGACATAGACCAGCCGGTAGTTTCCAGACAACGTCGTCTCGAGGAAGTTTGGTTTTCGGTCACCCATGCGGGCTAGAGCGCCGTCCAGCTCCGCGCGCGACAGCTTGCAGTCCACGTCCGGCGCGAATGATGCCATGCTGAAGGGCGGGTTCTCTTTCGAGTTGACGCGCAGGTTCGGATTGACCCCCTGGATGCAACTATACATCTGGTGTTCCGTCGTCGGGGTCGTGGCCCACTTGTCGCGGGCCTTTTTATCCGCAAAGCAGTCGGGCGGGACCTTGGCCAGATTTTCCGCGGGAAATTCCCACGGCGTGCAAGGCGTAACCTCGGACGACGAAAGATTGCGAAGGGCAAAGAAGTTCATTTGGTGTAGCAGGGAACCTCGTGCGCCTCGGCGGTTACCGGGCAGCCCTTGAGCCAAGGAGGCGTAACTGACATGATATCCTGGACCTGCTTAGCGGTGATGTGATTCGCACATTCACATACAGCCTCATCGTGAACCGTGAACAAAACCTGAATGCCAGGAGTGGAATTGAGAAGTAACACATGAAAGCCAAATACGTCGCGGGCGGTCGCCTGGACGAGATTTTCGCATAGCAGCCCGCCGTAGAAAATGGAACGGTGCCCGCCCACGTCGGCGGTGTAGCACAGCTTGCGCTTCATCCCGCCCTTCGGGTCGTCCAGGTTCGGGACGAGCTTCCATTCGGATTCAACGCCCCGGTAGGTCATCGTCCGACCCGAGGGCAGCTTCAGATTGAAGTCACTGCCGCACGCGTTTTTAAAAGCCTCGTCCAACGTGCGCCACAGGCCGACGATGCCAGGGTTGCTGTCACGGAATTCCTTGACGATGCGGCGCGAGTTTTGCCCGTAGCCGGATATCATCTTCGGCGTGCCGTCCTCGTTATAGCAGGGGTTGCCCTCGCGGTCTAGCTTCTGTTCGAATTCCGGGTCGTCCTTGGTGATGTCGAGCCCCGCCATCGACTTCGCCATCGTGATGAACTTCACCGGGCCGGCGCCGTAGCCGAGCCCGAGCACGCGCACCTTGGCCAGCGCATACCGCGGCGGGTCTTCGGCCTTAAGGCTACCGTCTCTCCAGAGCGGGTTAGCCGGATTCCAGTCCATCGTGGACTTGGCGTGCGCCACGTAGGGCGAGTCGCCGGCTGCCATCGAAGCGAGGGCCACCTTGTCTTTCGTAAGCCACGCCAGCACGCGCGGCTCGATTTGCGAAAGGTCACTGACTATCATTTTCATGCGGCCTCCGGTCTTGGAATAATGAGCCGGCGCACGTCGAGCGTGTGAACGGCCTCTTTTTTGTTGTCAATGAGCGCGCACGCGTCGTTCGTGTAGAGCGGAACCTTTCGAAAATTCTGGAAATTGAGCCCCGCGTCGCCGGACCAGCGGCCCGTGTGCGCGCCAAAATACTTCAGGCCAAAAGGCAACGTGCCGTCTTCTCGAAGACGGATTTTGATGGTCTTGAGCGTGGCCAAAAACTTATTGACCTGTCGCCAGTCGGACACGCCCTTTATCCACGGGTAGCGCTCGATGTATTGCGCTTCCCAGGAGTCGAACGCATCCACGCCCTCGCGTGATTTGACCGGCGGGCAGGGTATTCCCGCGCGGCGGCATTCCTCAGCCATCGCCTTGGGTGATGTGGGCGACTTGCCCGACGCCACCCAGGGCAGGCCAAACTGCGCGACGAGCAGCGCCGTCTCGGTTACCCGGAGGTATTCGTTCAGCAGCTCGACATTGATTTGCACGCCACGCATGCCCTGCTCGATGGTGATGCGCGACAACTCGCGCTCATGCTCAGGCCACTGCGGACTATACTTCTCCCACAGCATCCAGCAGTGGAACGCGTCGCCTCGTCCGTATTGCAACATGCGCTCCCATCCAGCTTTGTCGGCCTTCAGCTCGTCGGACGTTTTGCCGTTTGCCTCATTACGGGTTGACTTGTCCAAAATGATGTTCAGCAAAAACGAACACGCGTCATCCAGCGCACGACGGTTGCAAAGGTAACTGCTCATGTTCGCCGTGCAGTGCCACGCAACTTTTTTGAGCGGTGCCCAGCCGCGGCGCACCATCTCAAGGTAAACCGTTTTGTCAAACAGCGCGTTATGGGCCACGAGCGTGGGCTCGTTTTCGCCCCACACCTTCGAGTCGTCGAGCGTGTCCCAGTTGAAGTTGCGCGGCGGACCCGCCCAGGAATTCGACCCGTCGCTCACCGAGAGCAGATACGGGTCGAACCGGTCATCCCGACAATACCGCTCGGCCCCTAGTTCCTTGATGCCGTATCCGAGTTTTGTCGCATAAAAAGTTTCATAGTCGAAGCCGAGGTGCGTTATCATTACAACTATCCCAGTGGGACGTTTTCCCGAAATGTCAACCCTTGGCACGCTGCTCTCGGACCATCTCTTCCACAAGCTGGGTAACTGCCAGGGTTACCTTCGCCCGAAACTCCGGGTTTGAGCGCAACTCGCCCACACGCCGCTCCACTTCGCCCTCCATTTTCGATACCAGAATACGCGCAAGCTTGTGCTGCACGGCGGTCTGCAACTGTTTCTTGAAGTCGCCTTTCAGCGTGCCGTCAATGCTGCTCTCCAGGATTTTCCGCATCTCGTCGGTTCGGGACACGACAACAGAGTCGATTAGTTTGGTCAGCGGGTTGTCCCCGTAGCCGTGTTGGAGTCGTGCTTGAACGGCTGCGGCCAGCCCTTCGGTGATGCAGTTGCTTACTTGTTGTTCCAGGTCAGTCATAATGTGCAGCCCACGGAGGGCGTGTGTTGAACTTTGTTGGCCATGATTATCCGCACCGCTTTCTCAAGTCGGTCGCGGCACTTTTCCAATGCGTAGCCAGTGATGCAACGCAATGCTTCAGGGGCATCCGGCAACGCATGCAATGGCATGGGAAGCCGGCTCTCCATTTGTCGAACGACCGAGTCCACCAGCGCGTTTACCTCTTCGAGTGTCTCCTTCGAGACGCGAGTAAACTTGCCAGCGCGATTCGCCTTGGAACACAGCAAAAGGTATTCCCGACAGTGGCTCTCGACGATGAAGTCGCTCATGGGCGCCCTCCCCACAGCATGCAGAAGCCCGCGGCCACAAGCAGCGCCGCCCCAAAAACATCCTGGGTGACGACCGCGATTAACAGCCCCAGGCCAACAAGCACGCCGACCGATATCCGGTAGAACGAACCAAGCCACGTTTGCATTAGTATCCACCTCCGGAGTCGCAAGATGACGAGCCGCTGTCGCAGGATGACGAGCCGCTGTCGCAGGATGACGAGCCGCTGTCGCAAGACGGGCTGGAGTCGTAGGACGGGCTGGAGTCGTAGGACGGGCTGGAGTCGCAGGGGCAGCTCGGCTCAGGCGCGGGCGCCTCGAGCGGCACGTCAGTGCTCGGTGCCGGCTGCTCCGACTTGGCATTGTTGTCGCTGCTCAGCAGGACCGCGGCCGTGAGCAACAGCAAACTGTTATCATGGGTCGCCGGTGCCATCGCACCCGTGGGACCGCACACATGCCGAGGACCGGTCGCCGCCGAGGCAACGTGTCGCGGGCCGGTGGAACACCCGGAAGACATCACGCTGCGAACATCGTTTTGAAAAAAGTCGCGGCTGAGGGGCGTGGAAAAGTCTCCCGGAGGATACAGCTCGACGCAGATGCTATCGCTCCCGGTCGTGCGATGAATATATTGATACACGTCATCCAGGGTCAAGAAAAACGAGACTGGACGATAAAAAAACCGGAGGAACCGGCGGTGGAGGTCGAAACCAGTGCCATACCGAGTCACGCGGTAGGCTGGCTTGTTGAAGAGGCGATTAAGAGTGTTCATCGGGGTCCTTGGTGTGTTGAGTTGAGGTGATGTCCGAGACGCCGGACAATGAGCGCGGCCGACGCCCCGACCTTGGGGTGACGGTAACGACGGGGCTTGTGGCCGATTTTCCCCGCCAGTTCGATGTCCGCCGGCGCCGGGGCAAACCCCTTCCGCGCGGCGGCAATTTTGACGCGACCGTAGGCGTCGCGCGCAGCTTCAACTTTCCGTTTGGTGTTTTTGTTCATCGTTCTTTCGCGAATAGATTTTCGCTGACTGTTTTACTTTAGTAACGGGCCTCAGGTCACCCCAGGTCCGGCGAATCTTGAGCGGTTTCGCTTTTGGTTTCACCCGGCAATGTCGCATCGGTCACCGCGATTGTCAAATTTTGGAGTTCCCCCGCCGATTCGAACGGCTGCACTTCCGAGCTGTCTTTACCTTTCGCTCCTTGAGCGCGATATCACCCCCAAGGCACGTCTCGGCTGCACCGGGCATTCAACCCCGGCCCAGAGAACATAATTCAAAAGCGGGCCAGAGGGAAGAACGAAAAACCCCTGGCCCGCCCGTGGCAGGGCGCGCTTACTGCGCGCCAACAATGGACTTGACGAAGTCCTGGAACAACTCGCTGTTCTTTGTCGCCGGCCGAAGCTTGGGAACAAAGTAGTAGTTGTCGTCCTTGGAGTCCTTGAACGTGGTCAAGGTCCAGGAGTGCGCGAGATACGTCTTGCGCAACGAACCGATTTTCCGCTGGGTCCGAATGGGCTTGGCGCCCTTCGTGTAGGATGAACCCTTCATGCCCCACAAGGCGAGCGTGAAGTAACGAGCAGGCTGCCCGTCGGGCTGATACGCGTAGGGGAAGTCGTTCTGGTCCGGGTCACCGTAGTGCTCGGGCTTTTCCAAAAGCACCAGCGCGGTCGCGAGCGTCTGAAAATACGCAAGCTGCTTGCCGCTGGCCTTCGAGAAGTCCCACTCTTTCCAGTTCAACGTGCCGCCCATGCGGACGACTTCATGCTCGTTGTTCGCGAGCCGGCCTTGCTTTCCGCCGGGCAACTTTTCCGCATATTGGAGCGGACGAAAACCGATGACGGTCAAGCTGAGAGGGGCATCCCCCTTCTCGTCCTTGCTCTCGGGCGTGTGAATAACATTCGCACTCCCCAGGACAATGGTGCCAGGGTCAAAGCCAGCTTCCTGCGACAGCTTTCCGACATACTGGACGATGTTGATTCGCGGGAAGACGATGTCTTCATAGCGAATGTTGTCCTCGTCGAAAAAGCCGGGCTGCGCGTCGCGCGTGGCCAGAGCGGTTTCGGACGGCGCCCCCGTCTCGGGTGCCGGGCTTCCAGCCGGCTCTGTGGTGTCTTCAACACCGTCTCTCACGAAGCTCATTTCAGACATAGTAATGATTTTGGTTTTGGTTTTTAGTTTTTAGTTTGTTGAGTGATATACCGTATCGCGCTCAACAAAATTGTTGGGTTCTCTTGTGAATTCCCGAGCATAACGTTGCACCGAACGCATAGCAAACCACGCACTTTGCCAGTAACGTGATTGTGGTCCACGCAAGGCACCGTGTTCCGAGAATGCCAGGAAAACGGCACCGCACAAATAGCACATCCGCTCCCTTGACCCGTCAAAAGGGCGTTAAACTGGCCATCGGTCAGTCCGTAAGTCCGGCGGATATGCGCAGCTCGAACCCTGTCCGGGTTACGTTTTGCCCAAGCAAGGGAAGACGCGCGACTGGCCACAGGATTCTTGTCCCGCCACCGCTTTGCATATAGTCGGCGTTTAACTTTCAATTCTGAGGGAGAAAAAACTCGGGCTTTCATTTCCTCTCCTTAGTTTTTGGTTTTCCGGTCGTGTCCATACGGAGGTAAGCGTAGGGCTCCCCCTCTTCAACAACCTCGGCCTCGAGAATACGCTTCCCGAATTCCTCGACTGTATCTTCCTTGCTGCCGCGCGGGGCGGCGGCTGAAATTAGTTTTTCCACTGGGCCGAGCGGCACATCAAAAAGTTCGACTAGCAGCGGCCACTGCGCTTCGGGCAAAAACTCTCTGGCGATTTCGACGAGCCCCATCGCCTTGCGCACGCTGCGTTTGGTAGACGACACCAGCTTGTAGCCCTCGGGCACGAATTCGTCCGACAGAATGGTTTTCTGCGTGGCCTGCGCGCGGTATGCCTCAGCCCACGCTTTGAGCACCTGGGCCACCTGCAACCCGAGCCCGACCTGGGCCGGGTCCAGCATGAGCGAAGGCGTCAGGCTTTCCGGGATGTCGATAGGCCGATACTTGCGACCGACCTTCAGGGCCAGCTCCGCAACCTTCGGACAGGTGCCCAAGCGCCCGCAAAAACTGCATGCGGAAACGCTCGGGCGTGCCGTCCGAAAGTCCCCCGCCCGATTCGCCTCAAGGGCGCGATGAACTATCGCCTTGATGCGCAGTAACAGCGCACCCGCGTCAGTCATATCGAATGTGTGCTGGTCCACTTCGTCGCGGTGCGGAAGCAAAAAAGTAACGGTGATATCCCGCAGCGTGGGAAACTTCTTCAACAGCCCGAGCGCGTAGGCGATGCCCTGGGTGTTGTGAAGCGCGTCCTCCACCGCGTGCGCGCCGAACTTGAAGTCAACCAGTTCACCATGCAACCGGTCTGCCGTAACCAGTCCCCAGTCCATATAGCCGGCGGTCGTTCCGAGAAACAACGCGCCGTCGGGTGCAGCCACTTTCTCGTCGTCCACCGGCAGGTATTGCTCGCTCAATACCAGCGCACCCGGAAACTTGCTCGCAAGGTCGTCACAGAACGCGCGGCACTGGGCGACTGCGGCTGCCTGGGCGTCCGTCAACCGCGGGTCATCGAGTCCAACCTCCGCCGCGTCATGCTGCATCGTGCCAGCTTCCGCGGCCTCCGTTGTTCCGCCCGAGGGAGTCCAACAGGGGCACGCCTCTCGCGACTGTAGCGTCGAGGGGCTGTAAGGATGGTGAACTCGTGTTGCGGCTTCGCTCATGTCCACTCTTCTCAGTGTGACTTTTTCCGAAAATGTCAAGAGGGCGGAATATAAAACCACGCCCCGAGTCTTGGCGAAAATTCCCAATAGTCACCGCGCTGCCCGAGCAGCACCCACGCAGGATTCAGTCGCGCGTTCGCGCGGTATGCCATGCAGGGCCACATCAGGTAGGTAAGAGGTTTCGCAATTTCTCTCGCGTGCGCTGCCGAACCCATTTGATGCGGCGCCACTTGGTCCAACGCCGAACGGCTTCGGGGATGAGCACCCCTATCATGAACGCCACCTCATACGGCGCCGGCTCCCAGGCAGAATTAAGTGCCGAATAGTCCTCAGTATTCAAGTTTGAGGATTTCAATGGAGCCCTCATAAATAAAGGATGACACCTCGGCGATGCACCCGGTCTGTGGCTCGATGAAAAATATCTCCCCGTCGTTGCGGACCACGAAGTTCAGGACGTGCAGACCGGTCACCCACTCGCCCTTGCTCCCCGGCATCAGCTCGGAATAGTCGCCGTTGAGTCGCACGTAAGCTTTGCCGACCAACACTCCGGGATAGTTTCCACGCCACTGTCGCACGGACCAGAGCGTC
>Ga0208185_1000361_pt1 | contig 22806 bp, 15 predicted proteins | sample EasRivMeERMLT700_FD_187532 | JGI IMG/M metagenome (GOLD analysis project Ga0208185, IMG submission 187532) | Soil microbial communities from meander-bound floodplain in the East River, Colorado, USA - East River MetaG ERMLT700 (SPAdes) (version 2) | ecosystem: Environmental > Terrestrial > Soil... | reverse complement strand
ACGCTAGCCGTTAGTCCCGCCTTCCACCCTAACTGCTGGCAGGTTGCGGCGACATGGAAACCCCGATGACGGCAGCGTTGGCTCGGCGAGCATCTTCGAGAACAAGCGGCCAGTACTTCGCCGTATTCATGACGCATTCGCTGCTGATTCACAAGCATCGAGACTTGGTGGATCTGCGCCCCCGAGCGGATACTTTTTGCGACCACTTTCAGGGGAGGTCCTCACAGGAGGGGAAGGCGATGAAACTAACCCATGCACTTATTGCTTTTATCGCGGCCGCGAGTCTTTCCGGAGCCGCTTATTCCGGCGGCGACGACGATGACGATGATGGCGGCGGTCATCGCCACGACCGCGTTGAGATTCCGCGCTACGTGGTGGATCCATGGTGGCCGAAGCCGCTGCCCAACCGCTGGGTGACCGGCGCGGTGGGCGGAATCTGCATCGACCACAACGACCACGTCTTCGGCATCAACCGCTCGGACATCACGGCGCTCGAGCTGCGCGTCGGCAAGGTCGCCGCGCCGCCGGTGATCGAGTACAACCAGGAAGGCGACGTGGTGCAGGCGTGGGGCGATCCGGCCGTGCTGCCGCTCGCGATCCACGGCTGCTTCATCGACCAGCAGCGCAACCTGTGGATCGCCGGCAGCGGCGGCGGCATGGTGCAGAAGTGGACCCGGGACGGGAAGCTGCTGCTGCAGATCGGCCATCGCACCCAGTGCGACGGGCCGTGCGGCGAGAGCGCCAGCCTGAACAGCAGCACGGTGACGCTGAACCAGCCCGCAGACATCGCGGTGGACCCGGTGAACGGCGACGTCTACATCGCCGACGGCTACGGCAACCACCGCGTGGTGGTGTTCGACGCCAAGGGCAACTACCTGCGGCAATGGGGCTCGAAAGGCACCGGGCCGGGCCAGTTCGCGTTCGTCGGCGGCGGGCACCCGCACTGCGTGGTGATGAGCAGGGAAGGCCTGCTCTACGTCTGCGATCGCGGCAACGACCGCGTCCAGGTGTTCACCAAGCAGGGCGTGCTGGTCGAAACCATCCCGGTCAAGCCCGGCACCGGCAACGTGCCGCACCCGGACGGCACGCCCGGCCGAATGGCGGTGGGCTCCGCGCTCGACCTCGCGTTCTACGGGCGCTTGCAGCGCTATCTGCTCAACGTCGACACCGGCAACGAAGTGCTGTGGATCCTCGACCGCCACGTGCGCCGCGGCGAGATTCCGCCGATCATCGGCGGCTTCGGCAGCCAGGGCCACAACGCGGGCAACTTCACGCTGCTGCACATGATCGACGTCGACTCGAAGGGCAATCTGTACACGAGCGAGACGGTCGACGGCCGGCGCCTGCAGAAGTTCGTGCCGCAGGGCACGCTCTCGCCGCGCAGGATCGACACCTACATGGGCAGCCCGCACTACGAGCCGTTCCCCGATCCGACCCCCTAGATCCGGTTCGGGCTGTTCTCGAACGCCTTGCGCAACGCGGCCGGCATGGCCGCCACCACCTCGCGCGGGTATTCGATCCGATGCTTGCCCGCGCGAAGCGCGAGCGCCGGCGGGCGGCGCCGGAAGCACGCGTCGCAGCGTCCGATGGCGCCGGTGGGAATGTACTTGCTGCACTCGAAGCAGCGATCGCGCTCGAGATGTGGGCGCCGACGCTCGTTGCGCCGATAGACCATCAGCCGGTCCTGGAGCCGTGGCCAGTGCGGCAGCTCGAGCTCCTCGGCGAGCGTCCAGTTGAGCGCAAGCTCGCGGTGAAAGCGCACCGAGCCGGTGGCGCCCTCGTCGCGCTCGCCGATATGGATCACCACGTTGCCGCGGTACGCGCGCAGCGCCTGATAACTCGCGGCGTCGTCGTCGTACGGCGGCCAGCAGAGCACCAGGCTGCGGTCGCGGTGCCGCCGCGCTGCCTTCACGGAAGACTGGCGCCGGATTTCCGTCCACGGTCGCCGGATGCTCCGGTGATAGGCGTTCTTCCGGCCGGGCCGGCTCCGGTCGTAGCCGATCGCGTCCACGCCGCGCGCGCGCAGCAGCGCGAGCCAGTAGCCCATTCCAGCGCCGCACTCCACCAGCGGGGCATGTTTCGAAAGCAGCTCCAGCGCCGCATCGGTGGGGATCGCCCATGAAAAGAGCGACGCCAGCTCGCGCCGGCGCTCGGCGAGGTCGAGCAACGGCGAGGGCGACGACGCCATCAGGTGCCGGAACAGCTCGAGAAACGGGTTTTCTCCCGCGCGGACGCCCTTGGCCCGCGCGAGCGCTTTCAGGCTCCTCCGATAGTCAGCGAGGCACTGGGCTGCGCGCTGCCATTCCTCTTCGGACGCCGACACCCAGGGAAAACGGTTCCTGAAATGCTGGTACGACGGCGCCAGCGGGGTGACCTGCCGCCGGCGCGTGAGCCCGTGGCGCCATTGCTCCGGGCCCACGGGCTCGACCGCCCCGCCGCACTCGGCGCAGATCGCATGCCCGTCGACGACGACGCGCCGTCCTTCGCTGAGGAGCGGCCGGACCCCGGCCGCTCCGCCGGCGCAGGTCTCAATCGTCGTCGTCGTCATCGTCGTCGTCGCGCTCGACGCGCAGCACTCTTGCGTCGTGCACGATGTTGCCGCCGACGATCGTGAGTACCGACCGGATCCTCTTCAGGTCCTCGTTCGCCACCGAGAAGTAGTCGTTGTTGAGCACCACCAGGTCGGCGAGCTTGCCGACCTCGATGCTGCCGAGGTCGTTCTCTTCGCGCACGAACCAGCCGTTGTCCCTGGTGTAGAGGCGCAGCACCTCCTGGCGGGTGATCTGCTGGCCGCCGTTGATGAGCACGCCGCGCGCGTTGATCCCCGTGGTCGCGAAGTACATGTGGATCCAGGGATTCATCGGCGCGATCTGCATGCCGTCGGAGCTCATGCCCGAATTGATGCCGCTGTCGAGGATCATGCGGAACGGCGGGCCGGCATACGGCGCGATCGGGTTGGTCTGCACCCCGCCCGCCAGGAACTGCCAGCCGGTCAGGGACAGTCCGCCGCCGATCGCCTTGTAGCGGTTGATCCATTCCTGCGTGATGCCGGGCACGTGCGCGATCACCCAGCGCTTGTCCTTGACGATGCCGGGGACCTCATTGTTCACGGTTTCGAAGGCGGTGATCTCCAGCTCGTAGTCCGGCGGAGCGCTTGTGGCCGAGGCGCGGCGGCCGAGCGAATGCACCTCGGCGCGCCAACCGGCCTTGGCCACTTTGCGCGCCGCTTCCAGGAAGCGCCCGGGAACCGCGGTGCCCTGCGCGATGAACTCGCCGATGCCGCCGGTCTTCACCATGTCGTTGCCGAGGAACGGGAAGGCGTTCTTCAGGCGCTGCGCCAGCTCCGGGGTCGCGTCGTCGGCCTCCATGTGCAGGAAGTTGATGCGCAGCCGCACCAGCCCCTTGCCCTCCTCGTAAACCTCGAGGAACGGGAACTGCATCGTGAAGTTGTCCTCGTGCGCCGCGCCGTCGGACGGGGTGTTGGTCGCCTGGAAGGCGCCCTGGTCGATGTGCGTCGTGACGCCGAGGCTCGCCGCGTACTTCATTGCGTCGAGCGTCGCGCGCCTGCGCTCTTCCGCATTGAGCAGCGTACGGCGCAGGTGGAGCAGCACCCGCGTGGATTGCCCGCCAGCGCCGGAGATAGCGCCGTCGGCGGCGACGGTGATCGCCTGCCCGTCGACCACCAGGTTGTTGAGGATGTTCCGGCCGGCGGTGTTGGTGACCGAGGGGCCGTTGAAGCTGATGGAGGCCCAGACCGGGTTGTTCGGCGTGACGGTGTCGAGCTCGGCGAGCGTCGGAAAGCGGCCGGTGGTCTTGTCCGCCGGGTTGGCGTAGAGATGGTTGGTGTGGAAGCCGCCGATGGTGGTGATCCAGGCGCCGGGCGGCACTTCGCGCACGCGCGCAGCGTAGGTCGCGAGCGCTTCCGCGATCGAATGCGCGTTCTCGAGCGGCGTGTGGTAGCCGGGGCGGTTGCCCATCAGCACCAGGTGGTTGTGGTTGTCGATGATTCCCGGCACCACGGTGCGGCCGCGCAGGTCGATGACGCGCGTCTTGCGGCCGGCGTGGATGTGCGAATGCCCGCGCTCGATCTCCATGAAGCGCCCGTCCTTGATCGCCACCGAGGACGCGACCGTACCGCGAGCGTCCATTGTGTGGATCCTGCCGTTCTGCAGGATGACGTCCGCATCCAGGTTCGGCTTCTTCTTCTTGCCGTCGGCCTGCGCCGCGCCGCCGAGCATCGTGCCGCTCGCGGCGGCTGCCGCGCCCGCGGCCGCGCTCTGCATGAACTTGCGGCGTGAGAAGCCACGCTGCCTGCGCTTGTCCTGTGTCATTTCACTCCCCTCCTCGTTTGAAAATCATCTCTCGACCATCCTCGCCTCTGTGAGGCGGTAGAGCAGCCCGCCTGAATCGTCGCGTACCAGCACGAACGTTCCGGAGACGACGATGGGGTCGTTCACGTACTTCACCGGCACCTTCGCCTGGACCTCGGCGAACTGCTCGGCGGTTCCGGGCATGCAGAAGGCGCACTCGGGCGGCTGCGCGCTCAGCAGGAAGCGCTTCTGCAGGTGTCCCTGCTCGAGCGGCAGCATGAAGCCCCTCAGCTTCACCTCGCGCTTGTCGAGCGCGAGGATCTGCTTCGAGAACTCGGGGACGTAGCGGTCTTTCTGCTTGGTGACGCTGACCTGCGCGAGCGTTTCCCAGGGGACCACCCCACCCCGGTCATCCGCGAGCGCGGATGAAAATGCGAGCAGCCATGCGGCCGCAATGAACGCGCCGGCTCGACGCATCACTCCTCCCCAAACCATCTATACCCGCGTCGGACAAAAAGTAAAGAGGCCATTTCGGCCCACCGCGCACCGCGCGGGTGGGACGAATCCCGACCCCAGAAGCTGAAAGCCCGGTCTCTCGAACCGGGCTCTCAGTCAACCGGAAACGACTCGATCAGGCCTCAATCGTCGTCGTCGTCATCGTGGTGATGATGGTCCTTGCTGGCCTCCAGCTGCCCCCGGATCTCGCCGCCCGGAGATACGGTGGTATGAATGTTGGCATAGGCAACGCCGGCCCGAATCGCGGCGATGACCTCCGCCAGTTCACCGGCAATGATCTGCTGCGCGGGCTGGGCCGCCAGAACGTTGGCGGCCGTCCATGTGCCGGAGACTTCAACAGTGTCACCCGGCAGGGCCGGCGTGGGACAGGTCTGGGTGCCCGCCGGCCCGGGATTCGATGCCGTGCCGCACATCCAGACAACGATGCCGCCGTTCACGGAGCGCTGGGCGACGTGGACGTGCGCCTGGGTCACCGGCGCCTGCAGGCCGGTCCAGCTCAGCCTGTAGTCGATCGACTGCTCGTCTTTGGCGATCCGGGCTCTGAAGGTGCCGGTCGCAACCGTGGACACCGAGGGCACCTCCTCGTAGCCAGACATCTTGACTCGGATCGAGTGACTGCCGGTGCCGGACACGCTCGGCGCGGCGAATGCCAGAAGTACGGCTGTAACAATGGAAAGTCTCTTCATGAATCCTCCCCGAAGTTGACGTGAAAAGCGGAAAGGCCTTGTTTCGGATCGAGATTGGAGGACGTCGACGGACGACGGGGCAAACGCGCCGATCCTGACTCTCGAGAATCCATCGCTCCTCCTCCCAAGCAGAGAACAACCCCCCCGGCCGGCTATTCCATGACGATTTCGTAATCGCATCGCCGTTACGGCACCGCGGCCGCGTTCGCTGCGTTGATCAGGAAAGCCGCATCCTCGGGCAGCAGGAGGCGCCGGGCGACCAGGCTGTTCGCCGCCGCGGTGACCTTGGCGACGTAGTTGGCGTGGGTCGGGTAGCGCTCCTGGAGGGAGGGCCGGGGATCGCCCGCCGCCTGGCGCTCGGCAAGCGTGCGGAAGAACGGCACGAGCGCGCCGGTCAGATCGCAGGAATCGCCTTCGCTGAAGCCCGCTTTCCTCACGTTCCAGCCCAGGTACGTCGCGAGAGGCACCAGCATGTTGGTGTTGGGCAGCCCGGCGATGGTATTGCCGTCCGCGTCGACCTGCGGCTGGCGCACGCTATAGGCGCCGCGCTTGATCGGCGGCTCGCGCATCACGCCCGAGATGTCCTCGACGTTGAAAAGAGGCCCGCGGTCGAGATAGAACTTCTGCGTGGTGATGCCGGCCAGGGTGAAGTTCACCGCGGGAATGTACGGGTAGTGGATGCCGCTCAGCGGCACGAGCGTGCCCGAATCGAGCGTCGGGTAGAGGCTCGGCGGCGGCTCGGTTCCGTGGATGATCCAGTCGCGCAGCGCCGCCAGCAGCGCCCGCTGGCCATGGATGAACGGGTTGCTGTTGGTGCGTAGCTGGCAGTTCCCCGGCGGGGCCGGAACGACCGTCGGCAATTGCGCCCTGACGTCGCCGCCGCCATGCCGCGTGCCGGCGTAGAGGTAGATGCGCACGTTCTTCGGTATCTTGAGGTCTCGCCGGCCGTCCGAGTCGGTGGTGTTGAGCGCCATCAAGGCCTGCCAGTACTCGGTGTCGGTGTTGGTGTGGAAGATCTTCGGGCAGCTGTCGGTCTTGCGGCAGCGGTCGAGCTGGCCGGCCTTCACATCCGAGATCTTGTCGTTGTAGACCCCCCAGGTCTGCGGCGACTCGGCACCCGGGAACTGGCGCTCGGTGTGCTGCGTGCCCGACAGGCGGTCGGGCTGGCCGAAGCGCACGTTGAACGCGCCGCGGTTGGATGCCTTGTGCGGGATCGCGCCTTCCAGCACCAGGTTGCGGTTCTCGTCCTGGTTGAAGCCGAGCTGGATGAAGGTGCGGATCCAGCGCCCGCTCTGCGACGAGCCGTAGATGATCGCGTTTCGGATCGGCGAGCGCACGCCGGGGTCCTCTAACGGGTTCTCGGGCATCGGCCCGGCGGCCGGGCAGGGCCCGTGCCTGCGGCCGTGTCCTTGCGATCCGCCGTCGTCGTCGTCATCGCCGTCCCGGCTGCGGCGGCGGTCGCCGTCATCGTCATCATCGTCGCCTTTGCGGCCGCACTTTCCGGTGCTGGCGCCGTTGCTGTTGCGCAGGAACGAGATGAAGTCGCGGGTGGCCGCAAAGCCCAGGCCCAACACCATGGGGTTCTTCGCGGTGTAAAGCAGCTCGTAGATGTGGTTGCTGTCGAAGTTGCCCTTGAGGCAGATCTTCTTGGTGCTCGGCACGCCCGGGAACGGGACCGCCGAGCAATCGGCAAAGGCCCAATCGCTGTTCGCGATGGGCTCGCGCGCGTCGTCCTGGTGAACGCGCCGCGTCAGCGTCGCGCCGGCGTTGCTCGTGCTGACGGACTCGTAGGCGGGCGGAGTCGACAGGTCCTGGGTACTTTCTGGAGCGCCGTTCAGGATGTATTCCGTCCGTATGCGATTCGTGATCTCGCTGCCGTCGCGGTTCCTGGCGATGGGCAGCCTGATCTGCAGGCCGGTAGACAAGTCGCCTTCCCAGCCGTTGTCCGACAGCGTATAGCCCTGGCGCTGGAGCAAGCCGTCGCCGGCGTTGCCGTCGCCCGCGCCGCCGACGTTGAGCTCGAGGCTGCGCACGTTGCCGCGATTCGGCACGTCGTGGAGCAGCGTGCCGTTGGCGCGTGTCATATCGACCGGCTTGTTGATCCAGAAGTCCATGTTGTACTCGACCATGCCGCGCGCATTGCGCGGGGCGAGCTTGATGTCGGTGATCACCCGGTTCAGGGGATCGTTCGGATCGACCTCGCCGAAGGCCACGCCCCTGAGCGTTTCGTACTGCCCCACGGCTCCGAAGCTCGGGCACACCGGCGGCGTTCCAGTGCAGAACGCCGGCGCGCGGGAATTGATCTGGATCTTGGTGATGCGCGCTTCGGCCGGCTCGCCGATCCCGGCGAGGGCGATGGGCAGCAGGACTGCGAATGCAGCTCGGAAAGCGGGACGCATGATTCCTCCTTCTTTAAGGTCAATCGTCGTCGTCATCGTCGTCATCGGCATAGGCGGGAAACTCCTCCCGAGCTGGGCCTTGATTCTGGTAATCAGTCATCCCGATCGCCGTGGCCGCGCGGGCCGGCGCAGAACTGCGCGATGCGCCGCGACTTGCCATGGCTGTCCCAGGCGTTGTCGTTGACGTCGAACACCATCGGCTTCAGGGTGTCGGTCGGGTCGGTCAGCCAGCGGATCGACGGCCAGTCCTCGTGCGGAAATCCCGGCCATGTGCCGCGCGGCTGCTCCATCAGGTTCAGGTGCTTCATGAAGCCCGAGAAGTACTGGAGGGCGGCGCCGACCGGCGCGTGGCCCGGAAGGAAAATCTTGGGCCGCAATGCGTTCAGGTAGTAGACGTGATCGCGCCAGCCGTTGAAGTCGGTGTTGGCCGATGACGAGGTGCCGAACTGCACGTCCGTGTACGGCAGGCTCCCCAGGATGTCGAGGATGCGTTGTCCGTCCGCCGGCGTGCCGTCCCAGCCCGATCCTTTGCCTTCCTTCAGCGCACCTGCGGTGTTGTTGAAAGCAATGGTGAAGTTGGACCCGTTGCGCAGGACGAAGTGGTACCAGATCGAGACCGCACCGCCGGGATTGCCTCCGGTGCGGATGTTCTGCTGACCAGGCCGGCGCGGATTCGAGGGCGTCAGCGGATCACCGGGCGGGAATAGCACCGGGTCGCGCGGGTCGGGCGTGTCGACCAGGATTACGGGGCCCCAGTCGGGGTCGACCGGCACGATCACCGAGTGCAGGTGGCGGAACGCGATGATGCAGGCCACCGGCTCGAGCGGCTTCAGCCTCAAGATCTGCGTGCCGGGCGTGGAGCCCGTCGTCGTGACCGCAGTGCAGTCGATGGTCGTGGACGCCGGGATCGCGAAGCTCGGATCCGCCTGCATGAACGCGTCGGCTTTCATCCGGGCGAGATCGTTCTGCAGCACCCCGCAGGTTTCCTGCGACGCGAACAGCTTCGCCCCCGACTTCGCGGCGATGAAGGCGGCGTTGTCCGCGTGATCGCCGTGCCCGTGGCCGATGAAGATCGCTTCGGGCTTAAGGTCGACCACATCCTTGATCACGAACGGTGTCCGGCCGGGCTTGGTCTCCAGCCGGGCGATGAACGTGTCCATAAGGATCACCCGGCCTTGAATCGACGCCGCCATCGTGGTGTGCGTCAGCCAGGACATAACCACCTTGTCCTTCTGCACCTCGCCCGTGCGCGGGTCGACGTTCTCCAGGCCGAAGACCTTGATGCGCGCGCTGACCATGTCGGGGTCGGCCGCTCCGTGCCTCGCAAGCGCGGGCGCAGATGTTGCGACGGCGCCGATGGCGATCCCGGCAAGGGTGACGGGCAGCAGGATGAGGAACCAAGCTCGGACAGCAAAATTAGGATTCATGATTTCCCCTCTGATCAATCGTCGTCATCGCCGTCATCGTCGTCGCGGTCCCGGCCATGGTCGCGGCCATCGCCGGAACGCGAAACCGGCGGCTTGCCGAGGCGCCGTCCGCCCGGGCCGTCGGCGAAGGTGAGCCAAGGCCGCGATTTCGCCTGGCCGACGCCGCGCCTGGAGTAGTCGCACACGCCCGAAGGAAAGACGGCCTGCAGCCGCGTCCACTGCTCGTCGGTAAACACGACGTTGTAGTCCACGCGGCTGAGCGGCTTGAGCTGGCACTTGAGGACGTCGTTGGTGTTCGGGCCGCCGGCGGTCATGCGGATCAGGCCGGTATACGTGAATTTCGCATCGCACACGGATCCCGGCGTCCATTCGTACTCCACGCCGTCGACGATGCACGCATCGCGGGCCGCGGCGGGCTTGTTGCGCGTCACTTTCTTTTCATGCGGCCGGCTGCTGCGGTCGGCTTCGATGGCCGCAAGCCACTGGTCCATCAGGTTGAAGGCCCTGAGAGCGGTGGCCGCCGAAGGACGCGAAACATTGCCGACCGGGTTCACCACGTTGCTGTTCTCCCACCAGTGAACCTGGTTCGCCGCATGCCCGTTGGCGCGCAGCAGCCGGAAGCGGGTGAAGATCCACTCGGAGTTGTTGTGCATCTCGTGGTTGTCGTCGGTGCGCGCATCGATGATCGGATACTTGCCGAGCTCGCGCCCGTAAGTGATGAGGCCGCTGCGGTACATGCGCTCGAGGCCTTGCAGGTCCGCCACAGTGCGCCCGGCCTGGTAGTTGCCGTCGATGTCCAGGCCGCCGATCTTCTCGTTCAGGTCGACGAACTGCGAGGGTGTGATGCTGCCCGCCTGCAGCGCCTTGAGGCCGTATTGGACGCCGACGCTGTCGAACACCTGGTAGGTGAAGCCGTCCTGCGGCCGCACGCCGAGCTCGTTGATGTGGTAGGCGTTCAGGCTGCAGCGCACCCCCTGCCGGTTGGTCACCGGGTGGTAGAGCGCGTCTGCCGGGAGCAGGCAGCTCGCGTTGGTCACCGGAAACCAGCGGCCGCCGAAGGCATTGGGCCCGTCCTGCCCCGGGCATTCCTGCTCGGAAGTCTGGCCGAGGACCGCGAGGCGGTCGGCCTGGTTCGCCCAGAGCGCGGGCGAAGTGCTGGTGAAGTAAGGCGTCAGCACGTGGCAGTCGTGGCTGTTCACCGCGAGCGACCAGGTGTCGGGGTAGCTGCAGACCGGCAGCAGCCCGTCGATCAGGCCCGGATACTGGTCGCCGATGCTGTGCTGCTGGATCGCGCCGCCGGAGCAGCCGCTGCCGATGGTGTAGCGGATCGGCCCGTAGGCCTCGGCGAGGCGCTCCTTCACCATCATCAAGGCCTCGGCGTTGAGCTTCGCGTTGGCATTCGTGCCGTGGTTGGTCATCACCGCGGCGGCAGTGGCGAAGCCGCGCGACAGGCCGTTGTCGTCGAACGTGGCGGCAATGTTGCCCTGCGTGTATTGCAGCCCGGCGCCGGCGCCGAAGAGGTACAGCACCTTGCCGTTCCACGCCGGCTGCGGCGCCCAGGGCGTCCACGGCTGCGTGGGATCGAACAGCACCGTGATGCGGTAGATCGTGCGGTTCAGCGTGCCGGTCTCCTGCCGCACGATGTAGGGCACGGTGCGGCCGTGGTCCGTGGTGGTGGTCGCGATCAGCGAAGCCGCCGGCGGGTTGGCGGGGTCGTACGCCACGAACGCCGCGGGTGTGGCAGTGTTCCTGTAGAAGAACGCGGTGCGGGTGGGCGCGTTGCAGTCCGCGTCGAGCGGCGCCCCCAGGCCGTTGGCCGAGGTGGTGCAGAGCCAGGGCTGCAGGTGCGGGCCGGAGAAGATCGGCCCGCTGATGGGATGGTTCGTCACCGTGAGATGCGCCTTGTGCCGGCCCGCGGACACGCTGACCGTGTTCTTGCCGACCACGAGGCCGCTGACCAGCGCGAGATAGCCGCGCCCGTCGAGCGCCGCGTGCAGGGCGCCTGGAACACTCCGTCCGTTGAGGGACAGCACGCCTTGCGTTCGGCGGGGCAAGGTCACGCGCAGCAGCACGTCGCCGCCCGACACGAGATCCGCGCGGTTCGAAACCGCCTCGATCTTCAGGTCGTCATCGTTCGAATGGGCTGCAGCGCCGCCTGCCGCGAGGGCGAGCGCCGCCGCGAGCATCGCTTGGATGCGCAGTGACATGATGAACTCCTCCTTCCATCACCTTACGCCGCAGCGCTCGGCGATTCATTCAGGATGATCCTGAGTTGATTTCCGTCTTTCATGAACGGCGAGTAGATTGGCAATCTGCGATGAACCGGGAGGCGGCGATGGCCAAGGTCGAAGCTGAGCCCTACGAGTTCGAGTTCGACGCGGGCAGTTGCGCGCTCATGATCATCGACATGCAGCGCGACTTCGTCGACCCGGGCGGCTTCGGCGAGGCGCTCGGCAACGACGTCTCGCTGCTGCGCAAGGCGATCGCGCCGACGAGGAAAGTGCTCGAGGCCGCGCGCAGCCGCAAGCTGCTAGTCATCCACACGCGCGAAGGCCACCGCCCGGACCTGAGCGACCTGCCGCAGAGCAAGAAGCTGCGCGGCAGGCTGAAGGCCGGCATCGGCGATCCCGGCCCGATGGGGCGCATCCTGGTGCGCGGCGAGTACGGCCACGACATCGTCGACGAGCTGAAGCCCCTGCCCGGCGAGCCGGTGGTCGACAAGCCCGGCAAGGGCGCGTTCTACGCCACCGACCTCGACTCGATGCTGCGCAACCGCGGCATCCGCAGCCTCGTGGTGTGCGGCGTGACCACCGAGGTGTGCGTGAACACCACCGTGCGCGAGGCGAACGACCGCGGCTACGATTGCCTGGTGCTCGAGGACTGCGTCGGCTCGTACTTCCCGGAGTTCCAGAAGGCGGCGCTGAACATGATCAAGGCACAGGGAGGCATCTTTGGCTGGGTAAGCGACTCGAAGCGGTTCTTGGCAGCGCTGTAAAAGAAACAACAACGAAAGGGAGACCATGACAAACCAAGCGGCAACGCAGGTCCGGTGGTGGGTGCCCGGAGACTGGAACGGCTTCTTCGGGCTCTTCACAAATGTGGTGCTGAACGTGATCGTGCTCACCGGGCTTTGCCTGGGCGTGGTGCAGCTGCCCGCCGACACGGTGTTCGGGCGCATCCTGCCGGCGCTGGGAATTGCGCTGCCGCTCGGCAACCTCTACTACGCGTATCTCGCCTACCGGCTGGCGCAGAAGGAAGGCCGCAGCGACGTGACCGCGATGCCCTACGGCCCGAGCGTGCCGCACATGTTCATCGTGGTGTTCGTGATCATGCTGCCGGTGTACCTGAAGACCAAGGACCCGGTGCTCGCCTGGCAGGCGGGCCTCGCCTGGGCCTTCATCATCGGCGTCATCGTGCTCGCCGGGATCTTCGTCGGGCCGTGGATCCGGGCGCACACGCCGCGCGCGGCGATGCTCGGCACGCTCGCCGGCATCTCGATCGCCTTCATCTCGCTGCGGCCGGCGTTCCAGATGTGGGAGGTGCCCTGGATCGCGTTCATCTCGCTCGCGATCGTGCTGATCAGCTGGACCGCCAATACGCGCCTGCCGTTCGGCATGCCCGGCGGCCTGGCCGCGGTCATCGTCGGCATCGTGGTCGGCTGGATCGCCTACTTCGCGGGCTGGAGCGACGTGGTCAAGGCCGAGCAGGTGCGCGCCTCGTTCGGCCAGTTCGGCCTGCACTTCCCGCTGATCGGCACCGAGGTATGGCGCGGCCTCGCCGACGTCGCGCCGCTCCTCGTCACCGCGATCCCGCTGGGTATCTACAACTTCACCGAGGCGATGAACAACGTCGAGAGCGCCTCGGCCGCGGGCGACAACTACGACCTGCGCAAGATCCTCGCCGCCGACGGCATCGGCGCCATCGCCGGGGCGATGCTCGGCAGCCCGTTCCCGCCTGCGGTGTACATCGGCCATCCGGGCTGGAAGGCGGTCGGCGGGCGCATCGGCTACTCGCTCGCCACCGGCGTCGTGATCGGGCTGGTGTGCTTTCTGGGCCTGACCGCGCTGCTTCTCGCGGTGGTGCCGCTGGTGGCGATCCTGCCGATCCTGCTCTACATCGGCCTGGTGATCGGCGCGCAGGCCTTCCAGGCCTCGCCGCAGAGCCATGCGCCCGCGGTGGTGCTCGCCATCATTCCGAACGTCGCCGCCTGGGGCCAGCTCCAGGTCGACAGCGCGCTTAACGCGGCGGGCACCTCGGCGGCGCAGGTAGGCGCGGCCAAGCTCGGCGGATCGGGCCTCGTGTACCACGGCATGGAGCTGCTCGGCGGCGGCGCAGTGCTCGCCGGGCTGGTGCTCGGCGCGGTCGCGGCCTTGATCATCGATCGCCGGCTCAAGGAGGCGGCGCTGTGGTCCTTCGCCGGCGCGCTGCTCGCGTTCTTCGGCTTCATCCACGGCACGCAGCTCGGCTGGGCGATGTCGCCCCAGGTCGCGCTCGGCTACGCGCTGTTCGGCGCGGTATGCCTCGCCGCGAGCATGCAGAGCGAGAAGGCGATGTAAAGCGGGCTAATGATCCCGGTAGTACTCGAGCGCGCCGGGGTGGAGCGGGATCGCCAGCGTGCTCGGGGGACGCGGGCCGGACGCCGCGCGCACCAGCGCAGGATCGATGTCGCGCCAACGCTCGGCGAGCGCTTCCGTGAGCATGTAGGCGCTCGCGGTCGGAAGGTCGTCGCGGCACACGAACACGTAGTCGCCGAGCACGGCGAGGGCGCGCAGCCGCGGCGCGCCGCTGTCGGCGTAGGGAGCTTCACCGGCAGCCGCGGCGTAGGCGTCGCCGGCGCGCAGCAGCGCGACATCGAGCTGCTTGCTCGCCACCAGCCGCACGACGTCGTTGGTGTCGCGCGCACGAGCCATGGTGGCGCGGCTCTCCGGCAGTTGCTTCGCGTAAATCGACGCGAGCGCGCTGCCCAGGGCCACCGACGGCTGCTCGGCTGCGCTCACCAGCACGACGAGGCGCGTCTTGCGGTGGACCTCCCACTGGCGGTAAGGCGAATGTGCGGTGAGCAAAAGCCAGAGGCCGGCTGCCGCCGTGACGCGAAGCAGCCGGCGTCGATTCATCGGCAGCCCTCTAGCGGTCGTCGTCGTCCGTCTCGCGCCGATTGTCGAACACGCCCAGATCGAGAATCGCCGACACGGCGAAATTGGGCACGTCGACGAGATTTCCGATGCGCAGGTCGACGGCGACGCTCGAGAGCACGTACGCCTGCTCCCGCGTCAGCTTCTTGTTCCGGTGGATCCATTCGACCATCTGCAGCAGCGCATCGCGCGCCGCCAGCGTCACGTCCTCGGACAGATTGGAAAGCGGGCCGATTTTCGTACCGTCCGGGTCGAGATACGCATGCGTCGGCGGCACCAGGCCCTTCGGCTTGATCGGGTAGCCGACCGTCGCGTAGAACTTGCTCGGCGCCAGGCGCTTGAGCTGGTCGCCGCCCTCGTAATGCGGCTGGGTGATGCGCGCGCCTTGTCCCTTGCGCACCTCGACCCGGACAGTCACGGTGGCGTCCATCTCGATCGCGGTACCGGAGACTTCGCCGTCGCCTTGCGCGAAATGGACGTCGCCGATGGAGAGCTTGCACCCGTCGACGAAGCAGGGAAGGAGCAGCGTCGTGCCCACCTGCATCTGCTTCACGTCCATGTTTCCGCCGTTCTCGCGCGGCGGTATCGTGCGCAGGCATCGCTCGCGGTCAGTCCCCGCGGGACCGCAGACCCGCGCGGGCAGAGCATCGAGCGGCTGGGGCGGAAGAACGACGCCGCCTGCAGCGGCGAGCTCGGCTTCGCGCTGGAAGAACCGCTCGGTCTCCTTCGGGCCCGGGGCGACGCCGATCGTTCCCATGAAGCCGTCGAAGCGGATCTTCACCCCCGGCATGTCGCGCGACGTCGCGCCGCGGCGCGAGAGGTCCCAGCGCACGATGAAGGGCTCGGTGAACACGTCGCGCAGGAACCCGAAGCCGGGCACGACGATGGTGTAGCCGAAGGCGTCGGGCTCGATGTCGAGCAGCGTCACGGCCAGCACGTCGCCCGCCTTTGCGCCGCGCACGTGGAGCGGCCCGGTGAGCGGATGCACGAGGTTGAGATTGAGCGCCGCCACGTCGGCCGCGGTCGAATTGCGGTCGAGCGAGTGGTCGAACGCGTCGCGCGTTCCGAACACCACCACGTCGCCCGGATCCGCAACCGCCACCCGCGGTATCGCGTAGTGCCAGCGGTTGTGGCACTTCGGGTCGTTCGCGCAGCGGTCCCCGCTCTTCGGAATGAGCACGCGGTTGCCGTGCTGGTCCGTAGCAAAGCCGGGGGCGGCCGCGCAGACGAACGCCGCCGCGGCGGCGCACAGCATCGAACGGCGCGCGAGCGCCTTCAACGCTCCTGTTTCCATGGTTTACCTCCTTTGGAAGATGCTACGCCCGCCGGGCGAAGCGTTCATGAGAAACGCACATCAATAGAGAACGATCCTGAATTGATGGAACCGACCAGCGGGCGTGAACCGAGGCGGCGGGGGGCCGCCTCAGTTCGCGCCGCTCCCTGATCCTCTCAGGGAGCCGCTGGATTGCACTTCCCGCCGTCGCCCGGCTGGTTGCACACATCGCTTGCCACCGCTTGTGCGATCAGCGCGTCTCGGTCCGCGGCAAGAAGATAGCCTTTGGCGAACGCGTTGTTCGCCGCAGCCGTCACCGCCGCCACATAGCCGGCGTGCGTGCCGTAGCGCTCCTCGAGCGAGAGGCGCGGGTCCGGTCTCTTGGTTTCGGGGTGAATGGCCGCCTCGCGCTGCGCCTTGGTCTTGAAGAACGGCACCATGCCGCCGGTGTAGTTGCAGACCTGTCCGGCATGGAACGGCCGGCCTTGGTAACCGACGTCGCCCGGGCCGGCGGTGATATTCCAGCCCAGGTAGGTGCCCAGCGGCGCATCGTTTTGCACCGTCGGCACGCCGCCCATTTCGTTGCCGTCCTTGTCGACGCGCGGAACCAGCGTCTTGATCACGTGCTTGATGGGCGGCGGGGCGTTGGTCGGATTGCCCAAGGCGTCGCTGTGGTCGTACTCCGGGCCCCAGTCGTAGTCGAGCACCGGGAAGACGAAGTTTTCGGGTTTGAAAATCGACTCGGGAATTCCTGGAATACCTTTCGGGAAGCCCATCGCCTTCATCGTAGGCTTGACGAGCAGCGCACGCCACTTGCCATGGTGACCGTCGCGATCGTCGTCGTCATCGTCATCGCGGTCGTTGCCTTTGCTGCCCTTGTGTCGACCATCGTCGTCGTCATCGTCGTGATCGCGCCCGTCATCCTGTTTGATGGGATTGATCGTCGGCCACTGGCTGGGCGGGGGCGGCGTGTTGGTCATCACCCAATCGCGCAGTGAAGCGCGGACCTTGTTGACGAGCCCTGTTGCCGGCACCGGATTCGCTCTCAGCGTGCCCTGGCCCCAGTTGTTGCCGGGGCAGCCGACCGCGCCGGCCGCTGCGGGGTTCTCCGTCGTCTGCCCATTGCCGCCGCCGTGCGACGAACTGGGCAGGTAGTACCTGCGCACGTTCCTCGGCAACGGGATGTCTTCCTTGGCCGAGGTGCCGACCCACGACATCGTCATCTTCAGCGCGAAGACCTCGGCGCCGCCAAACGTTTCAACGATCTTGGGGCAAGTCTTGGTCCGCTTGCAGCGATCCAGAATACCGCCGTCGGGCAGATCCCGAACATCGTCAGGGTACTTGCTCCACCACTGCGGGCCTTCGCTGCCCATCTGATAGAGCTCGAGCACGCCGTCGGGCTGGCCCCAGCGCGAGTTGTTGGCGACGCGCCGCCCGGCGATGAGCGGCCAGGCGCCTTCATGCACGATGCGGCCTGCCTCGTCCTGATTCATGCCGAGGTGAATGAAGTGCCGGGTGAAGTTGCCCGACTGCGACGAGCCGCGCACGATAGCCGACTTGATGCCACCGGCCACCGGGTTGGGCGTGCCGAAATCGTCGGCAGACTCGTAGCGGAAGAACGACTGCACGTCGCGGAACGCCGCGGTGCCTGCGCCCAGCACGTACGGATCCTTCGCCGGATAGACGAGTTGATAGAGTTTCGTCACGTCGAAACCGCCCTTCAGGCACACATGGACCGGTAGAACAGTGACCGGCCGTGGCGCGTCGAACGTGCTAGGGATAGCGAGGGTGGTTGGCGTGGCAGGAATGGGTGCGCCGCAATATTTCCAATCGCTGTTCGGGATGATATTGCCCTCGGTGACCTTGCCATTGATGGTTTCATGAAGAATCGTCTTCAGCGTAGCGCCGGCATTGCTATTGACGTCCACCGGGAAATACGGAATCGGATTGCCCATCACGTTCAGCGGCTGTCCGTTCAGCGGCTGTCCAGGCAGGGCGCTGCGGTTGATGATGCGGCCGAAGATCTTGCCGGTCACGCCGGTCAGCACCGGCGTCTTGACATAGTGGTTGGCGAACACCGGCGCCGCGCAAGGCGCGACATAGGGCGGCAGGCAGCTCACATTCGCCGGAACGGCGGTCGCCCCCGCGTTGTCGCCTTGCCAGCCGCTGAGCAGGTGCACGTCGCGGGCGGCAAACAGGTCGGCGCTGAACGCAACGTTGCCGCCGCGGTTCGGCACGTCGTGCCACATCAGCCCGCTCGTGGTGCTCATGTCATTGGGCTTGCGGATGCGGAAGCTCGCGATGTACTCGACGTTGCCGCGGGCGTTCTTCGGCGCGAGCTCGAGGTCGGTGATCAACCTGTTGTGGCGATCGTGCGGGTTCAACTCGCCGAAGGCGCGCCCGGTCAGCTCTTGGTACGGCTGGCCGGTGATGGGCGTCGTGGTGTCGATGATGATCCTCGTCACGCGCGCGTCGGCGGGCGATGCCCAACCGAGGGCGGCGACGATCCCTACAACGGTTGAAACGCGGGATAGCTTGGTTTTCATGCTCGGTCTCCCCTGATTTGCATCAATCGTCGTCGTCATCGTCGTCATCGTCGTGGTGCTTGCCGTGATGCTTCTTCGGCTCGCACGCGGGCAGCACCACGGGCGCGGGCAGCACCGCCGGCGCCTCGGGGACGCCGCGCGTTTTCCCGGCCAGCATTAGCCGCGTTTCTTCGGCTGCGGTGTCCTCGCACAGCAGCAGGCGGTCCTCGACCATGTCGTTGAGCGCTTTGCGCACCTTGCCGTGATAAGCGGCGAACGACGGGTACCGGAACGCGACCGAGGGACGCGGATCGCTGCCCTGCTGGGCATCGGTCATCGCGAACGGGATGAACTGGCCGGCGGCCTCGCAACCGTCGTTCGCGTGCACTCCGCGCCTTAGCGCCCAGCCGGTGTACGTGGCCAGGGGCACGGTGACGTCGGCGAGCCGCACGCCGGCGATGTCGTTGCCGTCGCTGTCGGTCTTCGGGATGAAGCTCGGATAGATCGGGCCGTTGCGCGGATCGTCCTGGTACGAAGGCGTCGTGAACGGGAATACCGGCGGATTGATCGTCGCGATGCCGGTCTCGTAGAAGTTCAGCCCGTAGTCGAAGTGGTAGCGCGTGGTCTTGAGGCCGGTGTACACGACGGTGGCGCTCGGCGAGCCGGGATCGGCCGGAAACGGATTCGGGATGTTGCTCGGAAAGCCCATGCCGGACTGCAGCAGCGGCGGCACCAGCGTCCCGTCCTTCAGCTTCGGCACGCGGCTCTTCGGCGGCTTCTTGCCCTTGGTCGCCCACTCGTCCAGCGCGATGAACAGCGCGCGCTGCACCGGCGCCGAACTCAGCGGATTGTCGGACTGCTGGCAGAGCCCCCTGCCTGGGGGAGTGCCGGCGATCCCGCCGGGGGTGGCGGCGGTGCCGTGCCGCATGCTCGACATGAAGTAATTGCGGGTGTAGGGCGAATCCGGCAGGTCCCGGGTGCCGTCCGGGGTCGTGTGCAGCAGCGACGCGGACTTCACCCAGTACTCGTTCGCCGAGTAGATTTCCATGCCCAGCGGACAGGTATCGGTCTTCTGGCAGCTTGCGTACCGGCTGTCGCTCTTGCGGGTAATCGGATCGAAGGTCCTCACGTTCGCGAACGGGAACCGGCCTTCGATGAAGAGATGGTTCTGGCGGTTGCGCTCGGTGCGGCCGGACTGCGAGAAGCGATAGTTCATGTTGATGCCGTTGCCCGCCGCGATCCACTGCATGTGGCCGTCGAAGGCCTTCTTGCCGCTTTCGGTCTCGTTGAACCCGAGGTGCCGGAAGTCGTTGAGAAGGCGCCCGGGCTGCGACGAGATCTCGGTGTAGACGCGCTTGATGTGCCGGGCCAGCGGATTGGGGTTGTTATGGTCGTCGCGCCTCTCGTAGCGCAGGAACTCCATCCAGTCGCGCACGGCGGCGAAGCCCAGGCCGTTCACCTTGGGGTCCTTGGCGGTGTACGCGAACTCGTAGATGTCGTTCGCGACGAAACTACCGCCGACGAGGCTGATGGCCGTTCCGTCCGCGTTGTAGTTCCAGCCGGATGCAGGAATGACTTGCGGCGCGTCGTTGAGATGAACGCGATGGGTCAGCGTCGCCTTGGTCTTGTCCAGCGTGGCCGCCGGATAGCTCAGCGCGACCGACGCGCCCGCGGCCACGATGTATTCGTAAGACGGGCCGGTAATTGTTCCGGTCGGATTCGAGGGGGTCGGCGGAAATTTGGCGATCGGGAACGTGGCCGAGGCGTTGAAGGTGTCGAGGGTTCCCAGGTCCTCCCACCCGCTCCACACGATGGTATAGCCGCGCGGCATCAGGAATGAGTTCGCCAGCACCGTGGGGTTGGTGATCGCCGAGCCGGGATCGTCGCCGTCGCCTCCCGGGTCGACCGTGACGCGCCCAAGCGCCGACCAGGTCTTGCCGCCGCGGTTCGGCGGCTCGTACATCATCTTGTCCGCGCCCTTCTTGAGGTCGATCGGCTTCAGGATGTAGAAGTTGAAGGCGTACTCGACGTTGCCGCGGGCGTTTTTCGGGGCAAATTCGATGTCGACAATGACCCGGTTCTGCCGGTCATGCGGGTTGACCTCGCCGTAGGCCTTGCCGACGATCTTTTCGTACTGCCCGACGCCGGGCCACGAGAAGCCGCCGAAGGTCGGCGACTCCGTCGCGGTGATCTCAATCCGGGTGACGCGCGCCTCGGCGATGGACGCCGACAGCGCGAAGGCTGCGCAGACGGCGAGTGCGATGGGTTTCATGAGTGGTCTCCTATTGAAGGACGGTGCTCGCCTGTGCGGCGTCGATGTAGCGCTGCACGACTATGAGCGTAAGAATTGCGTTCGTCTTCATCGGGCCCCCTAGTCGAGCCTCTGGCAAGAAAAGCTGGCGGCGTCGTTCGGATTGCCGACGCCGTCGTAGACGGCTTCTTCCGGATACGGGCAGTGCGGCCGGGTGCTCGTCGCGCCGGCGACCGTGCGCGAGCCGACGATGGCGTGCGGCTCGATGCGCCGCTCCACCCAGTCGACGAGCGGCGTCAGCCAGTCGACGGTGGCGTGACCGACGCCGCCGCCGCAGTGCGCCATGCCGGGAACCAGGTAGAGCTTGAGGAACGAGTCGGTGATGCGCTCGCCCTTGGAAGCGTGCTTGTGATGCTTGTGCTTCTTGCCGTGCCGATGACGATCGCCATCGTCATCATCATCGTCGTCGTCATCGTGATGCCCATGGTGGCGGCGACCCATGAAGTCGACCACCGCCTCGCGATAGCGGATCGAGCGCACCGGGTTGGCACCGGGGTCGCCCCAGCCGTGGTACATGATGATCTTCGACTTGCGCTGCAGGACTTCGCGCAGGTCCGGATCGGTGGCGTTGTAGATACGCTCGGCGAGCCGCATCTGGAACGGCTCGACGTTCCAGTCCCAGTTCGCGAGGTAGTCGTAGCCCGGGCGATCGGGCGTGAACATCAGCCATTCGAAAGCGTCGGCGATCACGCTGTGAAGCTGCGGCGTCCCGGTCGCCGAGTTGGGCAGGATCCAGGTGCTCCAGCCGCCGTTGATGTTCTCGGAGCCCACCGGCACGCCCGGCACGAACGGCTCCTTGCCCGCATAAAGCTCCTGCAGCGCGGCGAGCTCGGCGCTGGTCAGGCAGTTCGGTCCCGGCGTATCGCCGCAAGCCGGAATGTGCAGCGCCGGATCGAAGTCGCATTTCAGCGGGTTGCGGAGCTGGCCGTCCACCAGCCCGTCGAGTGAGTCGCAGCGGCTGTAGACCGCAGCGCCGATCATGTTGCGCTTCGCCGCCGAGATCACCGGTCCGTCGGCCGGCATGCCGGCGCGCGGCGGAATGCGCGTATACAGCGGCCGCAGCATCGCCGGCGCATTCATCTGCTGGCCGGTGTAGTTGTAGACCGGCGCGCCGACGATGTAGCCGTCGAAGTCGTCCGGGAAGCGCTGCGCTTCCATCAACCCCTGGCGCCCGCCGGTCGAGCAGCCGTTCCAATAGGAATAACGAGGCTTGCTTGCGTAGTGCTTGGCGATGATGTCCTTTGAGGTGCGGGCCGTGAGGTGAATGGCACGCCAGCCGAAGTCGATCTCGCGCTCCTTGCCGAAGAGCGCGTCGTTGCCGAAGCGCGCGCCGCCTTCGTCGGGCAGCGACGCGTCGTGGCCGGTGTCGGTCGACGACGAGGCATAGCCGAGGCGCAACGCGGCGCGCATGTCGCCGATGCTGATCGAGCCCGCCTTGCCGCCGTTGCCGACCATCTGGAAGCGGCCGTTCCACTGCAGCGGGAGGAACAGCGCGAACTTGATGTTGTCGCTGATCGCGCCGCGCACGTCGCAGTGCGCGGGTGCGGCGGTCGGCCCGGTGAGAACCTCGGGCACTTCGGTGGCGGACGCGATCACCACGTCGCGGCCGTGGAACTGCGTAGCGAGGTCGGGACAGGCGACCGGCTGGGTGTTGCGCGCGGCGACCTCTTGCGAAATCGCGAGCGACAGCAGGGCGAGGCCCGCGGCGCGGGCAGCGCTGGTCAGCATGTGGAACCCCCTCCTCCTTCTCCTGCAACGATTCTATTCCCGCTGTCCGGGCGATTCATGAGGGTGGAGCATCAATTAAGAAGCATTCGGAATGGATGGGACCGCGCGGTTTTGTTTTCATAGATGTCAGGAGGATCCAATGCGCAAGTCACTGCTCGTCCTGACGTTCGCGGTTCTGAGCTTCGCGCCCGCATGGGCGACGCACGATCACTCGAGCAGCGCGCCCGGACCGGCGGTGCCGGCCGAGCCGGGATTCCGCGGCGGCGTAGTCGCGGTGGCGCATCCGCTCGCAGCCGAAGCGGGCGCCCGGATGCTGCGCAGCGGCGGCAACGCCATCGACGCCGCGGCGGCGATCCAGTTCGCGCTGAACGTGGTCGAGCCCGAGTTCTCGGGCATCGGCGGCGGCGGCTTCATGCTGGTCCACCTCGCCAAGGGCAAGGGCAAGACCTTCGTCTTCGAAGGCCGCGAAAAGGCGCCGGCGAGCGCCGATACCACGCTG
>Ga0208185_1000359_pt1 | contig 22935 bp, 25 predicted proteins | sample EasRivMeERMLT700_FD_187532 | JGI IMG/M metagenome (GOLD analysis project Ga0208185, IMG submission 187532) | Soil microbial communities from meander-bound floodplain in the East River, Colorado, USA - East River MetaG ERMLT700 (SPAdes) (version 2) | ecosystem: Environmental > Terrestrial > Soil... | reverse complement strand
GGAACGCGAATCGTGTCTGTCACGGACGACAACGATCCGTTGTCGACGATGGGCGATCCGACCGGCTTTCCGCGCATCGTGTTGTACGAGCTGCGGCCGTTTCAGATCGTGCAGACACCGAACCAGGTGCTGATGCTGTACATGTTCGAGAAGCGGTGGCGCGTCATCTGGACCGATGGCCGGGCGCTTCCGACCGATCCCGACCCACGGTGGTATGGCTACTCGGTGGGTCGCTGGGTAGACGACTACACGTTGGTCGTCCAGACCGTCGGGACCGACGACCGGACGTGGCTCGATAATGCGGGCAACCCGCACAGCAACAGTCTCCGCACCGAGGAGCGATATCATCGCGTCAATCAGGGGACGATGGAGCTGACCGTCACTCTGGACGACCCCCTCGTGTATACGAAGCCGTGGATGCCACTCGACAAGCTGACCATCAGGCAGATGCCGAACGGCACCGATCTGATGGAGATGATTCCTTCCGCATCCGAAGCGGCCGCCTACAAGCGCGTGATTGCACGTCAGGCGAAGTAGACGCGATTGAAACGCCCGTTGTCGCCGAGGCTTCGGCGGGCAAGGAGGATTGCCGTGAGAAAAATGTTCGTTGCGGCGCGGACCTTTCAGGTCCGCGTAGTTGGCGTATTGATCGCGGCGGTAGGCGTCCTGCTGGTTTCGGTGCCGCTCGTCGCCCACCACGGCGCGGCGGCTCTCGACACCGGCAAAGAAGTCACGCTGAAGGGAACCGTAACGGAATGGATTTGGAGCAATCCACACTGCTTCCTGCAGTTCGACGCGAAGGACGACACGGGCACCGTGCGGAACTGGGCCGTTGAAACGCAGAATCCGACGGCGATGACGCAGCGCGGGTGGTCGCGGACAGCGTTCAAAGCCGGAGATGAGGTCACGGTGACGATTGAGCCCGTCAAGAACGGCCAGCCGATCGGGCGGATCCTGAACGTCGTCCTGGCCAACGGGCAGAAACTGGTCGCCGCGACCGCGACTACGCCGGTGACGGCTCCCTAAGAGAGTCGCCGATCCGGCTTCAGCCGGACCTGAAGGAGTACGGTAGCGTCCGGCTTCAGCCGGACTTGGAGGAGCGATGGAAGACCTCGAAGTCGTCGCTGGAAACGGGCTGCTTCATCGACGCGCGTTCCTACGGGGCGGTGCGGCCTTCGCTGCGGCAATGACCGGTTACACGCTGAGCGACTCCCTTGCCGCGCAGCAGCTCGCGGATGATGCCTGGAGCACGAGGGCAGGCGCTGCCATCCCCGAATACGGCGTCCCGTCCTCCTTCGAGAAGAGCGCCTCGCGCACGCTGAGTAACCCAAAGGGCGAACCACGCACCCAGCACGCACGCACGCCGCACCATCTGCTCAACGGCACGTTCACGCCAAACGCGCTGCACTTCGTGATCTCGCACTCCGGTGCACCCGACATCGATCCGGCGAAGCACCGCCTGGTGATCCACGGCCTGGTGAAGAAGCCTCTGGCCTTCACCCTCGATGCGCTCAGCCGTTATCCCATGGTGTCGCGGATGGCGTTCGTCGAATGCGGCGGCAACAGCGCGCCGCTCTTCTCGAACGAGCCGGTGCAGGCCACCGCGCAGGCGCTGCACGGCCTGGTCTCGTGCGCCGAGTGGACCGGCGTGATGCTCTCAACCCTGCTCGATGAAGCGGGCATCGACCCGAAGGCGAAATGGCTCATCGCGGAAGGCGCCGATTCGCTGGCCTTGAGCCGCAGCGTGCCTGTCGCCAAAGCGCTCGATGACGCAATGATTGCCCTGTACCAGAACGGCGAGCGGCTGATGCCCGGCAACGGCTACCCGATGCGTCTGCTCCTTCCAGGGTGGGAAGGCAACATGAACGTCAAGTGGCTGCGCCGCATCAAGCTCACCGAGACGCCCGGCATGAGCTACTACGAGACACGCACCTACGCCCCAATCCTGCCGAATGGAAAGGCATACCAGTTCTATTTCCTCCAGGAGGTGAAATCGTTCATTACGCACCCGTCTCCTGGGCTGACGTTGAACGGCGCGGGCTTCTACGAGGTGTCCGGCGTTGCCTATTCGGCCAACGGCCGGATCGCAAAGGTGATGGTTACCGCCGATGGCGGCAAGACCTGGGCGCAGGCGGCGTTACAGGGCCCGGTGCTGCCCAAGGCATTCACCCGGTTCCGCGTACCCTGGCGCTGGGACGGGGGGCCGGCGATTCTGCAGAGCCGCGCGTGGGACGAGGCCGGCAACATGCAGCCCACGCGCGCTGAAGTTATCGCGCAGCGCGGCCAGACGAAAGCGGCAGTCACCAACGCCGCCGCGTTCCCGAGCCAGCACTACAACGGCCCGACGAGTTGGGCCATCGAGCGGACCGGCGAGGTGAAGCATGTCTACGCATAACTTCATACGCCTCGTGGCTCTTGGTGCGCTGGTGCTTGGCTCGACCGCGTCTGCCCAGAGCCCCTTCGACTCCGCTCAGGGCAGGCCAAATCTTGGAACCCCGATTTCCGAGGCCGAGATCGCGGCCTGGGACATCAGCATCCTCCCGGACGGCTCCGGTCTGCCGCCCGGCAGCGGCACGCCTTCAGATGGCGCGCGTATCTTTGCCACCAAGTGCGCCACATGCCACGGCGAGAACGGCAAGGGGGGCTCGGCTGCCGCGCTCGTTGGCGGCCGTCCGCTGACGAGCGGCATCGAGACACCGAAGACCATCGCCAATTTCTGGCCGTACGCCACGACGCTTTTCGACTTCACTCGCCGCGCGATGCCATGGCCACGGCCGCGGACGCTCACCAACGACGAGGTCTACGCGCTCATCGCGTACATGCTGTCGCTGAACAAGATTGTCGGCGAGGACGCGGTCATGAACGCGCAGACACTGCCCAAAGTCCGTATGCCGAATCGCGACGGGTTCATCGTCCGCTTTCCGGAGAGGATGCCTTAACGCTGTTTTCACTCCCGCGTAGCCACGGAGACACGAAGACACGGAGTAAATTCATGTCTTTGCTCCGTGGGCTCCGTGCCTCCGTGGCCCGTCGATGTGAAAAACGCCGGAGCGCCCTCAGAACATCGCAATGGGATTGACCGGTGATCCCGTCGCGTTGGGGAGCGCCAACGGGTTAACCGTCAACATGAACTCCCAGCGATTGCGGGATGCGGCCGCTTCGCTCAACGCCTCCAGATCAGCACGGTCGAGTATGTGAATACCCAGGATCGCCTGGACGAAATTGTGGACTGCGTTTCTGAACAGATCGCCCGGGGGCTGCGGCGCATAGCCAGCTGTTTCCCAAACGATTAACGCAACGTCGCGCTGTTTCAGCCATGGCAGGATCGAATTATCGAATCCTGCGGCGCCGTCGTCCGGACCAAGTCTGGCTCGCCTCCCGTAGCGGCCCCATCGAAGGACTAGCGCGTCGCCCGGTCCCACTCGGACACCCGCTTTCTTTTCCCAGGCCTCCAGGTCCTCCGGAAAGATGCGATCCCCCGGCGCGAGATACGGCACACCCTTGAGCCTCGCGATGTCGTACAGCACCGCGCGTGTGACGATCCCGTTCTTCATGGGCAGCACGGAGTTTTTTTCGGCCCCCTTTTGCATGGTCACCAGCGCCGACGTGTCATAGCCGTTCCACATCTTTCCCCGGAAGAATGTGTGCGCGAGAGAATCGAGGTGAGTCGCGGCCGCGCCGTGGATGCAGGGAAATGCCACCCGGTCGGTGGCTCCGGTCTCCGTAGAAGTGAGCATGGCCCATTCGGCCGGGCACGGGACGTCGGTGGCTTTTTCAGTAAATGCATTCGCCGACAGGGACACCGGCACTCCCTCCTTCACCAGCGCCAATGCCGCCCGGCGCTTGGCGGGAGTGATCAGGTTGAGCGTCCCCAGCTGATCGTCCTTCCCCCAGCGCCCCCAGTTTGACAACTCTGTTTGCCAGGCTAGGTACTGTGCCTCGCTCACGAGAGGACGGGACGACGATCCCTGGGAGGCCGCGTCACCGGCAAGCGCCGCGGCGATGCCGACGGAACACACGAGGATCGAGACGGCCCTGCGGAGTGTCAGCGCTCTCATAATGTCTCCTCGCCGTTTGTCTGCCACCGTGCGGACCGCGAAGCGGTCCCGCCCAGCCAGCTCTGTGCGGCGCGATGGTATAGGGAACGGACGGCCGAAGGCAACGCGCGACGCCAGAACTTGCCAGGCCAGCGGCAATTGCGGCAGGCGGCGACTCACAAGATCGCTCTCGAACAGCGATCGGCGTACCTGATGACGAGCTGTCTTCTTTTCTTTGTTCGTGATTGGGTGGGGCCTCGCCCTCTGGGCTCCAGGCTTCGGCTGACAAGTCGGTTTCGGCGCATGATCAGGGTTGGGAGAAGCAATGAATCTGAAGAACGCAACCGCATTGATCACGGGGGGTACGAGTGGCATCGGCCTCGCCATCGCGAAGACACTGGCGAGCGCGGGAACCCGTGTCGCCATCACCGGACGTGACCAACGGCGCCTCGACGAGGCTGCGCGCGATTTCGGCGCGCTCCCGATTCAGGCTGACGTCGCCGACAACGCCGACGTCCAGCGGACGTATCGCGAGGTGTTCAAGGCGTTCGGCCACCTCGACGTGCTGGTGAACAACGCGGGCGTCGGCGTGTTCAAGCCGCTAGTCGACATCGACCCCGCGGACTTCGAGCGGGTGTTTGCCACCAACGTCACCGGCGCCATGCTCATGGCCCGCGAGGCGGCAAAACACTTCATCGAACGGAAACGGGGCAACATCGTCAATATCGCCTCGACCGCCGCGGTCCGGGGCGCCGCCAACGGCACCGCCTATTACGGGAGCAAGTTCGCGCTCCGCGGGATGACCGAATGCTGGCGCGCGGAGCTCCGCCCGCACAACGTGCGGGTCATCTTGATCAATCCAAGCGAAGTGATCACAAACTTTTCCGCCACCGCCGGACTCAGACAGAACGAGAACCCGACCAAGCTGCAGAGCGACGACATTGCCGCGATCGTGAAGGTGGCGCTCGAGATGGATGACCGCGGCTTTATCCCGGAGTTGACCGTCTTCGCGACCAACCCGAAGGACTGAGGACGGACAGCCAAAGGCAGCGGCGGTTGAAACTCCGCAACCGTATCAACCGTAAGACATGAGGCGCGTCGCGGTTACGTCGGAGTAGAAACCTATGGACCTGAACAGTTCGACGCCTCGGAAGCCGCTCCGGCTGTGGCCCGGCGTGATCGCGGTTGCGCTGCAGTGGCTTGTCTGGCTGGTAGTTCCCATCCTCGTTCCCGAGGAAGGCGGCACAGCGATCATTGCCGGAGTCGGCTTCGGGTTGGCCGTCGTCCTCTGGTGGCTGTTCTTCAGCCGGGCGGCTTGGTCTGAGCGGCTGGGCGCGATCGTCATGATGGTCGTCGCGGTGGCCGCCACATCACGCCTCGTTCACGAGTCCATTGCGAACGGGATGATGGGCTTCATGTTGGGCATCTACGCCGTCCCGGTCCTGAGCCTCGCCCTTGTCGCGTGGGCCGTGGCCAGCCGCGGCCTCTCCAGCGGATTCCGGCGCGCGGCGATGGTCGTCACTATCGTGCTCGCGTGCGGAACGTTGACGCTTATCCGGACGAACGGTGTCACTGGCGACGCCGATTCGGATCTCGAGTGGCGGTGGACCCAGACGCCGGAGCAACGGCTCCTCGCGCGTGCCGGTGACGAGCCGGTGGTGCTCCCGTCCGCTCCGGCCGCCGAGACGCAGCCTGAGAAGGGACCCGCTCAGCCGAGCGTCGAGCCGACCGCTCCCTCTCCGGATCCCGCCGTCGCCGAGGGGGCTCGGACGCGCGTTCCGGAGGACAGCCACGAGCCGACGTCACTCTCTGCCGCTCCAACTGGACCAAACACCGAAGCCGCCTGGCCTGGCTTTCGCGGACGAGAGCGCGACAGCAGCATTCGCGGTGTGCGGATAGAAACGGACTGGTCCCGGTCGCCGCCCGTCGAACTGTGGCGCCGGCCGGTGGGCCCGGGCTGGTCGTCCTTTGCGGTCGGCGACGACCGCATTTACACGCAGGAGCAGCGCGGTGACGACGAGGTCGTGTCCGCATACAAGCTGAACACCGGTGAGCCTGTGTGGAGACACCGCGACGCCGCCAGGTTCTGGGAGTCGAATGCCGGCGCCGGTCCGCGCGCGACGCCGACGCTCAGCCACGGCCGCGTCTACACACTCGGTGGAACGGGAATCCTGAATGGGCTTGACGCTCGTGACGGCTCCGTCGTCTGGTCACGCAACGCGGCGTCCGACACCGGCAGGAAGATCCCGGAATGGGGCATCGCGAGCTCACCGCTGGTGGTGGGCGATCTCGTCATCGCTGCCGCTGCCGGATCGCTCGCCGCCTACGACGCTGTCACCGGAAATCCGCGCTGGTTCGGCCCGAAAGGCGGCTGGGGCTATAGCTCGCCGCAATTGTGGACGATCGACGGTGTCACGCAGATCGTGCTGCTAAACGGAGCCGGTGCGATCGGCGTCGCTCCGTCTGACGGCACGTTACTCTGGAAGCATGCCTGGCCGAGCGATGGCATCGTGCAGCCTGCCGTGATCGCGGGCGGCGGCCTCCTGATCGGCAGCGGCTCCGGGCTCGCGGACAACACCGGCATGCTCCGTCTCACCGTCGCGCACGAGTCGGGCGGGTGGAACGTGAAAGAGCGCTGGACGTCCGCAGCGTTGAAGCCGTACTTCAACGACTTCGTCGTTCATGCAGGTCACGCCTTCGGCTTCGACGGCAGCATCCTCGCGTCCATCGACCTCGAGGACGGCAAGCGCACGTGGAAGGGCGGACGATACGGCCACGGTCAGCTCGTCCTGTTGCCCGACCAGGACCTGTTGCTGGTGCTGTCGGAGGAGGGTGAGCTCGCCCTGGTAAGAGCGGCCCCCGACCAATTCACGGAGCTCGCCCGGTTTCCGGCGATTGAGGGCAAGACCTGGAATCACCCGGTGCTGGTCGGCGACGTCCTGCTCGTTCGCAACGGCCAGGAAATGGCCGCGTTCCGGCTGGCCCTCACGGGCCGCTGACGGGTTGCCTTCGCTGGTCGAGCCATCGTTGAACTTCGACACCGCTTTTCACTTCTACGGGCCACGGAGTCACGGAGTCACGGAGCAAAAACATGAAATTCCTCCGTGTCTTCGTGTCTCCGTGGCTTCTACGTGGCAGTGCAATTCGCGCTAGCTGGACCGCGACTCGACTACGTGTTTCAGGTTCTGCAGCACCTGCCCCCACGCGTCCTTATTGGAGCTGAAGCACGCGCTCCCTTCGTCATAGCCGGTCTGTCGAAAGTCCACGGCAGTAGCACCATCGCCGCGCTCGGCCACCTCGAAAATAAAATGTGTGCCGGTCCATGCAGAGGCCGGGCTGCTCGCGGGATGCGTGCTGATACATTCCCATTCGACTCGCTCGTTCGGAATCAGCTCGACGACCCTGAGCTTCACGATGCCGTGCTCGGGGCCAGGATTGTGCTCCAGGACAAGGCCGCGCTCCGTCTGCCTTGGCGTTTGCTTGTCCCACCATGTCGAGATTCCATCAGCCGTGGCAATGGCTTGGTACACTCTTGCGACCGGCGCGTCGATCAGCAACTGGTGTTGAATGGTCTTCATGTTGAGCCGGCAATCGATGGGACGCCGGTCGTCGACATCAAGCCGACGTTAAGGTGAACCGCCTTCGGGTCAATCAAGCGATACGTTCTGGCTCCAGTAGACCCACGCGCGGCCTTCGGGAGGCCCTAGTAACGCCGGCGGCTGCGGCGGCTGATTCGTCTGCGCGGGTTCGGGCGGCACGGGCAGATCGTTGAGATGGGTAACCTTCCCGCGAAGCGCGACGGCCTGCTGCTGGATCTTCGCATTCATGCGCAGTTGGTACGCCTGGTCCACGAGGTTGTATATCGACCGCCCGGTCAGAACGAAACCGTGACCCGTCAGCAGCACGCCTGACTTCTTCCCCAGCGCCTCAGCGACGCCGCGGCCAAGCGCGGGATTGCCAAGGAGAGGCTGCTTCGGATCGAGGCTGCCTATATTGAATACTGGCAAACCATCACCGATGAACGCTCCGCCATTCACGACGGGGCGCAGCTTTTCGGGACCCTCGGTGAACGCGACAACCTCCGGCGTCCGCGCGTACAGGACGGCCATCACGTCCGGCCTTGCCTTGTACACCTCGTCATCGATTGAGAGTCCCTGGATGTTGCTATCGGGTTTCGACATATCGCGCTGAACAACATCTCCGGCCTTCACCGCGCCCGCTGATACGCCAGGTGCCACGAAGTAGCTATTGGGATTCTGCGAATTCCGCACGCTGACATGGCCGAAGGTATCCAGGATCCCCAGCTCCTCGGACGCCAGAATGCGATTGGCGAGGACGAGATCGCGGGTGGTGGCCTCGTCAGGATTGGCGGGCTTTGCTGCCGCCGGCGTCGGCGATGTGGGCACGCGTCCGCCGGTGGTTTTGAGTTCTGCCTGTTTGTAGTACTCCCACGTGCGATCGCTGGCGCCGTCCGTGCTGTGGGCCTTCGCGTGCGGCTTCCAGGTGCCGCCCATCGAAATCACCGCCTGCTGCAGCTGCGCGCCGTTGCGCAGATCGTTCGCGCGGCTCACGACATCGGGGATGGAGCCGGCTGTCAATGCGATGCCGTGCCCCCACAGAAGGACGGCTTCGCTGCTGCCCAGTTTCGCAGCCATTGCGTGGCCGAGCGCCGGCGTGCTGACGATTCCCGAACGCCCCTTGTTGAAGGGGCGAATGTCCCATACCGGCACCATGCTCTCGCCACTCCAGAGCGGCACCGAGCTCATGCCGAAGGCAACGAATTCCGGTGTGTGTGCGTGCACGATCGCCATCACGTCCGGCCTGGCCTTGAAAATTTCCCCATGGAGGTAGATTTCTCGAGCCTGGTCATTGCGAGGCCCGTTCACGGGATTGCTATCGAGGTCGTTCTCAATGAAATCGGTTGTCGTGACAGCGCCGGGAGAGAGGAAGCGCGCGATGTAGTAGTGGTTGGGATTGATCCGGCTACGGGCGGTTAGATGACCCTGGATATCCAGGATCGCGAGCTCTCTCGCCAGCATGCGGTTGCCAAGGGCCAGCTCCTCGAGCAGGGCCCGTTCCGGCTGCGTGTCCCGAGCGGAGTCGAGGGGCGCCGCGTCCTGCGGCGTCTGCGTGGTTTGCTGCGTTTCGGCGGCAGGAGGTTGTGAAGTACAGCCCCACAGGAACAGGGTTCCAAGTGCCATCAGCGCGAAGCCGCACCTGAGCGTTCCTCGAGTCATCGTTGTCATCCTCCTGTTTTTCACTACGACGGGCCACGGAGTCACGGAGCAAAACATGAAATTCCTCCGTGTCTTTGTGTCTCCGTGGCTACGTGGCAGTGACATTTGCTCTAAAGGTCACCTTCGGGCACAACGCCGGCGCGGAAATGGGCGACTTGTGCAGACGTGAACGGCCGCGCAAACAACGAACGGTCCTGCGCGTACGCTCTGAACAGATGAAGGATGTAGTGCATGCGCTGTCGCAGATCGCACCAGTCCTTCGCGCCACAGTCGTCGCTGCCAGGCCCGCACGGGTCGTACTCCTTCATGAAGCTGTTCAGCGCGGGATGTAACGTTCCGTTGAACACGGCCGGTATCGGAGCAGCGAGATTGCGTCCCAGCGCCAGCACAGTGTTGGGGAGCGCCAGGACCATCATCGACTCGGTCACCACGCCTCGCGTTATTTCCGCGGCCTCCCTGCGCACCGTCATCGCCAGCCAGCCGACGGCTGCCGCCGTCGGCTGCCGCACGAGTTTCGGCCACCGATGGGAACGTGGAAACAAGACCTCGAGCACCCGCGCGCCGAGGTCCGCCGCCGTGGTCAACGGCGCATCGACGGCCGCGATAATCTGCGGCTGCAGACGGGTTTGCTCATGCAGGCCGATTTTCAAGTTCGCCAGCAGGATCCACGAGGCACGCGCGGCGGGGTCTGCCTCGTGCCGCTGCTGCTGGTAGTGCGCAAATGCTTCGCCCAGGTAGTCTTGCCCTTCTGGCGAGGGGCCGGGACGGAGCTCTGCAGCGAATGCGAGAAACTCGTGTGAGTCCGCGCGAGCGTCGACTGGGACGCTCGCGAGGAACCGCGCAAACTCCCGGCCGATCTCCTCAAATACTTTCAGATTGCCTTCAGCCACTGCGTCGCTTGCGCGCTCAAACGCATCGAATGGCGTATGAACCAGCGCCACGACGCGCCCGAGCCTCGTCTCAGGCTCGAATAGTCCCTTGCGCAGCAGCATCCGTTTGAAAGACTGAAGCGGCGCGAGCAACCGTGCTTTCTGGCCGAGACGCCGCTCAAATCGATCCAAAAGATCCTCGCCGCGTATCGTGCTGCCCGCCTGACGCGACGCCCACGTCGCAAAGGTGCACCAGTCTGCATCGCCCCCTGTACGCGCACGCACGGCCGCGGAGAGGTCCGCGTAACACTCCGTAATTTCCAGGTTCCGGATCACGCGGTTGCGTATCTCCGCGATCGCGGCAACCCCGGCAACATTTGGAATTGAGGTGCCAGCAACCTGGGTCAAGCGACCTCCTCGGATATACGCCGCTCCGAATCCCACAGAGGCTCGGGACACGTCATTTGAGCTTCGCGAGGAGCCTCTTGAAACGCGGGTCGTCGCGCAGGATGTCGTAGTCGGGATCGTGCTCCACCCAGTCACGCTTTCCCCAACCTCGCGCGAACACGCGCTCGAGTAACTCCAGCGCTTCTTCCTTCAAGCCTAGCCTGGCGCGCAGGCAGGCGCCGTTGAGCAGGGTACCCATATCATCGGGATAGAGCTCCAGCGCTCGTTGGGACCACTCGAGAGCACGTGCCGTCTGCCCGTCCTCAAGGAGGTGAACCGCGCCCATAGAGAGTGCCCGCCCATCGACAGGGTTGAGGACGAGGACGTGTTCGGCCCGACGGACTCCCTCGCGTGAGGCGTCACGTCCTTCGTCATGCCGTCCGAGCATGCGCAACGACTGCCCGAGGAGCATAGGGCTTTGAAAGTCCTCCTGGCGAACGTCCGCCGCCTTCCGAAAGAGCTCGGCCGAGCGTTCGATCTCACCGCACGCGAAGCTGGTTCGAGCGAAATAGTAGTACGCATCGAACAGATTGGGGTTGAGGCGAATGGCGTCTTCGAATTCGCGCGCGGCCTCCGCGTAGCGCCGGGACAGCGACAGCGCACAGCCGCGCGCCACATGAGCCTCGGCCAGGCCTGGTGCCAATTCCAGCGCCCGTTGGCTGGCGCGTTCTGCCGTGACCAGGTCGTCTTCTGTTGCGCCGTACCACTCGTAAAGGGTGGCATGCACCATCGCCAGCCCGGCCCACGCCGGACCGTAACCGGCATCCAGCTCGATCGCGCGCTCGAACATTTCGCCACTTGTCTCCAAGTGGGGCCGCGTCAACCGGGGAAGGTGCTGCCGTCCGCGCAGGTAGTACTCGTATGCCCCCACGCCTGTCTGAGGCCGCAGCAACGCCTGCTTCTCACGCCCATTCAGGACGTTGCCTCGCAGCGAAGTTGCGACGCTTTCCGCGATCTCGTCCTGGATAGCAAACACGTCGTCGAGCATGCGATCGAAACGCTGAGACCACCGGTGGTAGCCGGTTGCGACTTCTATGAGCTGGACCGTCACGCGCAGACGATCGCCCGCCTTGCGAACGCTTCCTTCGAGCAATGTCCCGACGCCGAGATGCCGGCCGACCTCGCGTACGTCTGCGCCGGACGCACGAAATTGAAAGGACGCGGTACGAGCCGCGACCCGCAGGCCATCAACATGGGTGAGGGCGTTAATCAGCTCCTCTGCGAGACCTTCGCACAGGTAGTCCTGATCGCGATCGGGACTCATATCCGCGAACGGAAGAACTGCGATGGCGGAGATGTCATGCGCCGGCACCGGTGAATCGGCAGCGCCTGCCGCCGCCGTGGCCGCCGTGAGTTGAGCAACGAATTGGTATCCGCGGCGATGTCGCGTTTCGATGAAGCGCGGCTGCTTGGAGTCATCCGCCAGCGCCCGCCGCAGCTCCTGGATGCACGACGTAAGCGCGTCGTCGCTGACGACGGTATCGTTCCACACCGACGTGAACAGTTCCTCCTTCGTGACCGGCTTTCCGGCGTGCGTCACCAGCACTTTCAGCACGGAGGAAGCCTTCGGCGTGAGCCGGACCTCGCGTTCGCCGGACCATAGCCGCCCGGTCTCGAAATCGAACCGATAGTCACCGAAGTTAACGCCTTGCTCCATCGGGCTTTCTCCAGCTCTTCCAGGCGCCACCACAATCCCGGAGAAATCCCGGCGGAGTCCCGGGACTTCTGACCTACGTTCCCCGTAACCTTGTGACACAACGACGGCGCCAGAGGCAATCGGGATAGCCGGCTAGGGGTGGATTGACCAAAGGAGCGCAACAATGACTGAAACGATGAACAGGATACAACCGCACAACGAACGGCCCGCGACGGTTTGGAGCGCGGGCGGGAAGGACTATGACCAGATCAGCCGGGGAATCGCCGATTCCATTGAGCACTGCGTACTACGGCTGAACCCTCAGCCCGGCGAACGGATCCTCGATCTCTCGACCGGCACAGGCTGGACCTCTCGTGTCGTCGCGCGGCGCGGCGCCACGGTGGTCGGCGTTGATATCGCAAGCGAGCTCCTCGACGCGGCAAGAGCCAGGGCCGAAGCGGAAAAGCTGCCGATCGACTACCAGCTCGGGGATGCCGAAAATCTTCCCTTCGAGAGCGGAGAGTTCGACGCGGTCGTTTCCACGTGTGGAGTCATGTTCGCCAGCCGTCCCGATGCCGCGGCCGGGGAGCTCGCTCGGGTCTGCCGCAAAGGCGGCCGGATCGCTCTGACGACCTGGCTATCGGACAGCAATCTCTTCAAGATGTTCGAGGTCATGAGGCGATACATGCCTCCGCCGCCGAGCCCGGCTCCACGGTCACCGTTCGAATGGGGCCGTACCGAGCGCATCCGAGAGCTGCTTGGGAGCGCGTTCCAGCTCCGATTCGAAAAGGGGGTGTCTTACTACCGCGAGCCGAGCGGCGAGGCGGCCTGGGACACTTTCTCGAAAGGTTACGGTCCCACGCGATCGCTTGCAGCCAGCCTCGACGCGGACCGACGCATTGCGCTCCGCGACGATTTCATCGCCTTCCACGCGGGCTTCCCTACGGAGCTCGGTATTTGCGTGCCGCGTGAATACTGGTTGACGGTCGGCGTGCGAGTGTGAGGAGACCAGCGATGCCGGTTCGCGCTGCTCGTTCAGAGTTCACTGGGAACAGCCTGGGGTGAACGTCGTGTCCTGGCGAAACGCTGTCTTCACACCAGGCGAATGGACGTCTGGACCATCTCGGCCAGCGCTGCAGCGGTGCCCAGGCGACAGTGTGGTGTCTCAGCGTCAGTCCTTTGCTCTGGACATCGGCGCCCGCGAAGTGCGCCAGGGAGCGACGCGCATCACGCTACCCACGCAGCCCTTTGAAATCCTGTGCCTTCTGCTCGATCGGCCTGGCGAGGTCGTTCGACGCGAAGAGCTGTCTCGGCGGTTGTGGCCCGAGGGCACCTTTGTCGACTTCGAGCACAGTCTCAATACCGCTATCAAGCGCCTCCGGGCGGCGCTTGGCGACGATGCGCAGAGGCCGCGGTTCATTGAAACCGTCCCCCGCCGGGGATACCGGTGGATAAGCAGGTCCACGTTGCGCAACATGCGCCTCGTTGTTCTGCCGTTTACCGGCCACGAGCCGGACGATGCTTTCGTCGATGGCTTAACCGAGGAGTTGTTTGCGCAACTGGGCCACCATGGAGCGGGCCGACTCGAGCTCATGGCGCGAAGATCGACACTGTCGCGTCTTGGCGTGGCGCAGCCTGAAGGTGAGGTGGGAACAGCTCGAGGCGTCGATTACTTCCTGGAGGGAAGTGTGCGTCGGTATGGTGATCGTGTACGAGTCGCAGTGTCGCTCGTCGACGCGCGCCGAGAAGTCCAGACCTGGGGCGACACTTACGAGCGCGAAATTGCGGAGTCCGTTCCGACGCAGATCGAGATTGCCTCGTCTATCTCATTGGCAGTCATCGGGCAAATCAGTGCTGCTTCCTGACGGCACTCGCTGACCAATCTATTTGTTCCCTGCCCCGGTACCGGGCCGGAAGTTGCCGGCCGCGCCGTACTGATTGTCCTCGTTGCAGATGAACTCCATCAGGTCGCCCGTGCCTGTCTGCCGGTCAGGGCGAAGCAGCCTGGCCGTGAACTTCAGCTGCACGGGGTGCGACAACGCTCCTGCGTCTTCGAGCGTAACCTCGTTGACGATCGTGCCGTAGTTCGGTCGCGTGTACCGCTCGATGGTGTGCAGTTGCTCGGTGTGCGGGGTCCCACGACGGTCGAACCAGAACTTGTCGTTGAAGCCGACCGTATCGACGACGAGCGTGTCACCCTCCCACCATCCAATCGAGTGTCCTTCCCACGTGGGCAGTAAGTCATCCGGGTGCTTGCGGCCGTCCATGTACACCACGCGGTGCGCGCCCGCATCCATGAGCTCGTGCAGGATGTAAATGTGCGTCAGCCCCTTCGCCGTGTACGACATCGCGAACTTCCACGGGTACGGATTGGTTCGCAGCACGCCCATCGGCAGGCAGATCGTATAGGGATCGTCCTGCGACTTTCGCTTCTCCCTGAGCTCCTTCGCCCAGGGGAGCAGCGGCAACTCGCCCGGCTTTAGCCCGCCGTCGCGCTCGATGTCGGCGATCGTACCGCCTCCGACCCACGGTCCGGTCAGGTCGACCTTTCCGTCCGACAACCGTGGAAGCGGCTGGCTGTCGGCGTCTGCGGCGGGCACAACCGGAGAACCGGGGTTGATGAAGGCGACGCCGCCCTCCACAGTCAAGCCGCTATTGCCGGCGCCCTGCGCCTGCAGATGCCCTACGACGGGCAGCGAGAGCGCCCCGAGCGCAATCGAAATGGCCAAGAGTTGTTTCACGTCAAACCCCTCTCTGAAGTTGCGGCGGGATTATACAGGAGAGGTTTTTTCTTCAAACGAGACCCGGTGTCGGGTTTTCACGCGATCCGATGTCGAGAATCGGCCCCGGGCTCCGACTTACTCACAAACGCGGGACAACCAATTCCCTATCGAATGGAGCCAATGATGCCGACAATTACGCCGTTTCTGTGGTTCGACACGCAAGCCGAAGAGGCAATGAACTTCTATACCTCGGTCTTCAAGCGCTCGAAGGTCACATCGATCAATCGGGCGCAGGGGAAGGTGATGTCCGTGCAGTTCGAGCTCGAAGGCCAGAAGTTCATGGCGCTGAACGCCGGTCCGCAGTTCCCCTTCACCGAGGCCATCTCCTTCTTCGTGGGATGCGAAACCCAAGAGGAAATCGATGAGCTGTGGGCGAAGCTTACCGCGGATGGGGGGGCGACCAGTCGATGCGGTTGGCTGAGGGACAGGTTCGGGCTGTCATGGCAGATCATCCCGAACGCACTGGGCCGGATGCTGAACGACACGAACGCCGCGAAATCGAAGCAGGTCATGAACGCGTTGCTCCAGATGGACAAACTCGATTTGAAGCGGTTGCAGGAGGCGTACAACGGGAAGTGATTTACTGCCGCTTCGACTTCCTGGCGGCGATGCCTTTTGGGGGCTTCGATTTGGCGCGCGTCGTGTCAGCCTTCCGTCTTCGCGTGACGCTTCGGCGGCCCGCCGTCGCCTTGGTGGAGGCGGTTGAGGGCAGGACATCAGACAGTTCATACGCTTCCTGGAGCCAGTCGGTGACGGGCGCCTCCACCTCGTCCCGGTGTCTGATGTGAATGAAGTGAACGATCTTGGACTTCGATGCGCGATCGACGCGTCGCACCTGAGGAGCCTTCAGCGCGCGGCCAAGGAACACGCACACTTCGAGGAAGCTCCTCTTCGGACGCACGAAGAAGTAGCAAGACCTGCGCGAGAACATGATCGATTTGTGCGAGGCGTAAATCCGCTGATCTCCAAAGGAGACAGCGGTCTCGCGCAGCCGCTCCCAGGCGTTCAGCAGATCCTCGGAGAGATCCTGTGTGAGGGCCGTCTCGGTGGTGGTCCAGCAGTCGTGCTCCTCCCCTTCCTCGACCCACTGCTTGCAGTGGTAGCACTCTCGACCGGCCATGCCTCAATTGTAGTGATGGGCCCGCGCCGACAGCCCCGACGTCTAGCGGAAGCTCTTGTCGTCCGCCGAGGGCCCGTAGAGCGCGGGGACTTTTGCGCCCATTAGACGCAGGTAGACGGTCATTTGTCCCCGATGATGGGCCCAGTGGTTGATGGTGTCCTGGATCATCTCGTAGCGCGGCGCCTCCTGGACCACGTGTCCGCGAGCCTTCAACTGCCACGTCGTCTTCAGGTGCTCGTCGGTGGTCTTCGCGAGCGCCGCACGCGCATCCGCCGCGGATTTGTCGAGCGCCTGGATCAGCGCTGCGCTCGTCTTCTTCGGCTCCTGTTTCATCGTCGAGCCGTCTGCCGGCGCAACATCGAGCTCGTTCTGAGTCACCTCCATCACAATCCACGACGGGATCGTCGCCACCATGTCGGCCAGATAGCCGAAGATCATCGACTTTTCGTGTGGCTTCCAGTCGTACTTCCCTTCGGGGACCTGTTCCAATGCGCGCCGCGAACGATCGATTTCGCGATCCATTTCGGCCAGCAGAAACTCGTTCAGCTTCATAACGTCTCCTGTGTAGCACCAGCGAAGCGTGGTGTTGCAGATTTCAACACTCCTCCTTCCCCGGCGACGCAAAGAACGTGCTGATTCCAACGCATCGAGCGAGCCTCGTCCGGCAGAGTGGTCGAAAGGATTAGCTTCCAGGCAGGCTCGCCTCACAGGCGACAGTAGATCGTGGCCATGGAGCTGTCTTCGGGATCGTAGTCCGGACGTGGAACGCTGAAGGTTCTGTCAGTTACGGCCAAGGCAGACGCATGGTCGAGCCTGAACGTCTTCCAGCCATGCGGCTGGCCGGACCGACTGTACCCCCCAACCTGATAAGCCCGGAGCAAGTCGTTGCCCTCACTGCTCGCTCCATGGAAGTGCGGCTCGACGTCTCGCAGGCCGCCGTCGTAGTGCAGGCGAATGATTCGCCTTTCACGGATCGCCTGACACACAAGTGCATTCACCGGATCTCTATTGTCTATCCGGCGCAGCCACGCGGGTGCCTCTACACATTCCGTTGCTACCGTTTGGCATGGACTCCTTCGAGCATCCCGTGCACATGCGCGACCGCAAGCTCGATGTCGTAATACTTGTACTGTCCTGCTCGACTCTCCGCCGACAACAGGGCGCACCGGTGGATCTTCTCGAAATCGCCATAGGGAAACTTGTAGTGACCCTTCGTGCCTTCGGGATGCGCGGAGTCGATGCCCAGGTGCCACCTGCCATACTCGCCAAAACCGTGGCGCTCGATGAATGCATTCTCTTCCTGCGCGGAAGGCTGGTGCTCGCTCCATGCGTCGCGATCGTCGATGACTACGAGTCCAGCTTCGACGAGTGCCTTCGCGTGATCAAAGGCGCGCGTATTCAGTTTTACACTCATGGCCACTTACCTTCCCTTTCTTTCAGCTACAGGAGGACGTCGAAGACACGACACGTCCTCCGCCCGCGTAACCATCGTTCAATCCCGTCGATGGCCCATGAAGCGCAGGAGAAACAGGAACAGGTTGACGAAATCCAGATAGAGCGCGAGGGCGCCGACGATCGCGTACGACCCCGTCTGACCCTCGGGCATTGCCAGCGCCATGCCCTTCAGCCGCTGCGCGTCGTATGCCGCGAGGCCCGAAAAGACGATGACGCCGATGAACGAGATGATGAACTGAAGTCCGTCGCTGTGCCAGAAGAGGCCCACGAGCGAGGCGAGCACGATGCCGACGACGCCCATGAACAGGAATTGCCCGGCCCCCTGGAGATTGCGCGGCGTCACCGTGCCCCAGATGGCAAGGGCGCCGAACATCCCGGCGGTCACCACGAACGTCGTCGCGACCGACTCGCCGGTGAACGCCAGCAGCACCGACGAGATCGTCAGACCCGTGAGTGCCGAGTACGCGATGAAGAGAACCGACGCCGTGGAGGGGGCGAGCCGGTGGACCCGCGCTGAGAGGGCAAACACGATCCCGAGCTGCGCGATGATCAGTCCCCAGAACAGGAGGCGGTTCGTGAGCACCGCAAGGACGAGTGCCGGAGTCGACGCGACGATCCATGCGGTCATCGCGGTGATCAACAGGCCGGCGCACATCCAGCCATAGACCGCGCGCAGGAATGTGCCGACGCGGTCTGCCATCGAATACGTCGGCACGAAGGGCGGGACAGGTCTGACGTCGCGATACGCCATGTCTGTATGAGACACCCGGCGCGGCGCGGTCACGACGCCAAACAGGTTTCTTTAGGGCGGGGTCTTTTCGATCGGTGAGGCGCCATCCTTCCAGTTGAAACCGCGTGCAACGCGTTGCAACGACGCCGCGGAGAACTCCGGCTTGCACATCCACAAAAGGCTTCTTGCGATGCACCTTCCTCAGATTTACGGGCGGGCCTGACGCGCGATCAACGCAAAACAACTTCAACCATTTGCTGAGCAATCAGACTGAAGTGATCACTTTGACACTCCGGTCGCGACGTCCATGCACAGCTCTTGCACTCTCGGTGGTTCAGGAATGGCAAAAATCGTAATGACATCAGTGCGTCGGTTCACAGTTCTTCTCATGTTCCTCGCGGCGACGCTGGTCCTGCCGGAAGCGGCCATGGCGAACACGCTGGTACTCACGGACTACAACCTGGGCAATTCGAATTTCATCACCAACGCGGCGGGAGGAGGCGGCCCGTTCGAGGCAAAGACGACGGGGGCGGCTCTGGGCGTTGCGGATTTCATCACGTTCTGCATCGAGTACAACGAGCACTTTTCTTACGGCGGTACATACAACTTCGAGTTGTCCGACAGCGCCAGGAATGGCGGCGTGGCTGGAGGGAATCCTGACCCGGTGTCCGATGCGACCAAGTGGCTCTACTACGAGGTTGTGTCAGGCGGCTACGCCTCGATGTACTCCGCCGCGACCGGGCTCGGCCTGTCAAACGACGTCGGCGCGAACTTTCAGAACGCGATCTGGTACCTCGAGGACGAACGAACAGCGTCTGACATCGGCGGTAACAGTAGCGCGGGCTACCTGCTGGCAAACTACGCGTTGGCGAATCAGAACTGGAACACGCTGTTTGCGCTTGGCAACCGCGTGTACGCGATGAATCTGACGGACGTCGCGGGCGGCCGCCATCAGGATCAGTTGGCGTACAGCTTCGAGCCGCGCACGCAGGACATTCCAGTGCCCGAGCCCGCGAGCCTCACGCTGCTCGGAACCGGGCTGTTCGTCGCATCCCGCAGGCTCCGCAAGAAAAACGTCGCGAACGGCGCCGCTATTGCAGGTCCAACTGTCTGACAGGCCGTACTTCAATGCTTCCCTCTCGCGCCGGTGGAATCTTCGAAGCCACCTGGATCGCGTCGTTCAGGTCTCTCGCTTCGATCAGGTAGAAACCCGCGAGTTGTTCCTTCGTCTCTGCAAAGGGACCATCGGTGATCGACACTTTCCCGTTCCGGACGCGGACAGTCGTTGCGGTCTCGACCGGTTGGAGCGCCTCCGCCGCAACCAGGAGTCCGCTCTTCCTGAACCCGTCGCCGCACGCCATGCATTCGCGGTCCGGGACGGCGCGGAGCTTCGCTTCCTCGAGATAGACAAGGCACAAGTACTTCATATGGCTCACACCTGCTAGTCGTTGTGGCGGGCCTTGAATCGACAGCCAAGATCGGGGAACTCTAACCCCTAACCCCTAACCCCTAACCCCTAACCCCTGACCCCTGACCCCTGACCCCTCTACAAGAGCTCAGCTAGCCGCCGCTCGAGTAGCCGTCGCTCTGGCTCCTGGCGCGCAAGGGCGAGGGCCCGCTCGTACGACGCGCGGGCGTCCACCGTTCTTCCAAGCCGCCGGCATAACTCCGCCCGCGCGGCGTGCGCCAGACGGTAGTCCAGGAGGTCGCCCCGCTGGAGGATGGCGTCGATAAGCGCCAGGCCCGCCGCCGGGCCGTCGCGCATCGCCACCGCGACGGCCCGGTTCAGCTCAATCACGGGAGACGCGTCTGCCCGCAACAACACGTCGTAAAGGCCCACGATCTCCGCCCAGTCCGTCGCGGCGGCGGTGGACGCATCGGCGTGCACTGCCGCAATCGCTGCCTGGATCGTGTACGGGCCGAATCCCCTCGACGCCAAGGCCCCCTCAACGAGCCGTGTCCCCTCCGCGATCTGATCCCGGTTCCACAGCGAGCGGTCCTGATCATCGAGCAGGATCACGTCGCCCGACGCCGACGTACGCGCCGCCCGCCGCGACTCGTGCAGCAGCATCAGCGCCAGCAGTCCACGTGCCTCAGGCTCGGGCAGCAAATCCACGAGCAGCCGCCCAAGGCGAATCGCCTCTGCAGACAGATCGTGCCGCGTGACCAACGTGCCCGACGACGCCGCGTAGCCTTCGTTGAATACGAGATAGATCACACGTAGCACGGCATCGAGCCGCTCGGGCAACGCGGCCCGGGTCGGCACCTCGTATGGAATGCGCGCGTCCCGGATCTTTGCCTTCGCGCGCACGATGCGTTGCGCCAGTGTGGGCGCCGGCGTCAGAAACGCCTGCGCGATCTCCTCCGTCGTCAAACCGCAGACCTCGCGCAGCGTGAGAGCCACCTGCGCATCGGGCGCCAACGCCGGGTGGCAGCACGTGAAGATGAGCCGCAACCGATCGTCTTCGACACTCTCTTCGTCGGCCCACACCGCGGTATCAACGACAGCGATCTCGGCCTGGTCGCCGGCTTCATCGAGTGCGTCGAAACGCGAGCGCCGGCGTAAGCTGTCGATCGCCTTGAAACGTCCGGTCGACACCAGCCACGCGCGCGGATTCGTGGGTACACCGTCGCGGGGCCATTGCTCGAGCGCGGCCCTGAACGCATCGTGCAGCGCTTCTTCAGCGACGTCGAAGTCGCCCAGCAGGCGGATCAGCGTAGCGAGGACGCGGCGGGAGTCGGAGAGATAGACGGCATTCACCGCCTCATGTACTGGATCGGTCACCGGCACTGCGACCGATCACACCATCTTCCCTCCGCTGCTGCAACAGCGACGATTTCACTCGGCTACTTCAAGATCGACTGCTCACAATCGTGCCTGCAAAATCTTCCCGCTCAGGCATCCCTCATAGAACTTGAACGCTTCCGCGCACTGGCCGTTGAAATTCAGATACGGATTCAGCTCAAAGCCGAACGCTACTAACTGCCGTCACGTCTAGCCTTGAACGATTTGTCCATCTCGGCGACGGCAGGAGGCACGTCGGCGAAGTCCTCGATCTCGAACATCTGGCGCAGCTCGATCTCCGGTACGCGGCCGCTGCTCGGGAGCTGGCCGAACGGAGCGCGCTTCGCCCACTCGATCGCCTCTTCCTTCGACTTGACCTGGATCATCCAATAGCCGGCGATGAGCTCCTTCGTTTCCGCGAAGGGGCCATCCGTCACCTGAGCCTTCCCGTTCTGAAACGTGACCTTCGCGCCCTTTGAGCTTGGCTGCAGTCCCGCCCCGTCGAGCAGCACGCCCGCCTTCACCAGCTCCCCGTTGTACTTACCCATGATCTCGAGGTCCTCGCGCGTCGGGAGAACGCCCGCCTCTGTAGTCTTGTCCGCCTTCAACAACATCATGAATCGCATTGTCAGTTTCCTTTCCAGCTAGTCGTCGAATGGGGGGCGTCCAGATCGACAGGTCACAGCTTTTTCTTATGGATGTCGATCCTGGCGATCGTAGTTCGACCAGTTAGCGGAGGAGATACGCCAATGAGACTCAATGTGCTGCTGTGGATCGTTCAGGGGTTGCTCGCGGCTCTTTTCCTGTTTGCCGGTGGGATGAAGCTCATCCTGCCGCCCGAGGCGATGGCAGGGCCGATTTCGTTGCCGCTGGCATTTTTGCGTTTTATTGGAGTGACCGAAGTGCTCGGCGCGATTGGGCTGATCCTGCCAGGGCTCTTCCGGATTCATGTCGGCCTGACACCGCTGGCCGCCGCGGGGCTGGTCATCATCATGACCGGCGCGACCGTAATCACGGCAACAAGCGGGCTCCTCGCGGCGGCCCTTGTGCCACTGAGCGTGGGGCTGTTCTCAGGGTGCGTCGCCGTTGGTCGCTGGTCGAATCTCGGGTCGTTGCGGCCGCTGAATGGACCACTCTCTGCGCGAGTGGAAGCGTAAGGGAAAGCGACATGTTTGATGCCGCGTTGATTGCCGCCGTGCGTAGGGCGGACCGAGTGCCACGTGGTCTCGGACCGCCCTGCGTCAGCTACGTCGTCTGGGCCAGGGCCACCATGTCGGACTTGGCCTCGGCACGGGCGCGGTTGGCCTCCGCCAGCGCATTCAGATCTGGCTTCGACTCGCGAATGGCCTCCGCGAGAGTCTTGCCCTCGTTGAGGACGCGATGCTTGAGGAGCACGAATGGAACGTTCGTGTTGCGCGCCGCGTGCGCCACCGCTGCGAATTGCTCTGCGTCGCGAAAATCGCTTGCGGCCAGCGTCATGTCCGAACCCTTATTGAGAAGCGGTTTGAGGTGCGCCTGCAGCTCGGGTGCCGACACCGGGATGGCAGCCTTCGCCGCTCTCGGGACCGCGCGGCGTGGTGCTGCCACCCGCCGGTTTTCACGAGCCGCGACTGAGCGCTGTTCTTCCCGGGCCGTAGGGACCTGGATTTCGGACGACGCGCGATCCGTTGCGCGCTGCCCGATCTTGAGTCCCACAACCGTGCCGCCAAGGATGCCCATCGCCAGGCCGCAAAGAACGCCGATGGCGAGTACCGATGCTCTACCAAACGTCATTTGTGTGCCTCCATGAATCTGTTCAGGCACACGACTTGTGCAAACGTCATGACGTCCGACCTG
>Ga0208185_1000356_pt1 | contig 23054 bp, 17 predicted proteins | sample EasRivMeERMLT700_FD_187532 | JGI IMG/M metagenome (GOLD analysis project Ga0208185, IMG submission 187532) | Soil microbial communities from meander-bound floodplain in the East River, Colorado, USA - East River MetaG ERMLT700 (SPAdes) (version 2) | ecosystem: Environmental > Terrestrial > Soil... | reverse complement strand
GAACAAGGAGAACCTCGCCGCGCTGGACAAGGGATTGGTGAACCTGGAGCGCCACGTCGAGAACGTGTCGAAGGTGTACGGGATTCCGTGCGTGGTGTCGATCAACCGCTTCACCGCGGATACCAAAGCTGAACTGGAATTACTGGATTCCAGAATGAAAAAGCTCGGGGTTCCAGTGGTCCTCGCGACGCACTGGGGCGACGGCGGCAAGGGCGCGGCGGAGCTGGCCAGGATCGTGGTCGGGTTGTGCGAGCAGCCCTCGAAGCCGACCTTCGTCTACGAGGACGCCGACCCCCTGTGGGAGAAGATCCGCAAGATCGCGCAGAAGGTGTACCGCGCCGGCGACGTTTCCGCCGACGCCAAGGTGCGCAACCAGATCAAGAAGCTGCAGGACGACGGCTACGGTCACTACCCGGTCTGCGTGGCGAAGACGCAGTACTCGTTTTCTGCCGACGCGAGCCTGCGTGCCGCGCCGAGCGGCCACGTGGTGAACGTCCGCGAGGTGCGGCTCGCCGCCGGGGCCGAGTTCGTGGTGATGATCTGCGGCGACATCATGACCATGCCCGGGCTGCCCAAGGTTCCCTCGGCGAACAAGATCGATCTGGTGGACGGCAAGGTCGTAGGGCTGTTCTAGAATAAGACGATGCTGGAGGAGTTCGCGACGCAGGCGTTCTGGATCGGCCTGCTCAAGATCATCGGCGTCAACCTCATCCTGTCGGGCGACAACGCGGTGGTGATCGCGCTCGCCGCGCGCTCGCTGCCGCCGAAGCAGCAGACGGCCGCGGTGCTGTGGGGCTCGGGCGCGGCGGTGGTGATGCGGATCATCCTCACCATTTTCGCAGTGGCGCTGCTCACGCTGCCGTGGCTGAAGCTCGTGGGCAGCCTGCTTCTCTTCTGGATCGGCGTCAAGCTGCTGATTCCCGAGGAGGGCTCGGAGGACATCAACGCGAGCGACAACCTGATCGCGGCGATCAAAACGATATTGATCGCGGACCTCGTCATGAGCATCGACAACGTGATCGCGGTCGCGGCCGCGGCGCAGGGCAGCCTGACGCTGCTCATTCTGGGTTTGGCGATTTCGATCCCGCTGGTGATCTTCGGCTCGACCCTGCTGCTTCACCTGATGGAGCGCTGGCCGGTGATCATCACCATCGGCGGCGGCCTGCTCGGCTTCGTCGCCGGCGAGATGCTGGTGACCGACCCGGCGCTGAAGGGCTGGCTGACGGGCCTCGGCGTCGAGTTCGACGGCGAGAAGCCCAAGGTGGGCGGCATCAGCCTGGAGATCATCTGCGGCGTGATCGGCGCGGTCATCGTAATTGCGGCCGGAACGTTGCTCGGCAAGCGCAAGGCAATGAAGGCCGCGGTTCACGAAGCCGCAGTGGAAGTAGGACGGCCAGATACCGCCGTGAAGGCCGAACGACCGAAGTCTTGATCGTGGTCAAGGCTGCGCGGCAACGGGGAGCATGAGAATCCGGCGACCAGCGCCACGGGAAGAATGGTGCGTCGCAGCGTAGGGAGCAACTCTAGGAGGAGTCATGAAGCACGCGTTCCGCAACACCGTCGTACTCACAGCGGTTGGAACGGTGGCGTTGGCCGCGCCGTTCGCGGTGCACGCCCAGGCCTGGGAGCCGACCAAGAACGTCGAGTTCATCATCCCGGCGGGCACCGGGGGCGGCGCCGACCAGATGGCGCGCGCGGTCCAGGGCATCGTCGCCAAGCACAACCTGATGAAGCAGTCGATCCTGCCGATCAACAAGGCGGGCGGCGCCGGCGCCGAGGGCTTTCTCGACGTGAAGAATGCCTCCGGCGATCCGCACAAGATCATCATCACGCTGTCGAATCTCTTCACCACGCCGCTCGCCACCGGCGTGCCGTTCAACTGGCGCGATCTGACGCCGGTGCAGATGCTGGCGCTCGACAACTTCGTGCTCTGGGTGAACGCGAAGACGCCGTACAAGACCGCCAAGGAGTTCATCGAGGCGACGAAGAAGGCCGGCCCGGGCAAGATGAAGATGGGCGGCACCGGCGCCAAGCAGGAAGACCAGATCATCACCGTGGCGATCGAGCAGAAGACCGGGGCCAAGTTCACCTACATCCCGTTCAAGGGCGGCGGCGCGGTGGCGACGCAGCTCGTCGGCGGCCACGTCGACTCGACGGTGAACAACCCGATCGAGGCGGTGGCGCAGTGGCGCGGCGGCAACCTGCGGCCGCTGTGCGTGTTCGAGCTGAAGCGCATGCCGTACAAGGAGAAGGTCACCGACAAGATGGCGTGGAGCGACATCCCGACCTGCAAGGAGGCCGGGCTCGACATCGACTACCTGATGCTGCGCGGGATTTTCATGGCGCCGGGCGTCAAGCCCGAGCACGTGCGCTACTACACGGACCTGTTCAAGAGGGTGATGGCGACCCCCGAGTGGAAGAAGCTGATGGAGGAGGGCGCGTTCAACACCACCGCGCTCGCCGGCCAGCAGTACACCGACTGGGTCGCGCGCGAGGAGGCGCGGCACGTTCAGCTCATGAGAGCCGCCGGCTTTATCGCGGGGCAGTAGCATAACCGCAGATAAACCTGCGTTTCGGCGGAAGAGCGCGGAGCTTGCAGTAGCCGCGCTCTTCTTCATTTTCGGCGCCATCGTGATCACCGACAGCGTGCGCCTGGGCTTCGGCTGGCAGGAGGTGCACGGGCCGCGGCCGGGCTACTTCCCGTTCTACATCGGCCTGATCATCTGCATCGCGTCGCTCGTCAATGCCGTGCTGGCCCTGCGCGTGCCCGCCGCACAGAACAAGACCTTTGTCGAGGTAGGCCAGCTCAAGCTGGTGCTCACCGTGCTGATACCGACGGCGATCTACGCAGCGCTGGTGACCTGGATCGGGATCTACGTCTCGTCCGTGCTCTTTATTGGTTTCTTCATGCGCTGGCTGGGGAAATACCCGTGGTGGAAGGTGGTCGCCACGAGCGTGATCACGGTCATCGTGTTCTACGTGATCTTCGAGAAGTGGTTCAAAGTGCCGCTGCCCAAGGGCCCGCTGGAATCGCTCCTGGGGTTGAACTAGCTTGGACGAAATCCAGTCCCTGATGCACGGCTTCGGCGTCGCGATGTCGCTGAAGAACATCGCGCTGATGTTCACCGGGGTGATCCTCGGCGTGATCATCGGCGTGCTGCCGGGGCTGGGCGGCGCCAACGGCGTGGCGATCCTCTTGCCGCTCACCTTCGGCATGGCGCAGACCCCCGGTGGCGCCACCTCGGCGATCATCCTGCTCTCCTGCATCTACTGGGGGGCCCTCTTCGGCGGCGCGATCACCTCGATCCTGTTCAACATCCCGGGCGAGCCGTGGTCGGTGGCCACGACCTTCGACGGCTATCCGCTCGCCCAGCAGGGCCGCGCCGGCACCGCGCTCACCGCCGCCTTCACCTCCTCGTTCGTCGGCGCCTTCGTCGCCGTCGTGGTGATCACCTTCCTCTCGCCGGTGGTCGCCGGCTTCGCGCTCGAATTCGGCCCGCCGGAATTCTTCGCCGTCTACCTGCTGACGTTCTGCGCCTTCGTTGGCACCAGCAAGGAGCCGGCGTTCAAGACCATCGCGGCGATGATGCTGGGCTTCGCGCTCGCCGCAGTCGGCCTCGACACGGTAACCGGCACGCTGCGCCTGACCTTCGGCTCGACGCATCTGCTCACCGGCTTCGACTTCCTCGTCGCAGTCATCGGTCTGTTCGGCATCGGCGAGATCCTGCTCACCCTCGAGGAGGGGCTCGCCTTCAGGGGGGCGTCGGCGAAGATCAACCTGCGCGTGGTGCTCGACACCTGGAAGGAGCTGCCGCGCTACTGGATGACGTCGCTGCGCTCCTCCGCCGTCGGCTGCTTCATGGGCATCGTGCCGGGCGGCGCGACGCCGGCCTCGTTCATGAGCTACGGCGTGGCGCGGCGCTTCTCGAAGGACGGCGACAAGTTCGGCACCGGCAAGGTCGAGGGGGTGGTCGCCCCCGAGACCGCGGCGCATGCCGCGGGCACCGCGGCGCTGCTGCCGATGATCACGCTCGGGGTCCCGGGCTCGCCGACCGCGGCGGTGCTGCTCGGCGGGCTGATGATCTGGGGGCTGCAGCCCGGGCCGCTCTTGTTCATCGAGCAGAAGGATTTCGTCTGGGGCCTGATCGCCTCGATGTACCTGGGCAATATCGCCGGGCTGATCGTGGTCCTCACCTGCGTGCCCCTCTTCGCCGCGATCCTGCGCGTGCCGTTCTCGGTGATCGCGCCGATCATCATGGTGATCTGCGCGATCGGGTCGTTCACCGTGAAGAATGCGATCTTCGACGTCTGGATGATGGTGGTGTTCGGCGTCCTCGGCTATCTCTTCAAGAAGCTGCAGTACCCGCTCGCGCCGCTGGTGCTCGCGATCGTGCTCGGCGACAACGCCGAGTCCTCGTTCCGGCAGGCGATGCTGATGTCGCAGGGCGACCTCTCGATCCTGTTCTCGAAGAAGCTGGTCGGCTTCATGACCACGCTCGCGCTGCTGCTGCTCTTCTGGCCGCTGCTCTCCTGGATAGTGGGGAAGATGCGCGGCAACCTACGCCGGTAGGGACTGCAGGTAGCGCTGCGGCGAGCCCTTCGCCACCGCGCCGCGCTCCTCGAGGTGCACCACACAGCGCAGCGCCAGATCGTAGGACTGGTAGCAATGGTGCGCGATCAGCGCGAGGTGCGTGAGCTGCTCGTCGGCGAGTCGCTCCGGCCGCGAGAAATCGCGCACGTACACGAGGTCGGCCTCGAGCAGCTGGTTGAGCGCCTGCCGCGGGTTGCCGCCGGCGATGTACGGCGCGATCGGCCACAGCTTGACCGCGGCAGTGGTGTGCGGAACGAACCCCTGCGCGCGCAGCTCGACGTCCACCTCGCCGAGCGCCGGCTGGTTCTCGTAAAGGGTGACGAACGACACCTCGGTCTGGATCGCCACCGTGCGCGCGAGCTTCTCGCGCGCGCCGCGGAACACCGCGAGCTCGGCGCCCTGGATGTCGATCTTGAGGAAATCGAGGTGGCGGATCTCGGCCACGTCGTCGAGGCGCCGCGTCTGCACCGGCAGCCGGGCCTTGACCTCGCCGAAGCCCTGAAACCCGCTGAAGAGCGCCAGCACGCGCGCGTCGGGCTCGAACAGGCTGCTCATTCCGGGGGCGGCGCAGATTTCAGCGTGCCCGCGCCGCCGTCGCCGATGACATACGGAAAGTAGCTCTCGTTGGGCCCTTTCCGGCGCAGCAGCTCGCCGAGCGCCGCTTCCTGCGGCTCGAAGCCCGTCACGCGGCACAAGCCGCCGCGCAGCATCGGCAGGTAGGGCGGGTCGCCGTCGATCGGGTTGGCGCCGATGTCGACCACCTCGGTCAGCCGCTCGGGCGCGAGCAGCTCGCGCAGCATCAGCCGAGCTTCTGCTTCAGCCGGGAAAGCGTTTCCGGCGTGAGGTTGAGGTACGCGGCGAGCTCCTTCTTCGGGATGCGCCCGGCGAGCTCCGGGTGCTTTCTCTGGAAGCGGGACAGGCGCCCGGGGGCGTCGAGCAGGTGCAGCGTGATGGTGTGCGCCATGACCTCCGACATCAGCTTCATGAGGTCGTAATCGAAGCGCGATTTCAGATCCGTGTTCTTGTCCAGAAACTCTGCCCAGAGCGGCATCGGCAGCTCGGCGACGCGCACCTTGGTGACGGCGACGATCGAGTAGGGCACCGGCGTGCGCAGCCGCCACGCGGCGTAGGAAGTGTCCATCTCGCCCTCGGCGGCGAAGCGCAGGATCATCTCCCGGCCCTGAGGATTGGACACCACGCGCTTGAGCATTCCCTCGAGGATGAAGAACTGCTCCATCTCCTCGTCGCCCTGGCGCACCAGCGGGTCGCCCTTGCGGTAGTCGCCCACCGCGAGCAGCGGCTCGAGGTCACTCCATTGCGCCTGGCTCAGCCCTTGCAGGAGCTGGTTCTGGCGCAGCTGCAGGCGGATGCTGTTGCGCTGCGGGTGTGTTGCGAGCGAAGTCACGGCCGGATTCTAGAGGCTTGACTTCAGTCAAGGCTGGGCCGAGGGGGCGATTCTTACCATATCGGTTCCTCAGGAGGCATCTCATGGGCACCGCCGAACCTCTAGTCGCCACGGCCAGCCAAGCACAGTTGATCGACGGGTTTCAGCTGGTCATCGATGCCCTCAAGCTGAACGGCCTCGATACGATCTACGGGCTGCCCGGGATCCCGATCACCGACCTGACCCGTCGCGCACAGGCCGCCGGCATCCGGGTGCTTTCGTTCCGCCACGAGCAGAACGCCGGCTATGCGGCGTCGATCGCCGGCTTCCTGACGCAGAAGCCGGGCATCTGCCTGACGGTGTCCGCCCCCGGCTTCCTGAACGGCCTCAACGCGCTGGCCCACGCCACGGTCAACTGCTTCCCGATGATCCTGATCAGCGGCTCCAGCGAGCGGGAGATCGTGGATCTTCAGCAGGGCGACTACGAAGAGATGGACCAGCTCGCCATTGCCAAGCCGGTCGCCAAGGCCGCCTTCCGCGTGCTGCACGCCGAGGACATTGGCGTCGGCGTCGCGCGCGCCATCCGCGCCGCCGTGTCCGGCCGCCCGGGCGGCGTCTATCTCGACCTGCCCGCCAAGCTCTTCGCCCAGAGCCTCGACGCCGAGACTGGCAAGAAATCCCTCATCCAGGTGGTCGACCCTGCGCCGCGCCAGATCCCGGCGCCGGAGGCGGTGAAGCGCGCACTTGATTTACTTCGTTCTTCCAAAAAACCGTTGATCATCCTGGGCAAGGGCGCCGCGTATGCCCAGGTGGACTCTGAAATAAAAAATCTGATCGAGAAGACCGGCATCCCCTATCTGCCGATGTCGATGGCGAAGGGACTGCTGCCCGATTCGCACGAGCAGTGCGCTTCCGCGGCCCGCTCGTTCGTGCTGCCCGAGGCGGACGTGGTGATGCTGGTCGGCGCGCGCCTCAACTGGCTGCTGTCGCACGGCAAGGGCAAGACCTGGGGCGGCAAGGACCACAAGAGCTGGGGCGGCCAGAAATTCGTTCAAGTGGACATTTCGCCGCAGGAGGCCGACAGCAACGTGCGCATCGACGCCCCGGTGGTCGGCGACATCGGCTCCTGTGTTTCTGCTTTCTTGTCTGAAATCAAATCTGGTTGGGCGAAACCGCCCGCCGACTGGCTGAACGCGATCCGTGAAAAAAAGGCGGCCAACGTCGCCAAGATGGCCGAGACGCTGGCCAAGAACCCCTCGCCGATGAACTTCCACAGCGCGCTCAACGTGGTGCGCGACATCGTCAAGGCGAACCCTGACGCGATGCTCGTCAACGAGGGCGCCAACGCCCTCGACTTCACGCGCAGCATCGTCGACCTGTACAAGCCGAGGAAGCGCATCGACGTCGGCACCTGGGGCATCATGGGCGTCGGCATGGGCTACTGCGTCGCCGCCGCGGTGGTCACCAAGCAGCAGGTGATCGCGATCGAGGGCGACAGCGCCTTCGGCTTCTCCGGCATGGAGGTCGAGACCCTCTGCCGCTACAACCTGCCGGTGTGCATCGTGATCATGAACAATAACGGCGTCTACAAGGGCACCGACGTCAATCCGACCGGCGGACCCGACGTGGCGCCCACGGTGTTCGTCAAGGGCGCGCGCTACGACAAGCTGATGGAAGCTTTCGGCGGGGTGGGCGCGCACGCCACGACCCCGGCCGAGCTGCGCAAGGCGATGGAAGAAGCCGTCCGCTCGGGCAAGCCGACGCTCATCAATGCGGTGATCGATGAGACCGCGGGCACCGAGAGCGGCCGCATTACGAACCTCAATCCGGCTGCGAAGAAGAAATAGTTTTCGGAGATCAGAATGGAAGCGCTAAAGGGAATCCGCATCCTCGACATGACGCACGTGCAGGCGGGGCCGACGGCCTCGCAGCTGATGGCGTGGATGGGCGCGGACGTGATCAAGCTCGAGCCGCCCACCGGCGACGTGACGCGCGGCCAGCTGCGCGACGTGCCGAACGCCGACAGCCTGTACTTCACGATGCTCAACTGCAACAAGCGCTCGATCACGATCAACATGAAGTCGCCCGACGGCAACCAGGTGGTGGCCGAGCTCCTGAAGAAGTCCGACGTGGTGATGGAGAACTTCGGGCCCGGCGTGATCGACCGGCTCGGCTTCTCGTGGGAGAAGGTGCACAAGATCAACCCGCGCATCGTCATGGCGTCGATCAAGGGCTTCGGCTCGAGCGGTCCCTACGCCGACTTCAAGGCTTACGAGAACGTGGCGCAGGCGATGGGCGGCGCGATGAGCACCACCGGCGTACCGGAGGGGCCTCCTTTTGTGACCGGCGCGCAGATCGGCGACACGGGCACCGGCCTGCACCTCGTCATCGGCATCCTGAGCGCGCTGCACCATCGCAACCGCTCGGGCGAAGGGCAGTACGTCGAGGTGGCGATGATGGACGGGGTGATGAACCTCTGCCGCGTGAAGTTCAGGGACCACCAGCGCCTCACCCGCCAGTCCCTTTCCGAGTATTCAGTGAAAACTGCGCAAGGGATGGGCGACGTGCCGCGCGCCGGCAACGACTCGGGCGGCGGACAGCTCGGTAACGCGATCCACTGCAAGCCGCACGGGCCGAACGACTGGCTCTACGTCGTGGTGCAGGAGGTGGTCTGGGACGCGCTGGCGACGAAGATCGGCGGCGAAGCATTCGCCAGGGACCCGTGCTACGCCACGATCGCCGAACGGCGCAAGAATCAAAACGAGGTCTGGAAAAAACTGAACGAGTTCGCCGCCCGCTACACCAAGCGCGAGCTGATGGCGATCCTGAACGACCTCGACGTGCCCTGCGGGCCGATCATGTCGACCCACGACCTCGCCAACGACGAGCACGTGCGCGGCCGCGAGATGTGGGTCGAGCTCGACCATCCGCAGCGCGGCAAGTGGTTCAACGTCGGCATGCCGATCAAGCTCTCGGCCTCGCCGCCGAAGATCGAGCGCTCGCCACTGCTCGGGGAGCACACCGAGGAAGTATTGAAGTCCGTATTGGGCTACGACGATTCCACCATCGCAAAACTCAAGCAGGCCGGAGCGTTCTCGGCGCCGCCCAAGAAAGCGGCGGCGTAATGAAAGTCGCTATCGTCGGGCAGCAGGACTTCGGAAAGGGCGTGCTCGAGGCGTTCCTCGCGCGCAAGGACGAGGTCGCCGGCGTGTTCTGCGCGCCGGAGAAGCCGGGCGCGCGGCCCGACGCACTCAAGGTCGCAGCTCAGGAGAAGGGTGTAAAGGTCTTTCAGTTCCCTTCCCTCAAAAGCGAGGAGGCGAAAGAAGCGCTCAAGGGCCTCAACGTCGAGCTCGGCATCATGGCGTTCGTGCTGCAGTTCGCGCCGCAGGACTTCGTCAACATTCCGAAGCGCGGCACGATCCAGTACCACCCGTCGCTGCTGCCGAAGTACCGGGGCCCGTCGTCGATCAACTGGCCGATCATCCGCGGGGACACGAAGACCGGTCTCACCATCTTCCGCCCGACGGACGGCCTCGACGAGGGGCCGGTGGTGCTGCAGAAGGAAACGCCGATCAGCCCCGACGACACGCTGGGCACGGTGTACTTCGACCGCCTGTTCCCGATGGGCGTGAAAGCGATGCTGGAAGCGGCAGATCTGGTTGTTTCTTCCAAACACAAGGAAATCGTCCAGGACGAGTCGCAGGCGACCTACGAGGGCTGGTGCCGAAAGGGCGAGGCGCGCATCCAGTGGGCGAGCCACGTCGATTTCGTCTACAACCTGATCCGCGGCTGCAACCCGGCGCCGGGCGCGTGGACCACGCTCGGCGGCGCCGAGCTGCAGATCTACGACGCCCGCAAGCACCTCGTGCGCACGTTCGGTGCGGTCAAGGGCAAAATTGGCGAGGTCGTCGAGGTCACCGACAAGTCGTTCCAAATCACCGCGCAAGGCGGGCGCATCGAAGTGCTGCGCGCGAAGCTCGGTGAAGGCAAGAAAGTGGCTGCAGCAGAACTCGTTTCCGCCGGGGCGATCAAGGCGGGCACGATCCTCAGCTAAATCGTTGACTCCTCTCGCTTTGGGCTGCAACAATGCGCCTCGGGGATAAGCGGGGAGGGCGCTTTTGAGGTTCCGGTTGGCGAAAAAAAGCGGGCTGCCGTAGCAAGCATGGATCTCAGCCAGAACCTAGAGATCGCAACGTGCACCGACCCGGGGATGGTGCGCTCGCACAACGAAGACTCGATCGCCGCCGATTCCGGAAACGGCCTGGTGGTGCTCGCCGACGGCATGGGCGGCTACAACGCCGGCGAAGTGGCGAGCGGCATGGCGACCACGGTGATCATCACCGAGATGCGCCAGATCCTCGCCAGCACCAAGCCCTACGACGTCGACAGCCGCACCAGCGAGGAGATCGCCGCGCGCCTGGTGCGCGAGCAGGTGCTGAAGGCGAACAGCTCGATCTACCAGGCCGCGCAGAGCCAGCCGCAATACGCCGGCATGGGCACCACGCTCGTGGTCTGCCTTTACTACGACAACCGCATGCTGGTCGCGCACCTTGGCGACTCGCGGCTGTACATGCTGCGCGAGGGCAAGTTCAGCCAGGTCACGCGCGACCACTCGCTGCTGCAGGAGCAGATCGATTCCGGAATCATCACCCCCGAGCAGGCGAAGAGGGCGCAGCACAAGAATCTGGTGACGAAGGCGCTCGGCATCGACCCGACGGTCGAGCCCGAGATCCACGAGTACCCCACCAAAGCGGGCGACATCTACCTGCTCTGTTCGGATGGCCTGTGCGACATGGTCGAGGACGAGGACATCGGCATGACGCTGCAGACCCTCGGCGGCAACCTGAAGCTCGCCGCGCAGCAGCTGGTGCAGATGGCCAACGACAACGGGGGGCGGGATAACGTTTCGGTTATACTGGTCCGCGTCCTACGGGAGTACCCCGGCCGGCGCGGCGTCATGGGCAAGGTGTTCGGCTGGCTAAAATAAGCTCCCTCAGGGACCCGCTATGGCGAAACTGATACTCAGCATGGATGGCCTGGTGCTCAAGGAGATCCCCTTGACGAAGGAGCGCACCACCATCGGCCGCAAGCCGCACAACGACATCCAGATCGACAACCTCGCGGTGAGCGGCGAGCATGCTGTGATCGTCACCATCCTCAACGATTCGTTCCTCGAAGACCTCGGCAGCACCAACGGCACCGTAGTGAACGGCAACCCGGTCAAGAAGCACTTCCTGCAGAACAACGACGTCGTCGAGCTCGGCAAGTACAAGCTCAAGTTCATCGGCGAGTCGGCGGCGCCGGCGATCACGGGCGGGGGCGAGAAGGCCGATTTCGAGAGGACCATGGTGCTGCGCCCTTCGCAGATGAAGGCTGCGGCCGAGCAGGCCAAGGCCGCCGGTGGCGGCGCCCAGGCGGCGGTCGCGCAGCGAGCGGCGGCGGTGCAGGTGGTGGCCACCGCGACGGCCGCCGGCATCGCCGACAAGGAAGCGGCAAAGCCCGCGCCAAAGCCCGCGGCGCCTCCCCCTCCGGCAGCGGCGCCCGCGCCGGCGCCCGCGCAAGCGCCCGCAGCGGCGCCAGCGGCAGCGGCAGCGGCCGCGCCTGCGCCCGCGCCGAAGCCGGGCCAGCCGCTGGGCGCGATCCAGCTGCTCTCGGGCGCAAATGCAGGCAAGGAGCTCGAGCTCACCAAGCCGCTCACCACGCTCGGCAAGCCCGGCGTGCAGGTCGCGGTGCTCACGCGCCGCCCGCAGGGCTATTTCATCACCCACGTCGAGGGCGCCGCCCGCCCGACGGTCAACGGCAATGCGATCGGCGCGGCGCCGCATGCGCTCAAGGATCACGACGTCATTGAGCTCGCGGGCGTGAAGATGGAATTCTTCTTGAAGGTATAAAGGCAGGTCTAGGTCCTGAGGATCGCGCTCGGCCTCGCGATCACGCTTCTCCTGATCGGTCACGCCCTGCAGTGGTATCCCACTGCGGACGGGCGGCTGCGCTTCGTCACCCAGCTCGACCACATCCTGTACGACACGCGCCTGCGCATGACCATGCCGCGCGGGCGCGACGAGCGGATTGTCATCTTGGACATCGACGAGAAGAGCCTCGGCGAGGTCGGGCGCTGGCCCTGGAGCCGCAACGTCATGGCCGAGCTCACGGCGAAGCTCTTCGACCGCTACGGCGTGGCGCTGGTCGGCTTCGACGTGGTGTGGGCCGAGCGCGACCCGAGCTCGGGCATCGACGTGCTGGACGGGTTGGCGCGCAATGCCTTGCGAGACGCGCAGGGGTTTCAATCCCTTTATTCCAAACTGCGGCCGAGCCTGGATTTCGACGCGAGGTTCGCCGAGAGCCTGAAAGGCCGGCCGGTCGTGCTCGGCTACTACTTCAACATCGAGGACCGGGCGGTGAGGGTGAACGCGCTTCCCGAGCCGACCCTGCCGCGCGGCACGTTCGCCGGGCGCAACGTCGCGCTTTTCGGCTGGCGCGGATATACCGGCAACCTGCCGATCTATCTCCGGAACGCGGCAGGCGCCGGTCACTTCAACCCGCTGCCCGACTTCGACGGCGTCTCGCGCCGCGTGCCGATGCTGATCGAATTCGACGGCGCGTACTACGAAGCGCTGTCGCTCGCGCTGGTGCGCGCCTGGATGGCTCTGCGCACCGGCCAGGAGGTGCGCGTCGCGCCAGGCTATCCCGAGGAGCGGCCCAACGACCTGGAATGGCTCGACGTCGGCGGCGTCGCGATCCCGGTGGACGAGAATGCCGCGGCGCTGATCCCGTATCGCGGCGAGAAAGCGAGCTTCCCCTACTTCTCCCTCGCCGACGTGCTGCGCGAGCGGGTCGCGCCCGAGCGGCTGAAGGGCAGGATCGCGCTCGTCGGCACCACCGCCCCGGCGCTGCAGGACCTGCGCTCGACCCCGGTCGGCGGCGCATTTCCCGGCGTCGAGATCCACGCCAACCTGATCGCCGGCATTCTCGACCGCGAGATCAAGCGCCGGCCGTGGTACACCGCCGGCGCCGAGGTCGTGCTCCTCGTCGTCGGGGGTCTGGTGCTGTCGGTTCTGATCCCGAAGCTTTCGGCGCTGTGGGCGAGCTTCGCCACCGCGCTCGGCATGGGGCTGATCGTCGCCTTCAACGTGGCGGCATGGAACGTCGGCGGACTCGTGCTGCCGCTCGCCTCGTCGCTACTCATCGCCGCGGCGATCTATACGATGAACATGGCGTTCGGCTACTTCGTCGAGTCGCGCTCCAAGCGCCGGCTCGCCGGGCGCTTCGGCGAGTACGTGCCGCCGGAGCTGGTCGATCGCATGGCGCGCGACCCGGACCGGTACACGATGGAGCCGAAGAACGCCGAGCTGACGATCCTGTTCTGCGACGTGCGCGGCTTCACGAGCATCTCCGAGGCGCTCGACCCCGAGGCGCTGCGCGAGTACATCAACGAGTACCTCACCGAGATGAGCACGATCATCCGCGACCGCCACCGCGGCACGCTCGACAAGTACATCGGCGACGCGATCATGGCGTTCTGGGGCGCGCCGGTGGACGACCCGCAGCACGCCCGCCACGCGGTGCTCGCCGCGCTCGAGATGCAGCGCCAGTGCGGCGCGCTGAACGCGCGCCTGGCTGCGCGCGGCTGGCCGCGGCTCGAGATCGGCGTCGGGGTGAATTCCGGCACGGTCCGCGTGGGCGACATGGGCTCGCGCGTGCGCCGCGCCTACACCGCCATGGGGGACGCGGTGAACGTCGCCTCGCGCCTGGAGGGCCGAACAAAAAATTACGCTGTGGGCATCCTGGTAGGCGAGGCCACGCGCAGCCGGGTCAAAGATGTGGTATTCAGGGAAGTCGACCGCATCCGGGTCAAGGGCAAAGACGAGGCCATCACCGTCTATGAGCCTCTGGGCGAAAGGCTGGGGGACGAACTGCGCGAAGAGTTGCAGTCGTGGCAGGAGGCGCTGCGCGCCTACCGCGCCCAGGAGTGGGACGCCGCGGAGGCGGGCCTCTTGAGCCTGCAGCGCGCGAACCCGGGCCGTGGCCTGTACGCCGTGTACCTGAAAAAAATACAAGACCAGCGCCGCCAGCCGCCGCCGCCGAACTGGGACGGCGTCACGGCGTTCGACGAAAAATAGGAGAAAGGCCCGGCGCATGCGTTTGCGCGTGCTCGGCTGCTCTGGGGGGATCGGCGGGCGCCACCTGCGCACCACCTCGTTCCTGCTCGACGGCGACATCCTGATCGACGCCGGGACCGGGGTGGGCGACCTGACGCTGGCGGAGCTGTCGCAGATCGACCATATCTTCATCACGCATTCCCACCTCGACCACGTCACCTCGATCCCGTTCCTCGTCGACACCGTCGGCGGCATGCGCTCCAAGCCGCTCAACGTGTACGCGACGGCGGCCACGACCGAGATCCTCAAGAACCACCTGTTCAACTGGGCGATCTGGCCCGACTTCACCGAGATCCCCACTCCGGAGGCGCCGTTCATGCGCTACCGCGAGATCGAGGTCGGGAGCACCGTCACGCTCTCGGGGCGCAGCATCACGCCGATCCCCGCGCGCCATACCGTGCCGGCGGTCGGCTACCACCTCGACAGCGGCGCGGCGAGCCTGGTGTTCACCGGCGACACCGGGCCGAACGACGCGCTGTGGCGCATCGTCAACCGGATCGCGAACCTCAAATTCCTGATTATCGAAACCGCGTTCTCCAACAAGGAGCGCCAGCTCGCCGAGATCTCGCGCCACCTGTGCCCGGCCACGCTCGCCGAGGAGCTCGCCAAGCTCGAGCGCAACCCGGAGATCTTCATCACGCACCTGAAGCCCGGCGAGATCGAGCCGACCATGCGCGAGATCGAGGAATGCGCCGGCGCCTTCAGGCCGCGCATGCTGCAGAACAACCTCGTGCTGGAGTTCTGAGCATCGAAAATGGAGAGTCCGCTCAGGGCCACGGGTGAGCAGCTTTCCCGGCTGGCGCCCCTCGCGGGGCTCTCGCCCGAGCGCCTCGCCGAGCTCGCCGCGGCGACCCTGATCGAGCGCGCGGCGCGCGGCGCCGATCCGCTCGCCGGGCGCACCGAGGGCGAGCAGTCGGTGTTCCTGCTCGCCGGTGAGATGCTGCTTCGCTTCCAGGGCGGCGGCACGCTGGTCGTGGTCGGCGGCAGCGACGAGACGCGTCAGGCGCTCAACCGGCGCAAGGAGCGCGTCGCGCACGCCCGGGCGATCACCGATGTCGACCTGCTCGTCGTCGACGACGAGCTGCTCGACATCCTGAACACCTGGGACCAGGTCGCGGCCGCGCGCGGGCGCGACCTGGTCTCGAGCGGCCCGTTCTCGCTCTCCAGCCTGCGCGCCGGCGTGTTCGCGCCGCTCCCCGCGGCGCGCATCGACGAGCTCCTGCGCGTAGTAGTAGTCGCCTTCGTCGCGCGCGGCGAGATCGTGATCCGCGAGGGCGACGAAGGCGACTACTACTACGTCATCGAGTCCGGCCGCTTCCAGGTCGGACGCATGGTCGGCGGCGCGGACGTGGTGCTCGCCGAGCTCAAGAGCGGCGACGGGTTCGGCGAGGAAGCGCTGGTTTCGGAAGCGAAGCGCAACGCCACGGTCACGGCGCTCACCGACGGGCACCTGTTGCGCCTCAACCGCGGGCACTTCAACGAGCTGCTGCGCGAGCCGCTGCTGCGTCGCCTCGCCTACGTGGAGGCATCCGAAAAAGTGCGCCGCGGCGCGCTCTGGCTCGACGTGCGCTACCCGTCCGAATACCAGTACGACAAGCTGCCCGGGGCCATCAACGTGCCGCTCGCCGAGGTGCGCAACATGTTCGCGGTGCTCGACCGCAGCAAGGAATATGTCGCTTATTGCCAGAGCGGCCGCAGGAGCGCCGCAGCGGCTTTTCTGTTCGCCCAGCGGGGTTTCAAGGTGTGGCTTCTCGACGGCGGGTTAAAAGCTGTGGAAAAGCCGGAAATCCGTTGAAAATCAGGGTTCCTGGGCTTATTATCTAAGGTCTAGCAATAAGCTGTCGCAGGGGAGGGTGGAAATGAGCGCAGTCCTGAGCCAGCACGCGCCAGCGCAGAGTGATGTCGGCGCACGTCTCGCGTTCCAGAAGCAGCTGCAGGCGGTCACCAACAAGATCCACGCCACCAACAACATCGACGAGATCATGTTGGAGGTGAGCGCGGACGTGTGCGCTCTCTTCAACGCCGACCGGCTCACCATCTACTCGGTGGGCGAGGACAAGCAGTCCATCGTGTCGAAGGTGAAGACGGGCCTCAACTCGTTCAAGGACCTGAAGCTGCCGATCGCCGAGCACTCGATCGCCGGCTACGTCGCGCTCGCCAAGAGGACCGCCAACATCAGGGACGTGTACGACGAGAACGAGCTGCGCGCGCTCAACGCGAACCTTCGCTTCCTGCAGGAAGTCGACAAGCGCACCGGCTACCGCACCAAGCAGATGCTGGTCGCGCCCATTCTGGAAGCCGGCTCGAACGAGCTGATCGGCGTGATCCAGATCATCAACAACAAGGCGGGCGTGCCGTTCGGCGCGCTCACCGAGGAAGGCGTCGGCGAGCTCGCGCAGACGCTCGCCATCGCCTTCAAGCAGCGCCAGAAGCCCCAGGTCGCGAAGACCAAGTACGACTACCTGATCGCGGACGCCGTGCTCTCGGCGGGCGAGTTCGAGCTCGCGGCGCGCCAGGCGCGGAAGAAGGCGATCGACGTCGAGCAGGTGCTGACCGACGAATTTCAAGTGAAGATTCCCGCCATCGGCGCCGCGCTGTCCAAGTTCTTCGGCGTGCCCTACGAGCCGTTCAAGTCCGACCGGATCAAGCCGGCCGACCTGCTGAAGAACCTGAAGCGCGAGTACGTCGAGGCGAACCAGTGGGTGCCGATCGACGAAAGCAAGGACGGCCTCGCGGTGCTGTGCCTCGACCCCGAGCGCATCCGCTCCTCGCGCATCGCGTCCAACGTGTTCCCGAAGGCGCGCATCGTCTACAAGGTCGCGACGCAGAAGGACTTCAAGGAGACGGTCAACCAGTTCTACGGCTCCGAGGGCGCCGGCAGCGCCGACCTGGGCAACGTCGAGGACCTGCTCGGCGCCATGGGCGACGAAAGCATGACCGATGTGCTCGACGCCGGGGCCGCCGACGAGGCCTCCGCAGCCGCCGACAACGAGCTGGTCAAGCTCGTCAACAAGGTGATCGTGGACGCCTACAACCAGGGCGCCTCGGACATCCACATCGAGCCCTACCCGGGCAAGGCCAAGACCGAAATTCGGCTCCGCAAGGACGGCTCGCTCGGCGCCTACATCGAGGTGCCGGCGAGCTACCGCTCGGCGATCGTGGCGCGCATCAAGATCATGTGCGACCTCGACATCTCGGAGAAGAGGAAGCCGCAGGACGGCAAGATCAAGTTCAAGAAGTTCGGCCCGCTCGACATCGAGCTGCGGGTGGCGACGATCCCCACCGCGGGCGGGGTCGAGGACATCGTGATGCGGATCCTCGCCGCCGGCGAGCCGATCCCGCTCGAGAAGATGGGCTTCACCGACAAGAACCTCGAGCAGCTGAGAGCGACCGTGTCGAAGCCCTACGGCCTGTTCTTCTGCTGCGGCCCCACCGGCTCGGGCAAGACCACCACGCTCCACTCGGTGCTCAAGTTCCTCAACACCCCCGATACCAAGATCTGGACCGCCGAGGACCCGGTCGAAATCACCCAGAAAGGCCTGCGCCAGGTGCAGGTGAACAAGAAAGCGGGCCTCGACTTCGCCGTGATCATGAAGGCGTTCCTGCGCGCCGACCCGGACATCATCATGGTCGGCGAGATGCGCGACAAGGAGACCACCGGCACGGGCATCGAGGCCTCGCTCACCGGCCACCTGGTGTTCGCCACGCTGCACACCAACTCCGCCCCGGAATCCATCACGCGGCTGCTCGACATGGGCATGGACCCGTTCAACTTCTCCGACGCGCTGCTCGGCATCCTGGCGCAGCGCCTGGCGAAGCGCCTGTGCAGCTGCAGGCAGACCTACGTCCCCGAGTCCGCCGAGCTCACCGCGTTCCTGCGCGAGTACTGCGAGGAGCTGATGGCCACGTCCCGATTCAAGGCGGACCCGAAGGGCTCGATGGAGGCGGTGTACAAGGGCTGGGTCCAGGCCTACGGCAACGACAAGGGCCACCTCACCTTCTACAAGCCGGTCGGCTGCGACAAGTGCGGCGGCTCGGGCTTCAAGGGCCGCTGCGGCCTGCACGAGCTCCTGATCGCGAGCGATCGCCTCAAGAAGGCGATCCAGGAGCATGCGCGCGTCGCCGAGATGCTCGCCATCTGCCTGGAAGAGGGGATGCGCACTCTCAAGCAGGACGGCATGGAGAAATGCCTGATGGGCGTGACGCACATGAAGGAAGTGCGCGCCGTCTGCGTCAAGTGAGCAGGCGCGAACCGCTCGTGAACATTATCGACACCACCGCGGGCCTGCGCCTGGCGCCGCCGGCGTCGGCGAGCGCTTCGGAGGACCTCGGCCAGCGCCTCGAGCAGCTCAACCTGATCGGTGCGTCGCTCTCGGCCGAGCGCGACACCGACCGGCTGCTGGAGGGGATCCTCACCGCGGCCAAGTCGATTACCCGCGCCGACGGCGGCACGCTCTACCGCGTGACCGAAGAGCGGACGTTGCGTTTTGAAATCGTGCGCACCAGCTCGCTCAAGTACTACCTCGGCGGCACCAGCGGCAACCCGGTGCCGTTCTACCCGATCCAGCTGTACAAGGACGGCCAGCCCAATCACAGCATGGTCGCGGCGCACGCCGCGCTCACCGGCAAGACGGTGAACATCGCCGACGCCTACACTGCCGACGGCTTCGACTTCTCGGGCACGCGCGCGTTCGACGCGAAGACCGGCTACCGCTCCAAGTCGTTCCTCACGGTGCCGATGCGCAACCACGAGTACGAGACCATCGGCGTGCTGCAGCTGATCAACGCGCATGACCCTCGCAGCGGCGAGATCGTGGCGTTCTCCCCTTCGGACCAGCGCCTCGCCGAGTCGCTCGCCTCGCAGGCGGCGATCGCGCTCACCAACCGCATGCTGATCAGCCAGCTCGAGCAGCTGTTCGAGTCATTTATCAATTTGATCAATTCGGCGATCGACGAGAAGTCGCCCTATACCGGCGGCCACTGCCAGCGCGTGCCGCAGCTCACCATGATGCTCGCCGAGGCGGTGAACGAGACGCGCGAAGGCCCGCTGTCGGACTTCAACATGACCGAGAAGGACCGCTACGAGCTGAAGATCGCGGGCCTGCTGCACGATTGCGGCAAGGTGACCACGCCGGTGCACGTGGTCGACAAGGCGACCAAGCTCGAGACCATCTACGACCGCATCCACCTCGTCGACACGCGCTTCGAAATCCTCAAGAGAGACCTGGAAATCGAAGCATTGCGCGCCAACCTGGACCCGCAGCAACTGCGCAAGCGCATGCGCGAGCTGGAGGACGACCGCAGGTTCCTGCACGCCTGCAACATCGGTAGCGAGCGCATGCGCGACGACGACATCGAGCGCGTGCGCCGCATCGCGGCGTACCGCTGGCGCGACGTCGCGGGGCACGAGGCGAACTTCCTCTCCGAGGACGAGGTGAAGAACCTCACCATCCGCGCCGGCACCCTGACCGAGGACGAGCGCAAGATCATCAACCACCACATCGTGGCCACCATCAAGATGCTCGAGGCGCTGCCGTGGCCGAAGCACCTGACCAGCGTCCCCGAGTACGCGGGCGGCCATCATGAGCGCATGGACGGCAAGGGATATCCCCGGGGACTGAAGCGCGAGCAGATGTCGGTGCAGGCGCGCTGCATGGGCATCGCCGACATCTTCGAGGCGCTCACCGCGCGCGACCGTCCCTACAAGAAGGGCAAGACGCTCTCGGAATCGCTCGAGATCCTCGGCCGCATGAAGCTCAACAACCACATCGATCCTGATCTGTTCGACATCTTCGTGCGCCGCAAGGTCTACCGGCGCTACGCCGAGATGTTCCTCGACCGGGAACAGATCGACGACGTCGATGAATCGCGCATCCCCGGCTACCAGCCCTGAACGCATAGTCAATCCGGTCTACCTGCTGGCGGCGTACGCGGCCACGCTGCCGGCCGTGTTCATCGCCGACGAGGTCGGACCTTCCGCCGACCTGGTCGCCTTCCTCAAGGTGCTGTGCCTGGCCGCATTCGCCTGGCACGCGGCGGTGCTTTGGCGCAAGAGGGACGTGAGCGCCCGCAGCACCTGGATTCTCGCAGGAGCGATCGGGCTCGTCTGGACTGCGGCGCTGGTCATATTCCTCTTCAAGGTCGTGACACTGACCTCGTTCAATTTCTCGGTCGTCGTCTCGTCCCTCGAAGATGCGGGCAAGACGCTAGTCCACACGCTGGGCCCGTACGGCGTGCCCATCGCCTGGGGCACGCTGCTCGGGCTCGCGTGCGCAAGCACCGCGGCAGCCCGGATGCTGCTCTGGGCGCTGCGTGCCTTGTCTGCCCGGTTCACCGCGGGTCCGCGCGCGGCGGTCGTTTGCCTGGGCCTGTTCTGCTACCTCGCTGCCGCCGATGCTTGGTACGCCGCGAACGAGCTGGTGCTCTACCCGCGCTCGTATTTCCTCAAAGGCCCGTACATACCAGCTCCGCTCAGCGTCCCCGATTACTCTGGGGTGCCGATCCGCTCAAAGGAAAGCGTTTTTATCGTGCAGCTCGAGTCCGTGAACACGCTGACGCTGTTCGAGCGCACGAGCGACGCGGCGGGATTCCGGCCGCTGGTCGCGCAGCCCGGATTGGAGACCATCCTTCGGGAGGGCGGCGGCATTCTGTTCCCGTTCTTCTGGGCGAACAGCATGCAGACCAACCGTGCCTGGGAGACCATCCTGTGCGGCGTGAGCGGCAACCTCGGCCCGCCCATCGCGTCTGAGCCCGCCCGCCTGCTGAACCGCACCTGCCTGCCGAAGCTGCTGGCCGAGGCGGGATATGCCCGGGTGTTCCTCTACTCGTACTACGACGTGGAGTTCTTCAACTTGAGCGGCTTCGCGGCCATGGCCGGCTTCCAGGAAGTCGCCTACGGCCCGAAGCTGATGGCGAAGGGCGACCGCCGGCACCAGTGGGGCTACGACGATTGCGTGTTCTACGAGCGGGCGTTCGAATACCTCGCGCGCAAAGGCCTCGACCGGCGCGAGCGCGTTCTCGCTTACTTCGAAGTGGGGATGAACCACTGGCCCTTCAGGGACACCATGAAGCACCCGCAAGCGCACCCTTATCCCGCGCCGACGACGCCGCTCGAGCACTACCGGAACGCGGTCGCGGAGCAGGACCACTGCCTGCTCGCCTTCTGGAAGCGTTTTCGCGCGCTCGGACGCGACGACATCCATCTTTTCGTCCTGCCCGATCACGGCGTATGGGTGCCCGGCGCGCCCCTCCATCCGGACACCTTGTTCGCCACGTGGCTCGCTTACGTTCCCCCGGCGCGCCGTGCCGCCGAATTCAAGCCGCGCGTCGTGCTTTCGCCGACGCCGAGCCAGGCGCAGCTCTATCCCACCATCATCGAGCTGTTGGAAGGACCTCCGCAGCCGCGCTCCTTCGGGTTCTCGCTGCGCGGCGAGCCGGTATCGCCCGGCTATGACGACTGCCACCTCCTGAGCGAGCCTTTTCAGCGGCTTGTCGTATACAACAAAGGCGAGCGCACGGAGTTCCGCCTGGGCGGGGAGGACGCCGCGCGGCCGGGCGCAGTGGCCTACGCCGCCTTTCTGTCGACATTCCGCGAGCGCCTTACGTGCAAATAGGTGCGGCGATTCGCCATAGCGTGCTCCTGCCGGCGGCGTTTGTCCTGTTCATCGTCTCGGGCTTCGCCGGGCTGATCTACGAGTCGATTTGGAGCCATTACCTGAAGCTGTTCCTCGGCCACGCCGCCTACGCGCAGACCCTCGTGCTCGCGATTTTCATGGGCGGCATGGCGCTCGGCGCGTGGGGGGCGAGCCGCATCTCGGCGCGCTGGCGCGACCTGCTGCTCGCCTACGCGGTGATCGAGGCGCTGATCGGCCTGATCTCGCTCGTGTTTCACTCCGTGTTCGTCGCCGCCACCGCGTTCGCCTTCGAAACGGTGATTCCCGCGCTCGGCTCCCCGGCCACGGTGCACGCCTTCAAATGGACGCTGGCCGCGGCGCTCATCCTGCCGCAGTCGGTGCTGCTCGGCATGACCTTTCCCCTGATGACCGGCGGCGTGCTGCGCCTGCGTCCCGAGCGCGCGGGGTACGCGATCGCGATGCTGTACTTCACCAACAGCCTCGGCGCGGGTGTGGGCGTGCTCGCGAGCGGGTTCTACTTCATCGAGCTCGCCGGCCTGCCCGGCACGCTCACCATCGCGGGCGTGCTCAACCTCGCCGTCGCCGCCGGGGTCATGTTTCTTCCGCGCAGATCCAACGCCGCGCCCGCGCCCTTGCCCGTGGCGGGAGGCAAGTCCCCCCCAATGGGCCGGCTGCTGCTCGCGGTCGCGGCGCTGACCGGCATGTCCTCTTTCATGTACGAGATCGGCTGGATCCGCATGCTCGCGCTCGTCCTCGGCACCTCGACGCACGCCTTCGAGCTGATGCTGTCGGCCTTCATCCTGGGCCTTGCCTTCGGCGGCCTGTGGGTGCGCCGCAGGATCGATGCGGCAAAGGACACGCTGCGCCTGCTCGGCCTCGTGCAGCTCGCCATGGGGATCGCCGCGCTCGCGACGCTGCCGGTCTACGTGGCGAGCTTCGAGTTCATGCAGCTCACGATGCAATCGCTCGCCCGCACCCCGGGCGGGTACCTCGCGTTCAACGTGGTCAGCCATGGCATCTGCCTCGCCGTGATGTTCCCGGCCGCGTTCTGCGCCGGCATGACGCTGCCGCTCCTCACCGCCTCCCTGCTGCGGGCCGGCGCGGGCGAGCGCGCCATCGGCCAGGTGTACGCCGCGAATACGGCCGGCGCGATCGCCGGCGTGGTCGCCGCGGTGCACCTCGGGTTGCCGTTGCTCGGGTTGAAGGGGCTCATCATCGCGGGCGCGGCCATCGATCTCGCCCTAGGTGTCGTGTTGCTGGGCGTCGGTCGCCGGCCGTATGCCGCG